>JAEEGJ010020403.1_pt1 | contig 14426 bp, 16 predicted proteins | sample 8958761 | NCBI WGS metagenome assembly JAEEGJ01 (sample SAMN16246546, study PRJNA631951) | gut metagenome | biome: gut microbiome; feature: rumen; material: RS-attached | host: Bos | place: Iran: Karaj | collected 2018-10 | reverse complement strand
GTAAACGTTAGGGCATATTCACTAGAAAACGCCGGGAGAGACATATAGAAGAACGATGGATAACTGCCACTGTCACCAGTCGGATAATGCAATAAGTATTCCTTCACCATTGCCATATAAGCGCCATGGGGGTCATCGCCTCCGGCATCGTCAATTGGCACAGCTGGCACAAGTCTATTCTGACCTACCATTGGAACCCACACTATGGCAAGTAACATGAATAAACCAGCAATTCTGATTCTCATATCTGCTGAGACAAACCATATTTGTTTGAAAAACCCCCTTGTTCTCATTTTCAATTCGATTTTAGTTCATTCTGCAAAGATACATTATTTTCTCTTTTTCTCTTATTTTTCGGTGATTTGGATAAATCGTTCTCGCTCGGCAATGCTCATGCAAGCATGGCATTGCGCTCACTTAATCACGATTTTATTGTTCATGAGGCGCTGGTACTCGTCCTGACTTTTATAATTTCGGAAAAGTTGCTCAACCGCTTAGACCTTGAAAAGACGGGGAATGTGGTTACTCTTCTCCGATGAGTTCTTGCAGACGACGGGTGATATCCTCATCACCGTAGCCTACAGAATATTTACCGCGTATTAATCTGTAAATATGCTCTGTAGCGGCGACTAAGACGACGATCCAACCAATCACTTTCATAGTACCCGAAGCAGAGGAAAAAAATACGAAACCAGCAAACCACCCGCAAAATATCAATTGTCCTATCGTCCAGATGATACTTTTGTCTTTAACGTACTTTTTGAACTTGTTCAATAGCTGTTCTGGAGTGCCGAGACCGTCGACGGTTTTTAAAAAGCTGTGAGATTTTAGAACCCACCAGCCTGACACAAGTACATATAAAAATAGCGTCAAGAGGTAAACAAAATCTTCTATTGTCCAAAGGCGAGAACGCTCAAAAGTTATTACCATTGTCAAAAATATCAGGAAAAGTATCAATAAAACCAACCCAACCCAGAAATGAGTTTTCGCTCTTTCCTTGCACTTGTCCTTGATAACTTCCAGCCATTCTTCTTTGTTAATCAAGTATAAATCTTCAAGTTTCATAATGATATGTTGTTAAAATGATTAGACCTTGAAAAGACGTATATCCAAGTCACTAATGAGGTCTCAGCGCTCTTTTTATTTGTTGATAAACATCAAGACTTGCTGTGCAATTGACCTCATTCCTTTTACCGTGGGATGATTCTGTTTCTTGTCAATATCTTTTAGTTCGATATATGGAATGTCGTAATGGTTACAAATCACTTTGGTCGATTCCTTAAAATCTTTATCCAGAATGTCATTGACGAGAAAGAAGATCCTGACATTGGGATACCTCTCCTTGGCCTGCTCGAGCAGGTAAGCCAATGAGGGCCGATAGGTGAAGAAGTCGGCCCGGGCGAAATCATCATATTGATAATCGCCCAATTCTGCCCCCGCCCAGTCGTCGTTGGTGGCTCCAAAGATGAAAATCACATCAGGGCTGCCCAGGCGCGGCAATCGGGTGACAAACGACCTGTAGCTGTAATTTTCATTGTTGTAGCCGTGGTTGCTGATTGTGGCACCGCTGTAGGAGTCGTTCTTCTCGATGAGGCAGCCAGCCTGGTTGATGACCTGCCACCACCAGGTCTGGGTGACATTGTCCACATCGGTTCTGGAAGTGTCGACTGGGGTATAGTACCAGGTCTCGTTGCCCTCAGGTATATACCCTTGAAAGGTAGAGTAAGAGTCTCCCAAAATGGAAACGCGAAGTCGATTCTGCGCACTGACAAGCAGCGGAATCATCAGCATGAGAAGCAATACTTTTTTCATAACTGATAAAGATTGATGTTATTAATACCACAAATGTAGCAAATAATTTTTGCTTAACATTCACTTTCTCTTAGTTTCCGGTGATTTGGATGAATCGTTCTCGCTCGGCAATGCTCATGCAAGCATGGCAATGCCGAGCTTCATCACGATTTTATTTGTCCATGAGGTGCTGGTTCACGCCCTGACTTTTATCATTTTGGTATAAGTTGTTCAACAGCGTGTGCCGGGGAAAGGCGCAGCGTCAACTACATGGCGAGACGCAAGCCACGCGATGAACTCGTGTATATGGGATAGTCACTATCACGATATGACACGCGACAAGTTGCAGGGTCGCTGTTACCCCATGTACCGCCGCGAACGACGCGAACAACACCCGTTGTCGGGCCTGTGGGATTTGTTTGGGCTTCTTGGGCATAATCACCCATGAAGTCATTACACCACTCTTGGACATTTCCGGACATGTCATACACGCCTAACTCGTTTGCCTTCTTCGTACCTACAGGATGGGTAATGGAGCCACAATTCATCCAATACCAAGCAACTTCATTCACATCATTGCTGCCCGAGTATTTATAGCCCTTACTCTTGTTGCCGCCACGTGCAGCATACTCCCATTCGGCCTCTGTCGGCAAACGGAATTGTTTACCCGTCATTTGGTTTAGCTTTGTTATAAACACTTGACAGTCTTCCCATGAGACCTGTTCTACAGGAAGCTCATCATCAATACTGAAGGAGCTGGGATTATTGCCCATTACGGCTTGCCATAATGCTTGTGTGACTTCTGTCTGGCCGATGCTGAAACTTGAGAGCGTAACTTGATGAGCGGGATACTCATTTTCGTCAGCATCACTTCCTTGTTCGGGAGTAGCACCCATGGTAAAGGTGCCGCCTTCAACCTTGACCATTTTAAATGACACTCCGTTCACCCTAATTGTCTCAATTCCCGAGGGTGTTGGTGCAGAGCCACGCAGGATGATGTTGATGATGATATTCACGTCGGCGATGGTGACCTCGTTGTCGCCATTCACATCGGCCTTGCCGTTGGCTCCGTGGCCCAGGATGACTTCAATCACGGCATTCACGTCGGCAATGGTGACCTCGCCGTCACCGTTCACGTCGCCGTAGAGATTGTTATTGCGCGAGATAATGATGCCAGTGGCAAGACTATTATCGCCATCGGCGATGAAGTAGCCGTATTCGTCGTGTTCGATATGGGCATCCTCTGGAGAGGTGATGACGCAGTCCTTGAGGGTGATACCTTCACCCAAGCGTGAAACACTTCCACTGATGTCTGCTGCTACGTTGTCAAAGTTGAGGTCACACAGCTCTCCACGTCCATCGATGCTGCGGGTCTGCAAGGTGATATCCCTGATGGTCAGGGACGTGCATATGAGATAAAGGCCGCGCATGATGCTGCTGGCATAGAGGCTGCCATCGCCCTTGATCGTCACCGACTTGCTATTGGTGCCTTCAAATGCCAGGGCAGCAAAACCAGTCGTTGTCAGCCGGCATTCACCATGAATGACAATGGTCGCATTTTCAGTCACACAGATAGGATAAATGTAATCGTAGGGAGAATCACTGGTGTAGTCCACAACAGCATTGTCCAGGGTGAGCGTGCGGCTATTTTTGTTCCAAGTGACTGTACCACTCTTGATAAAGGGGCAATCGAAATGGCCGTTCGCATCGCAACTTACGTCGCAAACGCTTATTTCAGCGACAGCGCTTAGGGCAACGACAAGTAACAGAGTCAGCAAGAATATTTTTTTCATAACGTTATGTATTTAATGGATAATCGGCAATTATTGGATATGCCTAGATAGCGGTTATTTCTCTTAGTTTCGGCAATTTGGATGAATCGTTGAGATGACACGTTAAAGCCGCGAGGGGATTAACAGCAGTACCTTCTTCAGCATAAATTGACATTAAAAATATTGCAGTTGGTCAATGCACTGCGAAGCCAATCTCGGCAATGTAGAGACGCAAAATTTTGCACGGCTGTCCCAAGAAAAAATTAACAATTGACTGTATAATTCTGTTGTACAATAGATTAGATGCCAATATGCGATTCGGAGGATTTTTAAACAGATGAAATGGGCCTAATTTTGTAGAAATATCAAAATGCTACAAAATGACCCAAATTCCATACGTTTTGCCCCAACTCTGTACATACATTGACAGGGACTATTTTGAGATGCTTGTTAAACGGTATCATGCGAATGCCTATGTCAAGTCCTTCTCGTGCTGGAACCAATTAGTGACCATGACTTGGGCCCATCTGACCCGCAGAGTCAGTCTTCGCGACATTGAATGCTCACTTCGTGGGCATCGGTCCAAACTCTATCGTATGGGCATCGGTAAGAACGTCTCCCGCAATACTATTGCCCATGCCAATGCACGGCGTGAAGTGGCGGTGTTCCGTGAACTTGCACAACGAATGATGGAGAGGGCATCAAAGACAAGCGTCAAAAATGATGAATTGGCTGAGATCGGTGACAGGTTCAAAGTCAACGGTTTCTTCGCCGGTGATTCATCTACCATATATCTTGATCTGGGGCGCTATGCCTGGTCCACGCCGCAAAGGGGAAGGGGCGGCTTGAAACTGCATACATTGTATGACCTGCTGCGGCATGTTCCCACTATGGCTTTGCTGACGGGACATGAGGAGCGTGACCAAACGTTCCTTGAGGATTATCCCTTCCGTAGAGGGTCAATATACATGTTCGACAAGGCTTACGTCAAGACCAGAAGCCTGAACCACATCAATAAGGAAGGCGCATGGTTTGTCGTAAGGCTGAAAGCCAGAATGGCTTTCGAGGTGATTAGGGATATGCCGTCCTTTGGGACCTCGCTTGTGGATAAAGACGTGCGCATTATGGGGGACCACATCATCCGATTCACGAAAAGATGGGCAAAAACGGGTTACCCCGGTGAACTCAGGCTAGTAAGATACTACTGTGCGGAGAAGAACGAACTGATGATGTTTCTTACCAACAACTTCACTTTGCCGCCGCTGATTATCGCTTTACTATACAGATACAGGTGGGAAATAGAAACATTCTTCAGGTGGATTAAACAGCATCTTCGCATTGAGTCATTCTTCGGGACATCAGCAAATGCGGTAATGATACAAATCTATATCGCCGTGACTGTATTCTGTGCATTGTCTCTGGCTGTTGATGATCTGAAGTTTGAAGGATCTCTATATGACTTCAGTCGTTTGTTGAGCACGTCACTGAGCGAGAAAGTGTGGCTCCGAGACTTGGCCAGACAGTTCAATCTGGAAGAGGAACATACGGATAAGGATGTGACAAAGTATGGGGTTGTTGGATCTTTGTTTGAATAATGAAAAATAGCAAATTGTCAACAGCAGTCCCAAGAAATAACACTAAAAAACAGTGTTAAAATTTTCTTGGGACAGCCGTGCAAAATTTTGCGTCTCCAATTATTGGCAAGGCTCCCAATGCCGCCCCCTTTGAGACGCAAAATTTTGCGTCTCTACTCTCCTCAGACGGTTAGCTCGTTGACATCTATAGCATAATTGTCATCGACCTCACGGGTGTTGACGGTGCCGTGTCACTCTTTGGGATTGCGGATAATACAGTCAAAGGCGCGTCTCAGGTCTTCGGCAAAAAAGATTACTAGGTCAACCATGAACTCGGTGGGAGGCGGACCGACGAGGTGATAAAGGCTGCCCTCATTGAAATAGAACCGGCGGTCATAGCGCTTGCCCTGCTCATCATAGTCCTGCGTCTTGGCGAACAACAGCCGCTGGGAAGTGGAGTCGAACAGGTACTCCTCGTTGTACTTCAGTTTCCCGACATTAAAACTGCGCGTGACGAAGTACAAGGGGTAGTAGAAGAAATGCGGGTCCCGGTCTTCGACAAACGCGTAGGTGCCCTGGATGGTGTTGTAATAGAAGTGGAGCTCCTCGGTGGTCTTGCCCTGGTCGCGCACGGTGTAGTTGAGCGTGGTCACCATCTCGTTGCCCATGCTTTTGTTCTTCTTGGTGGCCTCTTTGGCCTTCTGATAGGCATCATTGATCGATGCGATAACAGGGTCGGGCTGCTGGGCGGCAGCGGCAAGTGCCATGATAGCGCACCCCATGAGCAATAATGTTCTTAAGTATTTCATAACGGTTATATTTTTTAAAAAATGATTATTCCAGTGTTAGTTCCATTGGGGGACTGCAGTGCTGATTCTACTGCACTCGCACAGGGCGGATACTAAAACCCATGTAACGGTCATTACCGAATACGCCAGATAGCTGGTTAGAGTTGAGATACAGAATATTGGCGGCATAATCAGCGTCTGAATAGAGTGTGCGTGACCAGAACTGGCCGAAAGAGCCTAAGTCACCGACCTTATCGTTGTAACGTTCGCCTGCGGCTGGCAGGAACATGGTATTTCCATTGGGACCAGTAATCAATTGGCCGTTCACTCCATTTAACTCCGTCCAAGTCCAGGTGCAGTAATCACTAAGTTCAATACACTGCTCCTTTGTGGGCATTCGCCATGACACACCCCAATTGACATAGGCAGCATCATCCTTAGAATCCAGTTCGGTCTTGCCGTCTACAGTACCATATTCGCTGCTAGTGCAATACTTCGTCATCGTTTTTTTGCTACCGTTGCACCACTTGTAGGTTTCCCAACTATAGACCTCCTTGGGAGCGGTCTCGCCCCAGGCGAAGTAGTCGCCGTACTGCTCGGGGCTGTCGGCGCCCACGTTGCAGGTGGCCCACAGGGTGCCGCTAGGCAGACCCAGGTCAACCCACTCGTGCTCGTCACCAGCAGCAGGGTGAAGGATGATATCGATGATAATATTCACGTCGGCAATGGTGACCTCGTTGTCTCCATTCACATCGGCCATGCCGTTGGCACCGTGGCCCAGGATGACTTCGATCACCGCATTCACGTCGGCGATGGTGACCTCGCCGTCACCGTTCACGTCGCCTTTCAGACTGCTGCCGTTGCGGGAGATTCTGATTTCCTCCGGAAAGTTGCCGTTACCGCAACAGATGCTGGCGCCATATTCAGAGTCGGCGATATAGGCGTCAGCAGGATAGGTGATGGCGCAGTCCTTGAAGGTGATGCCCAGGCCGATGCGATCGACCCCACCCTTGATTGTAGCCTGCACGTTGTCGAACGTGAGGCCAACGTCATCGCCTTCGGCGTTATTGCCGATGCCCTTTGCGACATTCAGGGTGATGTCCTGAATGGTCAATCGAGTGGCAACGAGGAAGATGTCAATCCACGAACTGGAAGTGGTCAGGCGGCCATTGCCCTTGATGGTGACATACTTGGTGTTGTAACTATTCAGTCCTATAGCGACAAAGCCGGTGCTCGTCACCCGACATTCACCCTGAATGACTATGGTCGCATTTTCAGTCAAATAGATAGGATCAATGTAATCGTAGGGTGAATCACTGCTGTATTCAACAACAGCATTGTCCAACGTGAGCGTGTGGTTGTTTTCACTCCAAGTGACTGTACCACTCTTGATAAAGGGGCAATCGAAATGGCCGTTTTCGTCGGGCCATACACCGCACACCCGCACCTGCGCGCTAGCGCACATGGCTAACATCAGCATTGCAAACAGTAGTAATAAGTTCTTTTTCATAACAGTAATATTTTAAGGTGAGTATTCTATTCAATGAGTAGAGCGCCATTGGGCACTCATCAGGCACAAAGGTAAGCATTTTTTCGGTTTTTTCCTATTTTTCGGCAATTTTCATAGGATAACACAACCACTTTAAGCCGAAAAGTTACCACAATGCAAGCAGGGACGCCAAAATGTTGGATAAATTTGGCGTCTCCTATCATTAGCCCCGCAGGGCCTGTGAATCAAGTGGTGAGGCTAGCAGCAGTTGGTCAAGGGGTTGCTGCACAGCCACTCGTTCTCTATCCAGCCGACGACGTCGTCGTAGCCGTTATAGCCACCTTCAACCTTGACCATGACCCAGTCGCCGTGCACGTCCAGGGGCATGAGCGCCAGTTCACGGGTGAAAGAGAAAACGATGTCGGCATTCTTGTCGGGAGCGGTGCGCAAGTGCAGTTCTTGCCCGCCATAGTTGCTCGTGCCCAGACTCAGGGCCGAGTAATGAATCCAGTACTCACCGGTGTCGGAGCCCACCAGCGAGGTCGTGTCCTCGTCGTTGGCGGCATTCCAGATCTCATCAATTTTCCACCAGCCGCCTTGAGGCGATGTCAGCCTGAAGAGGTATGGCTCATCGCAAGACAGCGTCATGACGGTGCTCCCACTGGGCATGTTCAGGATGAAACTCATCTGGCCATCGCATCCAAGATAAGCCGTGAGCATCTTCTCTTGAGCACCGGCGCCTAACGCCGTCACAAACAACAGGGCCAACAATACGATTTTTTTCATTTTTCCTCGCCTTTTATCGTTGATACACAATCAGTCTTTATACTTTTCCTGGGCCTCCATCATCCGCATTTGGTCTTGGATCATCTCTTCCCGCATCTTCTGCAAATAGGCTTCTCGCTCTGGCGAGATGTGTTTAACCATATGCTGCTGGCTGAACTCGGCCAGTTCCTTTTCACTCACGTTCATCATCGACATGCACCTGTCGCGAGTGTCTTTCATCTCTTGCAAGAAAGACCAATTCAGGAAATAATATTCGGGGAAACTGACATTGAACAGCGATTGTAGCGATGAAAGGATTGCTTTCCCCTCGATATCGTCCTTAATCCATTGCTGTACCAAGTCCTTGTATTTGTGGCGGCTGATGTAGAACGAGGACACCTCATTGATGAAATTGACGTCACCGATGGTACTAAACGTCTCGATGTTCGACGTAAAAATCTTCTCGGCAGTTTCAGGAAACTCCAACCCATTGATCATGAGCGATATCACGTCAAGAATGTCTTTGTTCTGGCTGTCGAAGAGTTCGGGATGGACTGCCAGTTCCTGCTGACGGGCGCTGGCCTTGTGCAACAACGTGTCGGCCCTCTGCAACAGTTCAATGGACTGGTCAAAGTCGTTGATGATCATCATCACCATTTCCTTCTTGTCCGATGCCTTCTTCTGGTGGTCGAGAAAGGCTGCCGTTCCAAAGGTGAGGGCTATCGATATGCTGGTGGCGACGATTGAGAGAAAGAACTGTTTGGCCGATGACAGGCCACTGCCAGCCTTCAGGGACTTGGGCGTATGTAATTTAACGTTCATCGTGTTGCTGAATTATTTTGGTTATGGTCATTCCATCGCGCGTGACTCGAGGCGATACTTAGTAAACGCCCCGCTGCTGCTTGAAGACTAATGTATCGAAGATGTCTCCTGCAGTCAGGTCCAGGCTGAAGTATCTCGACTCAACCGATTCGGGTAAAGGATCGGCGGTAATGGTCATCTTGTTATCAGTGATGTTGAGACCAAACCACAAGTCATTGACGTTGGGTATATCATCGCCGCCGAGCGTATAGGACACACCGTTGATCGTGTACGAGTCAACCCACACAACGCTGTAGTTCCAACACTGGAACCTGAAGGTTCCTCCCTCCTCGGGGATAATATAACTGCCCTGCATGTTCATCAGGTTGTCGACGTTGGTCCACTTCATTTTTTCCCACTTCCCGTCGGGCTCATCGCCGCAGGATGTGAAACCCAGCAGGACGGCCGTCAAGAGGATGAATATCTGCAAAAATCTGCTCATATTAAATTTGTTTGGTAATTATTGATGGGCAAAGGTACAGACTTTTCCGTTATCGGCGGTTGTTCATCGCACATTTTCGTTGCCCGTCACGTCATTTATTGTTGCAATGATATAGCAGTCGGTCCATTTTTAAACTACGAATTTCGCTAATTAAACTAATGAATTTGGGCTTCGCAAAGTAATAAATTAGTAAAATTAGTGTAATTCGTAGTTTTAACCCATTGATGGGCCAACATCTATATCGTTTCATTTATTTTTGTCCTGCTTCCGCTTTTTCAACTCGTGGAAGAGGGCAAGCACGGCGACCAGCACACCAATCAGGCCGACGGCCAGACTGAGCAAGTCGTAGTTCTCTTTCAGGAATGTCGATAGTGAGTCCATTGTAGCACGTTTCTATTGTTTGTCCAGGTCCTTCTTGAAGAGTTCATCGACGGCGGCCTTGAGGTTAGGCGCCAAGGGAGGGATGTGGTGGTTCTGCTCCAGGCGGCGCAACTCGTTGATGTCCATCTCCACCTCATTTTCCTTGCGCGTCTGCTTGAATTCCTTCTTGTCGATGTAGTCACGCCCGATGGTGTAGGTTTCCAGCAAGAGGATGTAATCCTGGTCGGTCCTCTCGAAATGGCCCTCTACCAGAATCTGCTTCATCACCAGGTCATCGATGCGCGATTTCCCGTTCTCATCAATGTTGTATAACTCAAAATAGCCGTGATTGTCGTTATCTTGCTTTTTCTTTTTGGGCTGTTTGCCGGTCTTGGCAGCCTTAGCGGCAGCCTCAGTCGCATCCTTGTGGTCTTTATAGGTCCAATGGTCAAAGCTGGTGGTGCGCTGTCCTGCCTGCAGGTCATCGTCGATATAGCCCAAGACCGAGATGGTGTCGCTCACCACAAGACGTCCCGAAGGCTCCTCGGTAATGGACAGGTTGCCTTTCTTGACATTACTCATGATCCTTTTGTGGTACGTCAGCGTGTCGATACGCGCCCACTCGTCGATGTAATGGCCGACGAGCGTGCTGAGGATGAAGCGCAGGAAACCATTCATGCCTTTAGAAACGCTGCGCGTCTTGGCAGAGATTTTCTTCTTCGCCAACTCATAGGTGTTGTCCACCACGCCGGCACGGAAGTATATCGGGCCCTCATCGCACACATAGATGCAGCGGAAATAGGTCTGCACATAGAGCAGTTCCTTGGGCTTGACCTCGAGTTCGCTCAACTCGAAATTCTGGTCCTGCATCACCACAGTCATACTGGGGATGGTGTCCATATTGACTTCCTTAGCCTTGAAAGCCACATGCGAGAAGAAGAGGCGCTTCACGCCCTTGGTGTCAGCCAGCCAGCCTTCGTTATCGGTGCTGCCCACCAGGGCGCCCTTCTCGTTGGTCACGCACACGGCACCGATGGGCAGTCCGTCAACGTCCACCACCTGGATGCGCTGGGCCTGGGCAGCAGTCGCCATGACCAGCAGCACCATCAATAAGTACATCTTTTTCATTTTTTATCCTATTCTGGTTAAATTCGGGGTTTCATCACTATTCTATTGCAAAAAGCGGCCATGCCCTGATTGCACACAGTCGCTCACTCGTTACACGGTTCACACACCCTAGGGCGTGCATGCCTCATTTCATCAACTCACCGATGGACGTGGTGAGGTTGAACATGAAGGTCGTCGCGCCGCTGTGGGGACGTGCAAAGGCGGCTCCGATGCCGAAGGCCCTCACCTTCAGGCCCGCGCCAATCGAGAGGCCCGACATGAAGTCGCGCTTGTAGGTGGCCATGTCGGTGCGGGTGCGGTAGTTGTAGCCCAGCCCCAGGTAGATGTTGTCGGTGGGCAGGATGTCGACACCGAAGACGAGGTGGCGCAGCAGATTGCTGCCGAAGGAGTCCTTCTTCACCAGGCCGCTATTGGGGTTGTTCACGTCACTGATTTTGTAATAGGGCGATTTCCAGCGGGCCAGTTCATAGGCGGTGAGATGCAGACGGACGGGTGCCTTGCCCAGCATCTTGCTCACACCCACCTGGATGTCCCACGGCAGGTTGTCCTTGTAGTCGGTGAACTTCTTGACCTGGCCACCCAGGTTCTTGGCCACCAGCGATGCCGAGAACTCATGGTCGGGATCGTAGTAGTTCACACCCAGGTCGGCAGCAACGGCACCGGCAGTGTAGGCCTCATACTTGGAGTAGAGGTACTTCACCGTGATACCGCCGCGGAAGCGGTCGCTGATGTCGTGGCTGTAGGTGAGGCTGAAGGCGATGTCGTTGGCATTGAACGTGCCGGTCATGGTGCCGTCGATGTCGGCGCCCTGAATGCTGCCATAGCCGAAGTACTGGATGCCCACGGCAAAGGCACCGTGCTCGCTCACGCCCTGGCCATAGCGCAGACCGGCGAAGTTGGTCTCGCCGATGTAGCGCATGTAGTTGATGCCCACCTGGTGGTCAAACTCCGGACCCAGCAGGGCGGGGTTCTGCTCCACGAGGTTGATGTCATCGTCGATGATGGTGAGGTTGTGGCCGCCCAGGCCGTAGACGTGGCTCGAGGCGGGCACGCTCAGGAAGTTGTAGGCCGTGGTCTTGGGGGCATCATCGGCTATGGCGTTAAAGGCCACAGCGAGGCATGCGGCCAGCAGTATGAGGTGACGCAAAGTGGTTGTCATATCGTTTTCTCTCTATTATCTATGCTATAATAACGAGAAAATCCCTGCTTTAGTATATCACTCCTCGGTTGTCTCGTCGTCGGTCTCGTCGTCAGTCGTGTCGACCTCGTCGGCCTCACGCAGCACCTGGTTGGCCAACTCGAGGTCGCGTTCAAACACCACGAGCCTGGCGGGTGACATCCAGATGGCGTTAGCCGTGCTGTCGACGATCACGCCGGCGGGGATACCGCTGGCTTCCAGGGCACCCTTGACGATGTTGGCGTCGATGGGGCTGGAATACTTCTTGAGGACGACAATTTTTTCTTCGTTTTCCATATTATTATTGTTTGGGGCCGTGGCGGGAGCCACGGCATAGATTAACACTGTCTCTTGAAGAGGCATCATTACCCATCTTTGGGCTCTGATCGATACAGGCCATGCCTTTCAATATATCCCAGAACTTCGTCGGGGACATGGTAGCGCACACTTTGACCGTTGGCCAGCCTTTCACGAATCTCGGTAGAGGACAGCTCGATGATAGGGGCATCAACGAGGACTACACGGTCCTTCAGACCATCAGGAATCGTCACCTTATGGCCTAAACGGGGATAGACGAGCACATGGTACTTGGCAAGTATCTCCTCGCTGTTGCGCCATCTGCCGAAGAGTTCCCAGTTGTCGGCACCGATGACCAGGGAAAACTCGTCATCGGGGAACTTTTCCTGCAGCGCGTTAAGCGTATCGATGGTGTAAGACGGTCTAGGCATCGTGAACTCAAAGGCTGACGTTTCCACGCCTTCCATCGGTCGTGACACCATTTCGACCATCCTCAGCCTGTCGGTGTCGGACACCTGACGCACCTTATCGACCTTCAGCGGGTTCACGGGAGAGACCAAGAACCACAATCGGTCCACTACCCCACTACTTATAATGTGCTGGGCAATAATCGCGTGACCGATATGTATCGGGTCAAATGACCCGCCAAATAATCCAATCCTCATGTTCAGTTCATACTGCTATTGCTCTCATTATGACCATTCCTGTCTTCATGAGAGCGGTGGTTATTTCATTAGTTACCGCAAAAGTAACATTTTTCATCCACGAGGGCAAATTTTAAAGTATATTTTGAAATCTCACCTGTCATATATACATCAGAAATCAAAAACGCCCGATTTTGTCTCATTTTGATGGAAATAATTACAAAAATAATGATATTCTGTCATTTTTTGTTGATTTTTTTACTAAAATCTTTCGTATTTGTAAATAATATGTATATTTGTAGCGAAAAGTGACAAGTAACTCTATTTTTAACCATTAACATTAAATAACAAGCGAATGAAAAAAAGACTTCTCATGCTCTTGCTCGTCGTTTCTTGCGCCATTGTGAGCGTACAGGCATTGACGGTGAGAGGTACGGTCGTTGACCAGGTCAACGAGCCCGTAATCGGTGCTACCGTCAAGGTCCTGGGGACCACGATGGGTGCTGTCACCGACTTTGACGGCAACTTTGAGATTGCCAATGTTCCCGACGGCGCTACGCTGAAATTCACCTACATGGGCATGCAAGCTGTGGAGATGAAAGCCAGTGAAATGATGAACGTCCAACTTATGGATGACGTGCGCAACCTTGACGAAGTGGTCGTTATCGGTTACGGTTCTGCACAGGCCAAAGACTTGACTGCCCCCATTGCCGTAGTCAAGGGCGAAGAACTGCTCGCCGTGCCCTCGTCATCTCCCATGGCCGCCATGCAAGGCAAGGTAGCCGGTGTGAACGTTGTCAACAGCGGTACTCCCGGTGAGGGTCCCAAAGTGCACATCCGCGGTAACGGTTCGTTCACGAGCGGCAGCCCGCTGTATGTTGTTGACGGCATGTTCTACGACAACATCGACTTCCTGAACTCCAACGACATCGCCGACATGTCGGTACTGAAGGATGCGTCGGCAGCCGCCATCTATGGTGTTCGCGCCGCCAATGGTGTTGTGCTGATTACTACCAAACACGGTAACAAAAACCAGCCTGCCAAGATTACCTACAACGGCTACGTCGGTATCCAGAAGGCTACCAACGTGCTGAAGATGGCCAACTCGAGCGAATATGCCACAATGCTGATGGAGGCCAATTACGATGCCTATGTATCGACGATGAAAGCCTCGATTGACCGCTATGGTGGCAGCTATTCGGGCAACGATTTCCACAGTTGGACCTATGGCTCTGACACCGATTGGTACAAGGAATTGCTGCGCACAGCAATCATCACCGACCACAGCCTGACCATCACCGGTGGTAGCGAGAAGGCCACCTACTCGCTGGGTATCAA
>JAEEGJ010020399.1_pt1 | contig 14428 bp, 15 predicted proteins | sample 8958761 | NCBI WGS metagenome assembly JAEEGJ01 (sample SAMN16246546, study PRJNA631951) | gut metagenome | biome: gut microbiome; feature: rumen; material: RS-attached | host: Bos | place: Iran: Karaj | collected 2018-10 | reverse complement strand
AGGCAAAGGGCAAAAGTCCTGTAGAGGCTCAGCAGGAAGCAGAGGAACAACAGGAAGCAGAGGCAGAGAAAGTGCAGACGACAGACACGGCAAAAGCAGCGCCCGCACCGACGGACACAGCCCTCGCCTCCCCTATCACTACTGGCGATTTGTGGACGCCTGTCATTGACGAGTTGAGGGCGATGGGAGGTCATGACGACATGGCCGACCACTCCTTATTATATATCTTACTGATGGGGTTCATCGGTGGACTGTTGGCTGTCTGTATGCCTTGCATCTGGCCCATCATTCCAATGACAGTATCGTTCTTCCTGAAACGTGCCAAGACTGACAAGCGCAAAGGCATCCGCGATGCCATTACCTACGGACTTAGCATCATCGTTATCTATCTGGCATTAGGACTGCTTGTCACAGCACTCTTCGGCAGCGACACGCTGAACGCCATGTCGACGAATGCCGTGTTCAACATCTTCCTGTTCCTGCTGCTCGTAGTCTTCGCCCTGTCCTTCTTCGGATGGTTCGAAATCAAGCTGCCCAACAGTTGGGCAAACAAAGTGGACCAGAAGAGCGACGAACTCTCTTCGAAGGCGGCAGCCTGCCATCTTACATCTTCCTTCTTCCATCATACATCTTCCATCTTCCTCATGGCTTTCACGTTGGTGCTGGTATCGTTCTCATGCACAGCACCGATTATAGGCCTGCTACTCGTTGAGACCACCACCAGCGGCAACTGGCTGTCACCGGCATTGGGCATGTTCGGCTTCGCCTTGGCTCTGGCGCTGCCCTTCACCCTGTTTGCCTTGTTCCCTGCATGGCTGAAGCAAGCCCCCAAGTCGGGTTCATGGATGAACATCCTGAAAGTGACGTTGGGCTTCATAGAACTGGCCTTCGCCCTGAAGTTCTTCTCGGTGGCAGACTTGGCCTACGGCTGGCACTTACTGGACCGTGAGGTGTTCCTCTCGCTCTGGATCGTCATCTTTGCCCTGCTGGGAGCCTATCTTTGCGGCTGGCTGAAGTTCCAGAGTGACGTTCCGCCCACCATGAACCATGAACCATTAACAGTGAACCATAAGCCCATGCCTGTGGTGTGCATCATGGGCGGCCTCGTGTCACTGGCTTTCGCCCTCTATATGGTGCCTGGACTTTGGGGTGCCCCCTGTAAAGCCGTCAGCGCCTTTGCACCACCCATGAATACACAGGACTTCAACCTGAACCATAAGGCGGTGGAAGCTAAGTTTACCAGTTACGAAGAAGGTATGGCTGCCGCCAAGGCTCAAGGCAAGCCCGTGCTGATAGACTTTACTGGCTTTGGCTGCGTCAACTGTCGTAAGATGGAGGCTGCCGTATGGACTGACCCTGAAGTGGCCGATATGCTGACCAAGGACTATGTGCTGATTTCGCTGTACGTTGACGATAAGACACCCCTGCAAGAACCTTTCGAAGTGAAAGATGCCGAGGGTAACACCAAGACGCTGCGCACCGTAGGAGCCAAATGGAGCTACCTGCAGAGTTCGAAGTTCGGGGCCAACGCCCAACCTTTCTACGTGATACTGGACGCTAACGGAAAACCCCTCTCAGGCAGCCGTGCCTACGATGAGGACATCAGCGCATACATTCAATTCTTGAAACAAGGCATCAGTCATTACAAGCCATAAAAGTCACTGATGCTATCCAGGTATTTCTCGCCTACGGCCCGTCCTTGTTCGTAAACGAGACGCATCTGCTTGGCATCATGGCTGATGTGGCCAATGGCTATCTTGTCCGCTGGACGTATGACGAGGCAACGCCCTTCACGCTCGGCCTGTGCCACGTATTCCAACTGCTGGTTATACATCACGTGACGGCGGTCCATAGCCTCAACCATCCTTGGATAGTGGCGCAGCGACAAACGCATCAGGGGCATCAGCTTGAGATGCTCCTTCTGATAGCCAGCGGGCTGCGTCAGTATCACCACATTCCGCTGGTAACCTATCGATTCGAAATACGCCAAAGGAATAGAGTCGGCCACACCGCCGTCCAGCAGTTTCCTGCCTAGCAATTCCACCACCTTCGAGGCCAGCGGCATCGATGCCGAGGCACGTATCCAGTCGTAGGCATCTTCGGTAGCCTCCGTCAGTTCCTGATACACGGCCTCGCCCGTCAGCACATCGGTACAGACCACGTAGAACGCCATCGGATTATGGTTGAAGGCATCGTCGTCGAAGATATCCAACTCGCGTGGCATGGTATGATAGCCAAACTCGGCATTGTAATAGTTGCCTGAAGTGAGCCACGACTTCACACCGCTGTAACGGCTGTCGCGTGCAAACCTTGTATTATAACGGATGGAACGTCCTGGCTGTCGCGACTTGTAGTTGCATCCGAAGGCTGCACCAGCCGACACGCCTATAAGTCCGTCAGGCCAGATATCGTGTTCCATCATGACATCCGTCACACCTGCCGTCCACAGGCCACGCATGGCGCCTCCCTCCAGCACCAAGCCCCGTTTCATGTTCATTGTCTCAGCAGACATATCGCTTGTGGTCATTCGTAGTGTCTGATTCTAACATCAATGCCGGTGCCTTTCAGCTGTGAGGCAATACCGCTGACATCCGTCTGTCCGTAGTGATACGGGAACAGCACCTTCGGCTTGATCACCTTAGCAGCCCTGACCAGTTGCTCCGTCGTCATCGTGTAGGGTTGGTTGCAAGGCAGGAAGGCAATATCGATATTCTTGACGTCCTTCATCTCTGGAATATCCTCCGTGTCGCCGGCAATATAGATGCGCAGACCGTCAATGGTCAGGATGTAACCATTGTCACGACCTTTGGGGTGGAACTGCGTACGACCTTCTGAAATATTATAGGCTGGCACTGCGTCAACCGATATGTCGCCAAACTGGGCACTCTGTCCGTTAGCCAGCACGCCACACGGACCATACATGTCTGCACAACGCTTATTCATAATGAGTTGCGTGCCTTCTCTCGACAAAATCTTAATAGCCTCCTTGTCGAAATGGTCGCCATGTTCGTGCGTCACAAACACGAAGTCGGCCTTGGGCATAGCAGCATAGTCGATGGTCTTGTTGCCCAGTTTTCTTACGGGGTCAATCTCAATTTCCTTACCATTATACTCAATACGGATGCTGGCATGAACCAAGGCGTGGAACTTGACCGTCTTGCCACTCTTCGTCTTAAACTCATCCACCTCGAACGTCTGTTGACCACAGGCGGTAGACAGTCCCAGGATGGCCAGTAAGCAAGTTAGAATCTTCTTCATAATCGTTTAGTTATTTTGATGGTTTTACTTTATTATTCCATAACCGTGAATTATCGCTACAAAATTAGCGATATTTCCCCAAAGTTCCGTCACTTTGCAGCATCATTTAAGTAAATTTAGAATATCAACAAAGTAACCCCTGCGATTTCATCTCCAGGTATTTGTTGACAATATCGACATTCAGATGATTGGGAGCGGTCAGCAAGGCATAGATGCCATTCTCGCGAAGTGTCGACACCATCAGCTGCTGCTCGTAGATGTATTTCTCGGCCATCACATGACGGCACTCGTCCTCTTGGCTGACGGCAGGTGTGGCAGCATACTCAGCCAACTCCACATCCTCGAAGAACACCACCAGCACACGGTGGCGACGGCTGAGTTGCTGCAGGAACGGCAACTGTCGGCGCAGGGCAACCATGCCGATGAAGTTGGTATAGACAATGAGCAGACTGGTGCGCAGCACATGTTTGTTGACATGCACGCATAACGACGAGAAATCAGTCTCGCCAAAGTCGGTCTGTTGGGCATAGAGTGTCTCGAGTATGCGTTGCATGTGTCCGCTATGACGTGATGCCGGCAGCATGGTGTCTACATGGTCGGCAAAGGTAATGAGCCCTGCCTGGTCCTCTTTGCGCATAGCGACATGCGAAAGTACCAGAGTGGCATTGATGGCATAGTCAAGCAGCGTCATACCATTGAAGGCCTGCTGCATGACACGCCCCTTGTCGATGAGGTGGTAGATATGTTGTGAACGCTCGTCTTGATAGACGTTGACCATCAGCTGATGCCGACGCGCAGTAGCACGCCAGTTAATGGTACGATAGTCGTCGCCCTGCACGTAGTCCTTGATTTGCTCGAACTCAGTATGGTGCCCCACACGGCGGATACGCTTGATACCTGTATCTTTCAGATTCTGATGGATGGCCAGAAACTCATAGCGATGCAGCATGAGGAAAGAAGGATATACCTTGACGTCCTGCGCTTCGCCACACGTATAACGTCGCTGTAACAACCCAAGGGGCGAAGCAGCAAACACGCGGATGCGCCCAAAGCCATAGACACCACGACTGGTAGGTCGCAGTTGGTAGGACAATACCTTTCGCCCTTCCTGCTGACGGAGTGACATGTGGAAACAAACATCACGACGCTGGAACACGTGGGGTATCTCGTCGATCAGCTCCAGAGTGACGCGGAAAGGATAGTCGCTCTCCACCCATAGGCGCACAACATTATCGTCCCCATTACTGAAACGGTTGCTGCACTGGCGACCCGCACGAATGGCCTTATGCAGCCACAGGATAGCCCCGTCGGCACAGACAGCCAATAGCAGCAGCAACAATAACAGGCGCCCGATGTGGAACAACGGCATCCACCACCATCCTGCCGCAATGCACAGGATGACAGCTATCAGGACGAAATATAGTCTACGCGTCAGAAACATTCGGAATTATTTAGGTACCTCCACACGATCCATCAGGCGACGAGCCACTTTCAGGGGGGTATGTCCCTCCATCTCTGCCTCAGCAGTCAGGATGAGACGATGCTGCAGGATGCTGGGCGTCACAAACTGGATGTCGTCAGGGGTCACGAAGTCGCGGCCTTGCAACAGGGCATAGGCCTTCGAAGCATTCAGCATAGCCACAGCAGCACGTGGCGAGGCTCCAAGGAACACGACCTTGCTCTGACGCGTCTGTTGTACGATGTCGGCAATATAGCGTAACAACGAGGGCTCTACAAATAGCTCGTTCTGCAAGTTGCGGAAATCAGCCAACTGCTGACGGGTAATGACGGGCTGTACGTCCTCCAATTTTACCAACGAGCGATTGGCGTGATGACGCTCCAGAATACTGACCTCCTCTTCGAGTGTCGGATAGCCCATCGTAATCTTCATCAGGAAGCGGTCTGTCTGTGCTTCCGGCAACTTGTAGGTACCCTCCTGTTCTACAGGATTCTGAGTAGCCAGTATGGTATAGATGTCGCCCATGCGGTGGGTTTCACCGTCAATGGTTACCTGACGCTCCTCCATAACCTCAAAGAGGGCTGCCTGTGTCTTGGCTGGTGCACGGTTGATTTCATCTACCAGCACAATCTCTGAAAACACGGGGCCAGGGTGGAAATCAAACTCCTGTGTCTTCATGTTGAACACGGTGGTTCCTAAGATGTCGCTGGGCATCAGGTCGGGGGTAAACTGAATGCGACTGAAGTCACAGTCTATCAGACGTGCAACCAGTCGTGCCAACAAGGTTTTGGCGACGCCAGGCACACCTTCTATCAGCACATGGCCACCTGCTATGACAGCCGTCAGCACCAGGTCGACAGTCTCCTGCTGTCCAACGATTACTTTCGACACTTGGTCGCGCAACACGCTTATTCGTTCTGAGAATTCTGCGAGGGCGATTCTTTCTTGGTTGTTTTCTTCCATATCTTCTTATATTTGTTTGATTGCTGTAACAATTCGTCGCGACAGTCACGCCGCTGGTAATAGAGCGTTCCTATCAGCTGGACAAACTCCAACAGATGGTTTTGAGGTTTCTCTACCACAGGAATCACGCGCTGACGCCGACGGAAACCGAAAATCATCGATAGCAGCACGACCAATAACGACAGGTAGAGAGCCCAACGCAGTGGTCGCTGACTGATAATGAAACGCAATGGCGTCTGCTCTGCTGCCTGAACAGCAGGCCCATAAGCCTCTGTGCGAATAACGGGCAGACCACCCATTTCTGACAACAGGCGGAAAATATACTCGTGGTTGTTGGCATCGAGTATGCCAAAGTTGGTAAACACCAAAGGGGTACATACCCACGTCAGACTGCCTTTGCCCATAGGGTAAGTGACTGCCAAAGCCAGATTCGTTTGGACACTATCGGCCACACGGCTCAGTATGCGACAGATAACGGAATCGGTCTGAACAACCATTTCGCTATTCAGCAGCTGTGGATAGAAACGGTACTTCCGGCTACCATAGCGATGGTCTGCCAGCCATTCTACAGTGTCTCGCCCCAAGCCTTTCTTTGCATACTGCACCAACGGCATTGTAGTGCCTCTTTTATAGCTATGGCATCGCAACGTGTCTTCCATCAGATTTCCACAAGAGCTGGTAACCAACAACAGGCGATGCCCCTTCTCGGCCAGAGTTAAGACCGACTTGACATCGGTCTTCGTCATGTTCGTCATTTCGTCGGCTATCAGCAGAATACCATGAGGCTGCTTCAGGTCACGCAGCTGATAAAGCGTCTGCCTGTTAACGGTATAGCCTTGGGGCAACGAGGCGGACAGCACTCTGTCCAGCACATAGCACCCGAAGGGCTGCTTGTCGTTATGACTGAACGTAGGCTCCCAACGGAAATGTTTGGGCATGCGGTATTCGGACAGGAACACCAGCAGCAGGAAGAGCAGGATGCAGAAGATATAGACGCGACTGAACTTCATGGGCGCTCCTCCTTTTGGATAATGGACGACTGCAACTGCACCACACTGTCATACATAGATGGTGTAGCCTCAAAATTACCGTAACGCACACGCAGGAAGAGGGTTGTCAACCTACGGAAATCCTCCTTGTTATATTCGACGATATACTGGTTGGGCGTTTTCTGGGGCATCCAGTCTATCAGCGAATGGTCACTCAGATGGCGCAACGTCTGCAAATAGACATAACGCACAGCCTGACGGTAGTCGCCAATGGCTATAGCCTGACGGATGGTGGCGTCAAAGTCAATGCCGTAGATGTTCTCTTCCTCTACGCTACCGATGTTCGACAGCTGACGACGCTGAAAGGCGGATGGACGTGTCTTGTAGATAAACCAGGCGACAAACAGCAGCATGGCCAGTCCTAACGCGATGAGCAATGGCACAGTGACAGACGATGCCGTCTCAGAACCCAACAGCGACGCCAAGAAGTCTCTGACCTGCATCATCAGCCACTCCCACAGATTGGGTTGCCAATCCATGAGTTCCCGCTGATAGTCATAGGCACCATCATGCTGCCACGCACGAATCTGCGCAGTATCACAGCATAGCGTATCGACGTCGGACAAGGTCATGAAAGCTGTCAGAGGCGATTACAGTTCCTCGAAACGATTGATATGATCCTCCATCATTACGTGGTCTATCTTCTCAGAGGCATGTCCATACTGGATAGCCAAACCGACAGCCACGATCGTACCCACCAAATAGGTGGCAAACGACTGCAAGACACCAAACAGGTAGGTCATAAAGCTGTAGCCTGCAGAGTCGAAAAACTCGTTGCCACCTTGTAAACCCATAATGGTCTTGACGACGATCGTGATATAATAAGGTATAGCGAAAATGCCCTGGAAGAAACTGACGATGAAGCCTAACACAAAGATGATGGCAAAGGTGCCCCACCAGGTGGCAAAACCCAAGCGTAACGATTTCGAGAGGGCACCTGACAGGGGGATGTCCTCCAACAGGTAGGCAGGCATAAAAAGCATCAGTGGAATGCACACAGCCACCGCCACAAGGATGACTGGCAACAGGATCCACCACGACAGCAGGTAACCCAGCAGAATGGTTATTAACATGCCAAGAAGGGTCAGGCCAATCCAAAACAGGATGGCCAGGCCGCTGCGCTTCAGATTTTTGATCAACAGGGGCTTGAACATACTGCCGTCCACACCGCCTGACAGGTCTTCGCTGCTATTGTAATGTGAGATGAAGGCATAGACAACCGACAGCTGCAACATGGCACCGATCATGCTGGTAAGGACGATGACGCCATAGTTCCATCCTAAATTCTGTAACATGCCGACAACGTCTGACGACCGACCGGCATTGGCTGCTGACATATCGAAGGCTGCATCCAAATAGTTGTTCAAGCCGATAGCCTGCACCAGACAGACGGGCAGCACAAAATATGTCAGGTATTTGAACAACACCTTCCAGTTTTCACGAACGAATGCAAACGTGTCGTCAAACTTCTCGCTGAAGTTGCGCACCTTGTAAATCAAGATTTTTTTTGCTTTGGATTCCATAATGACGTTTATAGGGTAAATAAATATAATAACCAACTACAAATAGCAGCGACAGCAGGATGACGGCCAGTCGTACGACGTCAGGCCACTCGGTATGACGGGTAAAGAAACCTTCGATGAATCCTGCAATGACAAATACCGGCACCGTGCCGACAATGATTTTTAGGGCACGACGTGCTCCTCTGCGGAATGAGGCCAGACGTGAATAGGTGCCTGGGAACAGCCAGCCGTTACCCATCGTGATGCCTGCTGCACCAGCAACGATGATGGCCGATATCTCTAAGGTGCCATGAAGCCAGATAGCCAGCATCGACGTTCCTAATAGGCCATGCTGATAGAAAAAGGTCTGGAATGCGCCCAGCATGATACCGTTCTGCACCAAGTACCATCCTGTGGCAATACTCGTAAAGAGGCCCATGACAAACAATATGAACGACACATAGACATTGTTGATGGTGATACCTAAGAACATGTCTGTTTCGTTGCCACCATTATAGACTGCCATCGGTTCGCCGTTGGCGATATTTTCCAGCGTCATATCGACATACTGGTTGCCCAATATCAGACGCGAAAACTCGGCATCGTGCAACTGCGACACCGCACCGATCAGGACGGCAATGGCGAAAACCACAAACGATACCAGCAACTGACGGCGTTCCTCCCACATGGTCTGAGGCACCTCACGCGTCCAGAAGGTCACCATGCGCGACCACTTCTCACGCTTATTGGCGTAGATTTCATTATGCAGGGCCGAGGCCAGACCGTTCAGATAGATCGTGATGCGCGACTCAGGATAGTGGCTTTGGGCAAATGCCAAATCGGATGTTGCATCCAGATAGGCGTCAGCCAACACCTCGGGCGTCGTTGTACCCGAATGCTCTGCTATCTGCTCCATCTGCCGCCATTTTTCTATGTTTCGGCGGATAAACACCACTTCTTTCATCAGTTTTTTCAGAAATTTCGAGCAAAAGTAAATAAAAATAATTATATTTGCAAACAATTTCGATGAATAAGGCAAAAAATCGTATGGAACGTACACCTCATATCGTCACAGGACAGTTTGTCCGTATCAACCAGACACCTGCCAGCTTGGGCCATCGCATGGCGGCACAACTCATTGACTGGGGTATAGAACTCGTATGGCTATTTGCCGGTCTTTGGCTTATCGGCATCATCGAGGATGTGGTCAGCAACAGCATCATGACGAGAATGGCCTATGTCGTGTTGCTGTTCGTTCCCATCATTTTCTATTCGCTGTTGTGGGAACTCCTGAACCACGGACAGACACCAGGCAAACAACTCATCAAGCTACGCGTTGTCAAGACTGACGGCTCGTCGCCCAGTCTCGGCGCATTAGTCATGCGGTGGTTGCTGTGGATTGCCGACGGCCCTACCCTTGGTTTCCTTGGCATCTTCGTCATGCTCGTTACCCGCAACCACCAGCGTTTTGGCGATATGGCTGCCGGTACGATGGTCATCAAGTTGGCCAGCTACAACAAAATCAGTGTGACGCTTGACGAGTTCGACCACCTCAGCCCTGACTACAAGCCTTTCTATCCGCAGGCTGCCGACCTCAGCCTGGAACAGGTGAACCTGATTACCCAGGCGCTGAAGAGCCATCCTGCCGACCCGCATGTTGTGGCCCTTGCCGACAAGGTACGTCAGGTGCTGGCCATCACTCATGTCCGCGAAACTAACAGCTATGATTTCCTGGAGCGTGTGGCTCGCGACTATCAATTCTACGCCCTACAGGAGGTGTAACCCCGCTTTTATTGACGCTTGGGATTCTTGGGAAACCAGCCCCTCTCCACGCGCTTTTTCTGTTCGAAGAGTTCACCGATGCCCCAAAGCGCAGAGGCACCGAAAACGCCCACGATAGCAGACACGACGGTATTCTCAATGAACAGTGCCCCAATGATGGCAGCCAGCCCTATTATCAGATACACTATCCATGGGCGTGTACCCCAATAATATTCCGTTTTGATAACGATAGGATGCCAGATACCTATGGTCAGAAATGTGCATACAGCAATGATGATTCCAGTAAAATACATCGTCTAAGCTTATATTTTTGTTAATATTTCGTGCAAAGTTACTCATTTTCTCGCTTTTTTCACTATATTTGCACCAAATAATTAACTAAACAAGATGAAAAAGTTATCGGAATCATCATCAAACGATTTGTCACTATGAAGAAACTCTGTCATTACATATCAAAGTATATGGGCATCCTGGTGCTGGCTGCAGCCGTGCTGGCACTGATATTCCCCAGTATGTTGCAACAAATACGTCCGACGGTCATCAATTACCTGCTGGGCGTAGTGATGTTCGGCATGGGACTGACGCTGAACCTACAGGACTTTAAGATTGTATTCAGTCGTCCCAAGGATGTGATGATAGGCTGTCTGGCTCAGTTCACCGTCATGCCACTGCTGGCATGGGGACTTGCACGGGCGTTTCAGCTCGACGAGGCGCTGGCACTGGGCGTCGTGCTGGTAGGCTGTTGTCCGGGTGGTACGGCATCGAACGTCATTACCTATCTGGCAAAGGGCGACTTGGCACTTTCTGTCGGTATGACAGGCGTCTCTACCCTACTCGCGCCGTTCATGACACCTTTTCTGACATGGGCATTGGCAGGAAAGAGTGTCAACGTTGATGTGGTGGGCATGCTGCTCAGTATTCTCTGGGTGGTCATCCTGCCTATCGTTGTCGGATTAGTCGTGAAATGGATCTGGCCAAAGTTTACTGAGCAGGCAACCGATTACCTCCCGGCATTCTCGTCCGTTGCCATCGCCTTTATTGTATCCATCGTCATTGCCGCCAATGCCAACAAGCTGATGGCTGGTGGCTTGATGATTGTGATGGTCGTCATACTCCACAACCTGTGCGGACTAAGCCTGGGATATCTCATCGGACAACTGCTTGGCCTGTCTGACGCCAAGAGGCGGGCCATCTCCATCGAGGTGGGCATGCAGAACTCAGGACTGGCCTCGTCACTGGCAACCATCCATTTCGCCGCTTATCCCCTCGCCACCATCCCTGGTGCCATCTTCAGCGTATGGCACAATATCAGTGGCGCCTTGGTAGCCCGTATTTACACCTCCAGATGACCAATACATTTGCGCCCTTTGCCAGTCCACTCTACGTGATGCTCAAGCCGGCAGGCTCGCTCTGCAACCTGGCGTGCAAGTACTGTTACTATTTGGAGAAGCAGAAGCTTTATCCTTCAGACACGTCGAAGGTCATCAGCGACGAACTGCTGGAGACCTTCATCCGGCAATATATCGAGGCACAAACCATGCCTCAGGTGCTCTTTACGTGGCATGGCGGCGAGACGCTGATGCGCCCTGTCTCATTTTATCGGCGGGCGCTGGAGCTGCAACGTCGCTATGCCCGTGGACGCCAGATAGACAACTGCCTGCAGACCAACGGCACGCTGCTTACTGACGAGTGGTGTGAGTTCTTTCGTGAGAACAACTTCCTGGTGGGCGTCTCGATTGACGGCCCTCAGGAATTTCACGATGCGTACCGCCGCTCACGTACTGGCAAGCCTTCGTGGTGCGAGGTGATGCATGGCATCCACCTGCTTCAGAAGCATGGTGTGGAGTGGAATGCGCTGGCCGTCGTCAACGATTTCAATGCCGACTACCCGCTGGCGTTCTACCGGTTCTTCAAGGAGATAGGCTGCCGGTACATCCAGTTCACCCCTGTGGTGGAACGCCTCGTAGAGCGTGCCGACGGTCTGACGCTGGCGCCAGGGTTGCAGGAAGGTGGCCAGGTGACCGATTTCTCGGTAACGGCAGAGCAGTGGGGCCGTTTCTGCTGTGCTATCTACGACGAGTGGGTGCGCCACGACGTGGGCAAGGTGTTCGTACAGTTGTTCGATGCCACGCTGGCCAACTGGGCAGGCGAGCCGCCGGGGGTCTGTTCGCTATCAGGCATGTGCGGCCATGCGGCTGTGATGGAGTTCAATGGCGACGTCTATTCCTGCGACCACTTCGTCTATCCCGAGTACCGGCTGGGGAACATCCGCGAACAGACACTGGCAGGCTTGATGTATGGCGACAGACAGAAGGCCTTCGCACGGCTGAAGCACGACACGCTGCCCCGCCAGTGCCGTGAGTGCCGCTTCCTGTTTGCCTGTCACGGCGAATGCCCGAAGAACCGTTTCATCCGCGACAAATACGGGGAGCCGGGACTGAACTATCTCTGCGCCGGTTACCGCCGGTTCTTCGAGCATGTGTCTGCCGACATGGACTTCATGAAAGCAGAGCTGGATGCCCAGCGTCCGCCATCGAACATCATGCTTTATTAACCGCAAAATAACCCGCCATTATTGCCCAATAATGCTGGGTTATTGGACGATAAGGCGTCGTCGGTCTCGGAACGAGCGCATAATACATAAATTCCACGTCACTCAAATGTGCGCCAAGAGAGGGAAAAAGCATCGGAACGAGGGGTTCGTGCATGTCTTTTGAGGCCTGCGTGAGCAGGAGTTTGATGCATTCCGTGCCTTTACCAAGGGTTGGCATGGCCGGTGGTGGTGTTGTTGAAATGTTGTAATTCATTGATTTTAAGCTTTTTAGATGAATGATGATTGGCCGTACGTTCCAGTTCCAGTTGTTCCAGTTTGTTTTTTGATGTTCCAACCTTCCCCTATAATACATATAACTATCTATATATCAATTAGTTATGCATTATTAGGAGGGGTTTGTATACCCCAAATTTTAATTGGAACAATTGGAACTGGAACGCTTTGGCCGTTTTTCTTAACTCTTAACTCTTACTTCTCTATCAGGCCCTCCAGCGCCCACAGCAACTCGTCGTCTGGTGTTGGAATCCGCTGCAAAATTAGGCATAATAAAAATCGCTCCAGAAGGTCTGGAACGATTTGGGAAGTGCAGAACAGAGAACTGGTCCTCGTTTCATAGATGGTCTCCCCTGGCAGATAGGTGGAGACCATTTACTTTTCAATCACTCTATTCACAATGGTGTCGTGGCACAGCCTCGCTGCCGCCTCGTCGGGCAGGCATTCCAGATGCCCCATCATCATCAACTCCGGCTTCCGCTGTCCTCGCGTCAACGCGCTGGTTGGTGGCGTCAGGAATTCGCAGCACCTGCAGGGCCAGGCTGCCGACATTCGCCCCAAGGACCCAACGAAGTTCCAACTTCTGGTCTCGTTCCTCGGCAATTGTGAATATACCGACCAGCTCCTGACCGGCTCTGGCTGGCTCCACATCTCATGGGAACCCCTGGGCCAGCCCCGCCATTATGTCCGCATCGGGTACTACAAGTAAAAAAAGTTACACTGCAATATATGATAATACGTAGCGGGGCGACTGGAAAAAGAGACCCGTGTTAGCATCGGAAAGCTTTTCGTAAATAGGCGAAGTATAGATCTTGTCTATAGCCCCTTCTATGGTATAGCCATGCTCTTCGACAAGAATCTGAATCATTCGGGCAGTCAGCTGTTCCTTCAGATAGTTAAACTCCTGTGGTGTTACGTTCTGGGTACTCATAGTTTGGTGAGTTTTGCGATGGCACGCTCCGTACCAAAATAATACTGGAACGTGATGCCTTTCATATACTTCAAGTTCTCCAAAAACTGGTCGAGCGTGATGTCGCCAGCCTCGTACTTACCAATCTGCACACCAACACGGTCGTTAGCGATAGGGCCATATACTATGTCATAGTCGTGGGCCGACTGTGCGGAGGGATTGTTGCGGTTGAGGAAAATGAACTCTGCCCAATCACGGGTATAGCTTTCAAAGGTCAACACTCTCAATTCACCGCTGCTGAGCACTTGCTCATCAAAACTGTAAGCATTCATTACGGGCGATCCGCCCTCGGTAAGTGCCTTAAATTCAGCCATGCGCCAAGCCTGCTGACGATCGGTTGAAAGGTAGAAACCGCGTCCGAAATCTTTGTTGGGCCGTGACTTCCGCAGGTCAATATGTTCGATGTTCTGGGTCGAGCCGTGGTAGAGTGTCATCATAGGCTACCTCCATTTCTGCGGCAATAGCTGGCCATGCTCTGCACCATGTCATCGAACGACTGGGTATGCATCACATCGTAAAAGTCGTGGGCCACCTTGATAGCACCGTGACTGCTCAGATACCGATATGCCTCGGCCTCAGTCATCTGATAATGACTGGCAAAGGCAGCAATGAGTGCCA
>JAEEGJ010020395.1_pt1 | contig 14430 bp, 8 predicted proteins | sample 8958761 | NCBI WGS metagenome assembly JAEEGJ01 (sample SAMN16246546, study PRJNA631951) | gut metagenome | biome: gut microbiome; feature: rumen; material: RS-attached | host: Bos | place: Iran: Karaj | collected 2018-10 | reverse complement strand
TACGGTTAACGGTTCCTGATTGTCGGCACTCTCTTTCTGCTGGGCACACGAGAGGGCCAGCAGGGTGCAGCATGCAGCTGCAAGGCTCATAAATAGTTCTTTCCTCATGTTCGCTTATGATTTGCTGGCAAAGTTACGAAAAAACGAAGGAAAAGCCAAATTAATTTGAGCTTTTCTGAGTGCAAAGTAACTTCGACGTAGTCAAAGTTACGAAAAAACGAGAGCAGAACAAAATAAATCGTAATTTATTTTGCATTTCGCTCGGTTTGCACTACTCTGACCTGGCGGCCGAAGATAGGCTGCACCTCGGAAAAACAAAGAAAAACAAGTTTTCCTTTGGTTTTTCGCTCGGTTTGCACTATCTTTGCGGTCAGAATGATGAAGAAAGCAATATTGATAGGCATTTTGGCAGTGCTGCTGTTGCCAGTAAAGGCACAGCGGGTACAGCTGCAGGTGGAGGGAATGGCTCCGGCAGAGATGGGGATGCTGTTCCTGACGGACTTGGCGACAGGCGCGAACATAGACAGTACGCTGGTGTATGAAGGACGGTTCCGCTTCAACGTCAGCACCGACAGCCTGCAGTTCTATAAGGTGGGCAGCCGCGACCTGTCGTTCGTCATCATCAGCGACGGCACGCCCATCAGCATCAACTTCAATCGTGGCATACTCACCGGGTCTGCCCTCAACGAGAAGCTACACGGCTACGACCTGCGCATCAGCAATCTGGAGATGAACATGATGCTGGCCTTCATCGCACAGAACGAGGAACGCCTCAACACCTTGCGCGAATTGTGGCGCAAGGCCATGAAAGAGGCTGTAGTGGAGAATCCTGACAACCTGATTCCCGCCTACTACATCGGTGAGCTGTTCTTCTATACCCCTCGTGAAGAGATGCTTCAACTGCTGTCACCCGACAAGGCATACGCCAAGCATCCGCTTTGTCAGCAGGTTCTTGAGCAACTGAACGAAGAGCCTTAGCACCCGCTTAATATCGCATCGCGGCACTTCTCCATGAGCCACTTAGGCGTGGAGGTAGCGCCACAGATTCCAATGGTCTTGATGCCCTCGAGCCACGAATGGTCAATCTCTTCGGGGCCCTCGATGAGGTGCGTATTGTCGTTTACCCGCTTGCACTCGTTGTAGAGCACTTTGCCATTGGAGCTCTTGCGGCCGCAGACAAAGAGGATGAGGTCGTGCTTGGCAGCAAACGACGAGATGTTCGGCATACGGTTGGCTACTGAACGGCAGATGGTGTCGAAGCTCCGGAAGGTTGCCGTGGGGGCGATGTGCTGCTGGATATAGGCAATGATGCGGTGGAACTCGTCGAGTGACTTGGTGGTCTGCGAGTAGAGATAGATGTCGTGGGAGAAGTCGAGCTTCTTGGCATCGTCCAGACTCTCAATAACAATGGCCTCCCCCTGGGTCTGCCCAACCAGTCCCAACACCTCGGCATGACCTTTCTTGCCGAAGATGACCACCTCTCCCGGCCTCCCTGAAGGGGAGGTGTCTGTTTCCCCTCCTTTGGAGGGGCTTGGGGAGGTTTCATACTGTTTCTTTATCCTTTTCTGCAGTTGCAGCACCACAGGACAAGTGGCATCGATAATCTCGATGTTGTTACGGCGTGCCAGCTCGTAGGTCTCAGGCGGCTCACCATGGGCACGCAGCAGCACCTTCACATGGTGCAGCCGGCCCATCTCGTCGTGATTGATGGTGACAAGTCCGAGCTGGCGGAGCCGTTCACACTCCATGCCGTTGTGCACAATGTCGCCCAGGCAGTAGAGCGTACCGCCAGCAGCCAGTTCCTCCTCCGCCTTTTTGATGGCGGTCGTCACGCCAAAGCAGAATCCGCTGCCATTGTCAATCTCAATCTGTAGCATGTCGCATTTCCTTGAAGTAAAGGTCCAGAAGGTCGTTGGCAGCAGTAAAGCTGGTCTTCTGTCCTGCCAACACGATGCGTTCGGCCTCTTCCAGCCGTTGCTGAATGAGCGGATTGTGGTAGAAATGGTTGCGCAAGTGTTCGTTGATGCTCTCGTACATCCAGTACTTAGCCTGTTCGTTGCGGCGGTAGTCGAAATAGCCGTTCGCCTTGACGAAGTCAAAATACTGGTATATCATGTCCCATACCTCCTTCACGCCCGTACCATAGAAACCGCTGTAGCAGAGCACCTTCGGCGTCCAACCACTCTCGGGCATGGGGAAGAAATGCAGCGCATTACGGAAGTTGGTGGCTGCCATCTGACAACGATCGACATTGTCGCCGTCGCACTTGTTGATGACGATGCCGTCAGAGATTTCCATGATGCCTCGCTTGATGCCCTGCAGCTCGTCGCCCGTACCAGCCACCTGGATGAGCAGGAAGAAATCGACCATCGAGTGACAGGCCGTCTCGCTCTGGCCCACTCCGACCGTCTCCACGAAAATCTTGTCGAAGCCGGCAGCCTCGCAGAGGATAATCGTCTCACGCGTCTTACGTGCCACGCCACCCAGGGAGCCAGCCGTCGGACTGGGACGGATGAACGAGTCGGGGTGCAGTGCCAGTTTCTCCATGCGTGTCTTGTCGCCCAGGATGGAGCCCTTCGAACGCTCACTGCTGGGGTCGATGGCCAGCACGGCCAGTTTGCCGCCCTTCTCCTTCAGCACATGCATGCCGAACTCATCGATACTGGTTGACTTGCCTGCACCGGGCACACCACTGATGCCCACACGGACGGAGTTTCCGCTGTAGGGCAGACATTTCTCGATGACCTCCTGTGCCCGCTGCTGGTGGTCGGGGTTCACGCTCTCCACCAATGTGACGGCCTGGCTCAAAGTGGTGACATCACCCTTGCGGATGCCCTCCACCATCTCTGCCACCGTCAGTTCCTTACGTTTCTTCCGCTTCAGGTATGGATTGATAATCGACGGCTGCGCCACACCGCTGTTTACCTGCAGACCTGCGTATTCTGCGCTATTCTCGGGATGTTCCATTTGTTCTTTCTTTTTAGAAGTAAGAAGAATATGAAGAAGTTATCGCTTCGCTCAAGAAGTAAGAAGACAATAGTTCTAAAACATCAAGCCCTACGGTACATACGTCCTCAACTTCTTCTAACTCCTTCTGACTTCCTCTATCTTCCTATTTTAATACATTCACCGTTATCACCACCTTGGGTTTGTCGGGGTCGTTGGTAATCATCAGCACACGCGGTTTGGTACGTGCCCGTTTCAGTTCCTTGGCAATACCGGTTATCTTCAGCTTCGCGGTCTCGCCGGGCTTCAGTTCCCGCTTCGACAGTGTTACCTTCAGGCCGGGCGTGAACATCTGGAGCGAGGTGATGTTCAGCGTCGTCTGACCATCATTCATCAGGATAATCTCACCCTTCTGCTTCGACTTGCCGTTGAACTGGAAGTCCAGCTGCTCTGCCGACATGACCAGTTTGGGAGCCTGCTGCTTATCCACGCCCGTAATGTTGGCAAACGACGGCAGCAGGACGGTCGATACACCGATGTCGTTGTTCTTGTTCACCTTGTCGCCGGGATTCTGTGCCAGATAGACGGAAGTCTGCGTCAGACCATAGTCGTGCAACAATTCAGAGTTAAGCGTCACCGTCATCTTCCCCGCACGTCCCGGAGCCAGTTTCATGGGCGACATGGTAGCCGTCAGGTACGGCGGCAGGTGCATCAGGTTCGGCTGGCAGACAGCTGAGCCTCCATTGTAGATATGAATCTCCTGCATGGGCTGCTCACCGCGGTTCACGTCGTCAAACTCCAGTTCGTTCTTGTCAATGCGCAGGTCGCCGATGCTGTAGGTATAGCTGCCGGCAAAGTCACTCATCTCTGCCATCACCACACCCTTCATCTTCAGATAGACCGGTTTCTCCGAGCCGTTGCTATAGACGGCAGCCATCTTGTTGAAATGGCCCAACTGCCGTGCGTCATAGGTCATCTTGATTTCAAACTTGGCACCACCGCTGATGTCGGCACGCGGGTACTCCACCGAGGTACATCCGCAGCTCACCTTCACGTCGCTGATGCGGAGCTTGCTGCGCCCCTTGTTCTGGAGTTCGAACACCGCGGTCACCGGACTCTCGTACCCTACCGGTCCGCAGTTCACGTCGCCGTTAATCACATTCAGTTTTTGCGCTGAAGCGCTAAAAGGTAAAAAGGTAAAAAAGTAAAAAGGTAAAAGAATTATTACCCACCTCGTTACACACAAATTCCTTCTTAAATTTCTGTTTCTTTCCATATCTGTTTTTATCATTCTTTTTCTTACTTTTTTACCTTTTTACTCTTTTACCTTTATCACCATCGACGGAGCCGTGGCACGGTATTCAGGCGAGTAGGCACACTGGATGGTACAGGTACCCGTCTCGTAAGTGCCGGCACGGTCGATGTAGTATTCCGTTTCTATGACGCGCTTGCCCTTGGGCAGCATGTCGAAATAATAGTTTGTGGAGTAGTCCTTGGGCGAACAGTAGGCACCGTTGCGGTAGCCGCTCAGCTGACTGACAGGCTCCATGCAGGCGGCACGCCGGTCGAGCACCTGTACGAAGTCGAGGTCACGCTCGCTTACGATGGTGAGGCGCACCTTGACCTTGTCGCCTACTTTGAGGGAGATGGGAGTGGTCGGAGTACTCTGAGTATTCTGATTATTCAGAATCAGCACCTCCCGCTTGATGCTGAGTCCGCTGGCGGAAGCCTCAATGTCGCTGACGGGCTGCATGAACTGGGCATAGAGCGCACCCCACGACGTGCCCGTAGAGGTCTTCTTGGCCGTAAACTCACGACCCTTCGGCTGACTGATGGCGGCCTTCACGTAGCCGATGCCCGCCGTGGCCTTCGGCAGCTCGATGGGCTTGCCGTCGATGGCCAGCACCGTCTGCTCCTGGGCGTCGAGCAGCTGGGTATTGTCGAAGAGGAACGCATAGACGGCATTCACGCTGTTGATGGGCGTGTCCCATGCCTGTGTGCGTTTCTCCTGCAGGAGCCAGCGCTGCATCTCCTCAATGGTCTGTCCATCCTCGGGGGTGATGACCTTCAGGGCCTCGATGGCCATGACCTCGGTCGGTATCTTGTAGTCGTACCACGAGTAGTAGGCACGGCCGGTGTCATAGTACCGGCCTTTCTCCTCCGTGAACACGGTATATTCCTTCAGGCTCTGGGCATACTCCAGGCTGCGTTTCTTCTCGCCTGTCTTGGAGAGTATGATGGCAGAGAGTGCCTTCTCGTAGATGCTCTGGTTCTTGATGTCCTTCTTCATCTTGCCGATGAGGTAGTCGCTGGCCTTCCTGACGTCCTTGGGCAGCGTACGGCCGTCGAGGGCACATATATAGAGGTACTGCAGGGCCTTGAACGACGGGAAACCGTAGTCCTGTCCGTGTTTCTTCTCCCACTTCTTCATTTCCTCGACTTCCTCGACCATCTCCTTGCCCATGAACCTGAAGGCGTTGTCGAGCATCGAGGCCGTTGCCTGCTGCTTGCCAGTCATCACGTTCAGTCGGGTCAGCATTTCGCTGATGCTGACAGTCATGTAGAAGCTGCCCTTCATGCCCGGCCACCAGCTCCACGAGCCGTCGCCGTTCTGCAGGTCACGCAGTTTCCTGGTTGCCTCGTCAATGCGGTTACCCATGGTATTCTCGTCGAAGAAGTCTGCCAGTCGCAGCTTCTGCTCCGTCTCGCGGTCGGCATCGGCCACCCATGGTGTCTCCTGCAGCAGGATGTCCTTCAGTTCCTGGTTCTTCGCCAGCTGAGCCGTCAGCGAACCATCGTCGGCCGACTCCAGTTTCCAGCGGTTGAACACCTGGCGGATGTTATCGCTCTGTCCGACAAGCGTACGGGCAATGAGGTTCGAGTAAAGCCATGCTGCCTGGTCAATGGCATTGTTCTCGTCCGGGTTGCCCACCGACGGCAATGCCTGCACCATCAGCCATACAGGGTTATTGGTATATTCCACCGTCAGCTTGGAGTCGGCTACCGTCCCCGATGGGAAGAGGTGCGTCAGGTCAATCTTCGTTGTCCCCGGTTCGTGCTGCGTGAACGGCACGGTACGGGTGACGCGCTCCACGTTGGGCAGCACGGCCAGATAGTGCTGTTCGCCGTCAGAGAAGGTCTTGCCGCTGGCCGATACCTGACAGATGTATATAGTTGAGAGTTGAGTGTTGATAGTTGAGAGTGCGATGTCGAACGTGGCAACAGCCGTCTCGCCGGCCTTCACCGTGAAGGGCTGGCTCTGCTTAAGCACCACCTTGTTGGTCTCGGGGTCCAACAAGCGGAGCATGGCCGTGCCGCTGACCTGATGGTCGGAGGTGTTGAAGATGCGCGTGGTGAGCTGTGCCTGGTCTCCGGCACGCAGGAATCGCGGCATGTTGGGCTGTACCATGACTTCCTTCTGTGCCACGGCCTCCCCGTCTATGTAGCCGCTCTTCATGTCCTGTGTGGTGGCAATACCCATGAAGCGCCATGTGGTAAGACTCTCTGGCAGGGTGAACTTGATGACCGTCCGGCCGTCCTGGTCGGTGGTCAGCGTGGGATAGAAGAAGGCCGTCTCGTTCAGGTTCTCACGCATCTGGACGGCAGTGCCTCCGTCGTCGGCATCATCGTCAGCCTCATCGTCGGCAGCATTGTTGGCGGTCACCTTCGCCTGCATGGCATCTTCCATCGGTGCCGAGGCCATCTCGTACAGCACAGGTCCCTCGTCCAAATCGACACGTTGTAAGGAGCGGCGCTTGGCTGTGCCGTAGCCCACGACGACCACTTCCTCCAGGTAGTCATCGTCACGCCACCAGTAGTAGCCCACCAGTCCGTGGGCGACATCGAAGTCGAAGCGGCTGAACCTCATCCGTTTCACTTCGAGCCGGTCCCAGTCATAACGCTGGAATGCCCGCAGATCGCCCCAGTGCGAACCGTTCCAGATGGTGTTGGGATGCGGCAGATAGATAGCGGGGGCGAATGCCCAGCGATGACTGTATAGCTGGTCGAGCGACTTGTCGTACATCGTAGCCATCACCTGTGCGTCAGCCGGTGTGCCGTCGGGATTGTTCACCACGAGTTTCCACTCTTCCTTCTGTCCCGGTGTCAGCCGGTCGCGGAAGGTCTCCCAGCGCACGGTCAGCTTCTTGTCGGGCACGGGGCGCTCGATGGTGGTCTGGTAGGCATGCAGTTTGTCGTCCTTCACCCAGGCGAAGGAGAGCAGCAGACCCTTGCCGTATTGCTCCTGGTAGGTGAACTTCTTGTTCCACAGGGCATTGCTCTGGTCGAACGCGCCCTGCTCCAGCACCTTGTCATCGGCAATGATGCAATACACCACGTGGCAGTTGTCGTCGCTGGAGCCTACCTGTACGGTGACGGGCGTACCGTCGTTGGGGAACCGTGATGCCGAGGTGTAGAACCACTCAGGGGTCTTGGTGCAGGGCTTGGTATCGTCGAGACTGAAGATGGTGACCTTTTGCTCCAGGGTGTCACCCTCGCAGATGGCCTCCAGTGTATGCTGGCCGCTGGTGAGGTTAGAGGTTAGAGGTAAGGGGTTGGAAGTAAGCGTTTCCTGCCACTCGCCGCCGTCCAGTCGGAAGCGGACGGTCTTCCCCTCAATATCGTTACCTGCCGAGTTACGCAGGTGGAAGGTCAGGGGTTTCTGCTCCTCTTTCAGCAGCTGTTCGGGCAGGTCACATGTCAGCACCTGCGGACGCGTACCGAGGGGTATGGAGGTGAATCCCTCATGACTCTCGCCGGCCTGGTCGGTAACCGAGGCCTCGATGACATACTGGTAGAACATGGGGCGCTTGGGATCGATGCCGTCAGGCAGGACAAGCGGCACGTCAACGGTAAACTGTCCTGCGGCATCCGTCTCCTGCTCACCCGACGCCAGCGTCTCGTCACCGTAGCCACGGCCAAAGGCACCCTGGTCCCAGTACCACGAATAGCTGAGCCACCAATAGGAGATGCGGCGCTTCACGCTGTAGGTGACGTGGGCTCCCTGCACACCGACACCGGCATAGCTGCGGGCCTGTCCCTTGACGGCCAGCGTGTCGCCGGCCTTGTAGGTGGTCTTTACCTCGTCGAACGTCACCTCGTAGGTGGGACGCTTGTAGTCTTCCACGCGGAACGAATGGCGCTCGTTGTTACACTCTATGGTATAGCGGCCGTTGAGCTGTCCTACGGGCAGGACGAACTCGGCCGAAGCCTTGCCGTACTTGTCGGTGGTTGCTTCCTTCTCCTCCACCGTCTTATAGTTGGCATTGCGCAGCACCAACGTCACCTTACGTCCCTCTGCCGCACGGGTATCGATATGGTCGTCCACCTGATACACCAGCACGGCGGCATGCACCGTCTGTCCCGGACGGTAGATGCTGCGGTCGGTGAAGATGTCGGTTTCCACACGGTCGGCACGTCCTTCGCTATAGTCGAACTGGCCATACGTCCGGGTGGGACAGTAGCTGCGGTCGGTGTCGGTAAAGGCATAGGCGATACGTGCCTTCGGGTACTTGAACATGTTGACGACACATTCGCCCTTGGCATCGCAGGCAGTCTCCATGATGGTCGTGTTGTCACGATCGCCCAGCAGTCGCAGACGGGCACCGCCGACGGGCTGTCCCGACTGACTGTTCACCACCACGTAGCGCATCCGGTTGCCCGGCATGGCCTCGCTCAGCAGGTAGAGGTCGCTCACGTAGAGCAAGCGACGCACGGTCATCGTCTCCCCCTTGGAGGAGTTGGCAACGACTCCTGTCCACTCCAGCATATAGACGCCCTGCGGCAGCGGACCAACGGTCAGCGTGTCCTCGAACTCTTCGTACGGTGCATACCTCTTTCCGTTTTCGTCTTCGTTTTCGTCTTCGTTTTCGTTTTCGTCTTCGTTTTCGTTTTCGTCTTCGTTAATATGATAAGCACACGTCTGCGTCCGGTCGGCCAACAGCGTCAGGTGCGGCTTCATCTCGTCATAGTCGTCCTCGTCCGAGGGGTCGAGCCTCGTGGTGCCGTCGAGCTGCGTCCGATACACCTTGAACGTCAGCTGACTGATGTTACGCATGTCATAGAGGCAGACGTCCTGACTACCCACGGTGCGCTGCACCTCGCGGTCCATACGTACGGAGAACTTCGGGTTCGTCATTTCCTGTTCCGCATTGCGCAGCTCGTTCATGCGCGGCCACTTCGGCCAGCGGGCCAGCGCCTCATGGATATAGCGAAGGCGCTCGCCCTCCGAGGCACCGGTGCGGCTGGTCATGTAGTCGTAGCGTTCCAGGGCCAGCTCTGCACTGATGTCCAGGTCGCCATATTCCTTGATGAGTGAGTCGAGCCGGTGGATATAGGGGGCGTTTTCCCACGAATAGCTGTAGGAACGCTGTTGACGCATCTCCCAGAGGGCACTCAGACAGGCGGCAGGACGGTTGCCCCGTCGCACGTACTCGGCATGCATCTGGCTGTATTGCTCCAGCGTACTGCCGACGAGACTCAGCAGGTCGTGGTTGAAGTAGCGGCTGTCGGCACCCTTCAGCACCATCGGCTCAAACTTCGATGCCTTGGTGTCTGCCAGCAGCGCCGGGTTCTCCAACGCCATGTCACGGTACTTGGCCGATGCCCGATTGGCAGAGTCGCCGTACATCATGGGATTCTCGCTGTAGATGCGGCTGAGCACAGCGGCATAGACGGCACGCAAGGCACCGTCCTGCGTAGCCTGAAGGTCGCGTTCCAGACGGCTCACGGCAGGCTGCAGCGAATCCGGCGACACGTTGCTCTGCATCCCCATCATCATGAGCTGGGCTTTCAGCAGATGGCCGTACTCCCGTTCCTTCCTGGCTTTCTGCGTAATCTGCTCCGCCTTTTGTATCACCTGTTGGGGCAGGTCCTTCTGGACTGCCTCCTCCAGCTGTTTCCACATATTCTTATAACTCTGTCCAAACATCGTCATAGGCATAGCCATTATACTGATGAACGCAATGAATATTGTCTTTTTCATATGCCACAAATGATAATTATACCGCAAAGGTAATAAAAAAATTCAATTACCTATTTCCAATTTTCATTTTTTTAGTACCTTTGCAATAAAATAATACATCACGCTATACGATGGGATACAATATTAAATTCAGCATCCACCGCAATCCGAAAAAGGATGCCGACAAGTGGCTCCGGCGACTCTCAACGGGCGATGATGCCATTCTCATCAAACACAAAATCGGGAACGCCACATTCTACAATCTGCGCAAACAGCCCTGACGGACGTACGCTCTCACTTTTTCCATGCCTACTCTCTAACCTTTTTATACGGGAAGACTTACCTTTTCCCCCTACCTGTCTATTCTGCGACTTCAGTCAAACGATTATTTGGCTTTAGTCAAATATATGTTTGACTGTAGTCGAATATTCATTTGACTATAGTCACAGATTACTTTTCCCGTATGAAAAGGTTAGAGAAACGGCACATCTCGACCGGACTCTCGGTACGTCTCGTATGTAGGCTGCACCTCGGAAAACAAAGAAAATTACATTTTCCTTTGGTTTTTCGCTCGGTTTGCACTATCTTTGTACCCAATAACTAAAACCAACGACTATGAAAAGAATTAATGGTATCATTCTGACATTTGCGCTGCTGATGGCGGGAACACTGGGAGCATGGGCGCAGTATAGCGACAAGATATCAAGCGGCGACAGCGAGATGCTCTATGCCTTCGGAGGCGGAGAGGTGGCAAGTGATGTTCAAAAGAAAAGTACCCCAAATGAAGTTCATCATTCCATAGCATGCAGGATAGGCCCGGGCGGCACCATAGCCCTCTCTGGAAAGAAGTTAAAGGGACCCGACTCTCTGAAGATCATCGTCATACAAGTACGCTTCAAAAAAAAAGACGGCAGCCTGGCAGCACCCGTAAGGAGGGAAATTTTCAAGAATGGCTCAGGAAGCCTGAAGTTACAAGTTCCTGAAGGGACGGAAGAAGTAAGTGCTTCCATCACATTTAAGGCCAGAAGAAGTAACAGGACAGTAATAGGTGGTTATAGTGGAAAGGATCTTATTTGCTTTGTCAGTTGGTACGTGAGGGCAGGGGCTCCGACAACTATTGTCCCAGGACCTTCTACTACACAGCCAGTAGATGATTGCAACTGCGATTATATCAGAAGTGATATAGGATATAATATAATTGACAGCCATATCCGCTTCAACGACTTTTACGGAGAGGTGAAGATGCGTCCCAACTGGTTGGAGGATGACTCCTATGAATTTGTTGACATTGACTCCCCTATCTACGAGTGCTACCGCATCAAGACCGAGGAGGATTCAGGAGCTATATTGGGACTGGAGGACATGAGTACATACGTCATCAAGCCGGAGTCAATAATCATTATCAAAAATGAAGAGAAGAAAAAAAATAAGTTCTTGATGATAATGGGCAATATGTGGGCCAACGTCAAGAAATTGGCTGAAGGAAAGACTTTGGAAGTTGAGATGTCGCAATGTGTAGCAGGCATCTCCGGCACCATTGTCGCTTATGAAGAAAAGAACGGCGTCTCCAGTGTCTATCTCTTTGCAGGCAAGGTAGATGTGACAAGCAAGAAGACGAAGAAGAAGCAAGTGCTGCAACCCGGGCAGACCACCAGTGTAGGCAAGGACGGCAAGATTGTGGTCAAGAAATTCAACATAGAGCAGGGCGCCAAGAAGTTCGGCATCCCCATGAGCGAGATTCGCAACCACTATTCAAACACCACGACCACAGCAACGGCGAAGCGCTACGACGTGGAACGGGCCATGGTGAAGTACAAGGTGACAACGGGAACGACCCAGGGCGTGATGGCGAAGGTCTTTGATAAATACGGACAGCAGGAACGTCGCGAGCTGAAGATGGGCAACCAGACCACGCTGCAGCTGACACAGGGCAACAACTCGTACAGCCTCAACACGCAGGCAAAGACCTATACGCAGGTGACCAATGCGGAACTGAACTTCCTGAACATGAACGACCCCGTGATGCTGAAGCTGAAGCTGAAGAAGAAGGGCACCGCCAAGGTATTGAACCGCGAGTGTACCATCTACGCCAACAGCGACACGGAATTCTACGTCTGGAAGGGCATTGTGCTGAAGAAGGTGGCCCACACCAAGAAGGGCATCACTACGACCGAGGCCACATCGGTGGAGCTGCCCGCCTCTGTGGACAGTAAGTACTTCAACATGCCCAGCGGCTATACAATAAAGAATTGATTAGGGATATGAAACGGAAGCAGGAAGGAACACTCTATACGGACCGCGTGGCGCAGAGTCCCGACGGGAAGTATCGTTGGGCATGCGAGGTATGTTTGCTGACCAACATCAGCTTCATGCTCCACACGCTGAAGGTGTTTACCATTGTGGGCATCGGACTTGCCGTCCTCATGTCGGTCATCCGCATGTTCATGGGTCACCCGCTGGGAGACATCGCCGTGGCAGCGGGCATCTTGATGTTGGGCGCATGGGGACTCACCGTGGTGAGCTACATTATATATGTGTTCATACGTGGATTCCGCTTCACCGTATGCTATACGATGGACGAAAAACAAGTACGCGAACAGTTCACACCAGCCCGACTGACCAAGATACCCGATGACAAGGGACTCAAAGGACTGATTAATGTGCTGTCCAGCCGACCGGGACTGCCCGGCTGGGGATTCGTCTATGCTACGGGCGAGAGCACCAGCACCATGTCGCTGGCCCGTGTCAAGAACGTCAAGCCACGCCGGTGGCTGAGGCATGTCAAGGTCAGTTTAGGGATAGACAGCCTCCGTGTCTTCGTACCCGAAGAAGACTTCGACTTCGTTTATCAATTCCTCGTGCAAAACTCCAAAGCACATCCGCAAGAAACAAAATAATTTAATCCACAAATAACTACTATAACGACTATGAAAAGAATTAAAGGCATCATACTGACACTTGCGCTGCTGATGGCGGGAACACTGGGAGCATGGGCGCAGTATAGTGACAAGATATCGAACGGCGACAGCGAGATGCTATATGCCTTCGGAGGCGGAGAGAGGACAACTGATGTTCTGAAGAACAGTAACTCATATGAAGTCTCTCATTCCTATACATGCAGGATAGGCCCAGGCGGCACCATAGCCCTCTCAGGAAAGAAGTTGAAGGGCCCCGAATCTCTGAAGATTATCGTCATACAAGTACGCTTCACCACAATAAACGGCAGCTTGGTAGCACCCGAAAAGAGGGAAATTTTCAAGGATGGCTCAGGCAGCCTGAAGTTACAAGTTCCTGAAGGGACGGAAAATGTAAGTGCTTCCATCAAATATTTGAGATGTGAAGACGGTTATAGGGGAAGAGACCTTACTTGCTATGTCAGTTGGTACGTGAGGGCAGGAGCTACAACCACCCCTGCCCCCACGCAACCTACTGAAGTAAAACCCGAGAACTATAAGGGCACATACGAGCGGCACGGCGGCAAGATGGAGTATTCCTTCACCAACTGCAAGGTGACAGACAAAGATGATAATTGGTCTCTGGGTCCTGGTGGTTTACACCCATACTTAACCACCACTACTGGTGGACAAAGTTTAGGTAGTTATATTACAGGTAAAGTTAAGCCTGGCGCAACGATGGCCCTTGCCTGCAAGAAGGTTAAAGGTAATACCACGCTGGACTCAGTATTAATCAGCGTTCAAGCATGGAATAACAACTCTACTTTAATCAATAAAAAATTCAGAGGTAAGGGATCGATACAAAAGTCCTTCCAAGTGCCTACTAATGCAACTGTTGTTTCTATTGATCTGGTTTACGCCTACATGGACGCAACGTTTAAGACTACCGTCCGTTTAGACGTTACAAAAGACCTGCCCAATGTACCTGGCAGTAAATTCAAATGGAACACAGTAGCAAATGACGATCGATGCATACATTGTAAAGGGCAATGGAGTGAATATACTATAGACAATTATCCTATGGCAGAATATGGCACCATGTGCAATTCAGAAAAGGAATGGCATAAACATAAGAATGAACATTGGGAATATACAAATATTTTTTACAACGACCATATCTATACCAATGGAGAAAGGTTTACACTTGCCAAAGGGGAAGTTATACATAATACCTATAGGGATGAAGAACTTATCTTCAGAGGACAAACCCATGCCTGGCTGCGCAAACGCCTGGACGACGGTACCGACCGATGGTCGTTCTACAAGGGATTCATCATTGGCAAGCACCTGAAACGCTCAGGAAAGCCTTCGTCATCGTTTGAAACGGACGAACTCGTTGTTGTCCCCAAGGGAACCATCTACATACTCCAGAAGGACGACGACAAGACGCAGGCCTACCTGCTGCAGGGTTCGATGGAGGTGACCAACAGGAAAGACAATAAGAAGGTGACGCTGAAGCCCGGTCAAGTAGCGACAGGAACCAAAAACGGACAGATGAAGGTGCAGACATTCGACGTAAAGGCTATGGCCAAGAAGTATGGCATCAGCACATCGGAGTTGCAAGGTGTT
>JAEEGJ010020393.1_pt1 | contig 14431 bp, 1 predicted proteins | sample 8958761 | NCBI WGS metagenome assembly JAEEGJ01 (sample SAMN16246546, study PRJNA631951) | gut metagenome | biome: gut microbiome; feature: rumen; material: RS-attached | host: Bos | place: Iran: Karaj | collected 2018-10 | reverse complement strand
GTGGTTGTTATCAAATTCGCCCAAAAATAAAGGGAAAAAAACGATATAATGCAAGTGTTTTCTGCATTTTTTGGACATTTCAATTTGAATTACCTCAAGAGATTTCCAAGGGAATGGAGCCGTATTGTCAATGTAAAAGGCGGCGGCAAGTAACGCCTACGAACCGTAAACGCCACAAGCCGCCGCTTTAATTATGCACATTTTTTCGTTATTCCCCTTGGGGAATCTTCATTATTTCGCGCTCGCAGGGAAAGTGAAAGTCCTACTTCCTGGTGTATTAGAGATGTACAGATAGCCATTTCCCGGCACAAGCGTGTTCAATTGTCCAGCCCATCTGTTGCCTTGGTATCTCGCGTTCTGCAACTGCGATTTCACCTGGTCGTTATTCACAGGGAACGAGCCGAAGAAGTCCGTAACGCTCATATCCTCGCTATAGGGGAATGCAATCCAATTGGCTCCATTGTTAATGGTAATCGTGAGCCCTGAAAGATCGATAGGTATACCTTCAAGCGAAATCTCGCAGGCATTCTCGACCGAAATCATGTACATCTGGGTCATGTCCAAAGCTGTCAACTGTCCTGTCCATCTGCCGTTTTGGTATTTGGTGTTTTGGGTCTGCGACTTGATGTTGATTGTCGTGCCTGGCAAAGCCGACACGAGGGCTGTTTTCAGGTCGGCCAAGGTGACTTCCACGTTGAATGAGCACCAGTTCCAGCCTTGGGAAAGGGTGGTGGTTTGGGATTGCGTACAAAGCTCTTGAATATTGGTGAATTCATTCCAATATGACACAGATTGGTATGCCGTTGCACTTCCACAAGGCACATACACTGGAATAGATTTCGGGCAATTATAGAAAGTACTGGAATATATTGTAGGAGGTGTCTCGGCAAGCACAATAATGGATTCAAGGTTTGTGCAACTAGAGAAAGCATAATTGTATATCCGATTCACTGAACCTGGAATCTCAATGGAGACCAAGCCTATGCAATACTCAAACGCATTGTTACTTACGGAGGTCACTGAATTTGGTATCTCGATGGAGGTCAAACCGCTGCAACTAGAAAACGTAGAGCTACTGATGGAGGTCACTGAATTCGGTATCTCGATGGAGGTCAAACCGCTGCAACCAGAAAACGCAGAGCTACCGATTGAGGTCACTGAATTCGGTATCTCGATGGAGGTCAAACCGCTGCAACCAGAAAACGCAGAGCTACCGATTGAGGTCACTGAATTCGGTATCTCGATAGAGGTCAAACTGCTGCAATTAGAAAACGTAGAACTACCGATGGAGGTCACTGAATTCGGTATCTCAATAGAGGTCAAACTGCTGCAATTAGAAAACGTAGAGTAACTGATTGATGTCACTGAATTCGGTATCTCGATGGAGGTCAAACTGCTGCAATTAGAAAACGCATAACTATTAATCGTTGTCACCGAATTCGGTATCTCGATGGAGGTCAAACCGCTGCAACCAGAAAACGCAGAGTAACTGATTGATGTCACTGAATTCGGTATCTCGATGGAGGTCAAACCACTGCAACCACTAAACTCAGAGATACCAATTGAAGCCAATCCAATAAAGTACTGCAGTTCGTCAAAGGAAGTGAGCGTGGTATTATTCTTGAACACCTGTCCCAAAGTTGTCATTGAGGCAGCCTCGGCATAACTCAGTTCACCATCGCCGTTGGTGTCCCAGTTGGCAACGCAGAGGGCTTTCACATTGGAATCAGCAAAGGTGATATTGGCATTGGGCACAAAATGAGCCACCAAATTCATATCATTTGACACATAAAAAGTGTATTCGGCATCAGTAGAGACCACCACTCCGTCTCGAGTCCATATAGCGAAGACATAGCCCTCGTTTTCAGTTGCTGTCACTGTGCAAGTTTCGTCTGCTCCAACTATTCCTCCGCCTGACACCATGCCGCCATCCTCTGGATTGGCAGACACGGAAACCGTTCCCCCACAGAATCCTATGAAATTGCTGAAACTGCCCCAGTTTGCTGTCGTATATGCCTCTACACTTCCACAGGGCACATATACAGGAATCTCCATGTTAACCTCAGAAAAAACACTATAACTCAATGAAGGCGGATTGTCCGCAAAAACTGTCATGGAGGTCAAGCCGCTGCAATCAGAAAACGCATGACTACCGATTGAGGTCACAGAATTCGGTATCTCGATGGAGGTCAAGTCTATGCACCAATAAAACGCATAATCACCAATGAAAATCACAGAATTGGGGATTTTGATTGAAGTCAAGCTCCTGCAATAATAAAATGCATAATCACCAATCGAAGTTACGAAATTCGGTATTTCAATTGAAGTCAAGTTGCTACAACTCCTAAACGCATCGTCATTGATGAAAGTCAATCCTATAAAGTATTGCAATTCGTTAAAAGCCAAGATTGAAGATTGGTTACGGAACACATTTCCCAAATCTGTCACAGCGGCCGCTTCGGCATAACTCAATTCACCGTCGCCATCAGTATCCCAATTGGCTATGCATATAGCTTTTACATTTGCATCGGCGAATACGATGGGGCTGTCAGGATAGAATTTGGCAACAATCGTGGTAGGATGAGCATAGAAAGAGAAAACAGAATCCCTTGAAACTGGTTTTCCATTTTTTTCCCAGTATCCGAAAAAATAACCTGGATTTGGCATTGCTGTCAATGTACAAACTTCACCACCATTATAGTATCCTGCACCTATAACCGTACCGCCTTCCGAAGGATTGACCGTCACCGCAACCTCACCAGAACACAAACCTATCATATTGGTTAACTCATTCCAGCCGCCAGCAATTTGGTAAGCATCCATAGAGCCACATGGTACATAAACGGGAATGGATTTGTTTACATTAATAAAAATATTATCTCCCAATGTAGGAGGAGTCTCTGCCAAAACGGTCATTGAGGTTAGGCTTCTACAAGAGCCAAATGCCTTTTGACCAATTGAAGTCACGGAATTCGGAATCTCGATGAAGGTCAAGTCTGTGCACCAAAAAAACGCATAATCACCAATGAAAATCACGGAATTGGGGATTTCGATTGAGACCAAACTTGAGCAATAAGAAAAAGCACCTTTGTTTATTGAAGTCACAGAATTTGGAATTTCGATTGAGACCAAACTAGAGCAATTATAAAACGCATTATCACCAATAGAGGCCAATCCTATAAAGTATTGCAATTCGTCAAATGATGAGATTGTATACTGATCACGGAACACCTCTCCCAAGCTTGTCACAACTGCAGCTTCGGCATAGCTCAGCTCACCATCACCATTGGTATCCCATTGCGAAACACAGATAGCCTTCACATTGACATCAGCAAAAGCAATATTGTCATCGGGCACAAAATGAGCCACCAAATTCATATCGCCTGCCACATGGAAAGAGTATTCAGCACTACTTGAAACCATGACTCCGTCTATGGTCCATATACCAAAAGCATAACCCTCAAAAGCTGTGGCTGTCACGGAGCAAATTTGATCGGCCTCAAATGTTCCGCCACCTGCGACTGTTCCGCCTTCCTCTGGATTGGCTATCACGGAAACCGTTCCGCCACAGAATCCGATGAAATCACTAAAACCTCCCCAATTTGACGCAGTGTATGCCACTATATTTCCACAAATATACACAGGGATTTCTTTATTTACCATATAAAAAGCATCATCACCTAAAGTAGGCGGATTATACGCTAAAACTGTCATTGAAATCAAGCCTGTACATTTATAAAACGCAGAGTAACCAATCGAAGTCACGGAATTGGGAATTTCGATAGAAGCCAATCCTGTACAAAACTCAAACGCATCCTCATGAATGGAAGTCACGGAATTTGGAATTTCGATAGAGGTCAAGCCAGTACAACCAGAAAACAATCCATAATCAATAGAGGTCACAGAATTTGGAATTTCAATTGAAGTCATGGCTCTACAACAACTAAACGCCCATTGTCCAATGGAAGTTACAGAATTAGGGATTTCAATGGAAGTCAAGCCTGTGCAACAATAAAACGCAGAGCCACCAATCGAAGTCACGGAATTGGGAATTTCGATGGAGGTCAAGCCGCTGCAATAAGCAAACGCATAGTTACTAATGGTAGTCACGGAATTGGGAATTTCGATGGAAGTCAAGCTGCTACAACCTTTAAACGCATAGTCGTCGAAGGAAGTTACAGAATTAGGAATTTCCATAGAAACCAAGCCTGAGCAATTTTCAAACGAAGAGCTACCTATGGAAGTCACGGAATTTGGAATTTCGATGGAAGTCAAGCTGCTACAACCTCTAAACGCATTGCTACCTATAGAAATCACAGAATTTGGAATAACTGTATTCTTACAACCTACCACTAATTCGTCTATGCTGGTTTTGATAATGGCATTACAATTCTCGCGAGAATCATAAACCGTATTTCCAGAATCCACCATGATTTGCTCCAAGCCGCTGCAAGAATTAAAAGCATAGTTACTAATGGTAGTCACGGAATTAGGAATTTCGATGGAGGTCAAACCAGCACAATTAGAAAACGCATAGTTACTAATGGTAGTCACGGAATTAGGAATTTCAATTGATGTTAGACCACTGCAACCAGAAAACGCAGAGATACCGATTGAGGTCAATCCAATAAAGTATTGCAGTTCGTCAAACGAAGTGATCGTAGTATTATTCTTAAACACTTGTCCCAAATCTGTCACCGCAGCCGCTTCGGCATAGCTCAGTTCACCATCACCGTTGGTATCCCAGTTTGTAATACAAAGGGATTTCACATTGGCATCGGCAAAGGTGATATTGGCATCTGGCACAAAGTGAGCCACTAAATCCATATCGTCTGTTACATAGAAAGTGTATTCAGCATCAGTAGAGACCACTATTCCGTCTCGAGTCCATATAGCGAAGGTGTAGCCCTCGTTCTCGACAGCCGTTACTGTGCATGTCTCGCCCGCTCCAAATACCCCACCTCCTATTGCTAAGCCTTCTTCCTCTGGATTAGCAGTCACAGTAACCATTCCTCCACAGCATCCAATAAAATTTCTGAAACCGCCCCAATGAGCTACAGTGTATGCCTCTACACTTCCACAAGGCACAAGCACAGGAATGGATGTGCTTACATCAAAAAAAGCACTACCATAAGCAATTACTGGCGGATTGTCCGCTAATACTATCATTGAAGTCAAGCCAGTACAACGATAAAACGCAGATAGGCCAATGGAAATCACGGAATTGGGGATTTCAATTGAGGGCAAACCGTAGCACTCATAAAACGCATAATCACCTATTGAAATCACAGAGTTTGGAATTTCAATGAACTTGAGGCTTGTGCATCTCGTGAATACACTTGAACCAATAGAAACCAAAGAATCAGACAGCGCGATAAAAGTCAGGCCACTGCATTCATAAAACGCTCTGTAATCAATTGTGGTCACCGAATTCGGAATCTCAATGGAAATCAATCCGCTGCAACCAGAAAACGCATTGCTACCGATGGAAGTCAATCCAGTAAAGTATTGTAGTTCGTTAAAAGAGATAAGCGTGGTATTATTCTTGAATACCTCTCCCAAAGCAGTCACTTTGGCGGCCTCGGCATAACTCAGTTCACCATCGCCATTAGCATCCCAGTTGGCTACACAAAGGGATTTTACGTTGGCATCAGCAAAAGAAATGTTGGCATCTGGCAAAAAATGGGCTACTACATCCATTTCGCTTGACACATAAAATGTGTATTCAGTATTAGTTGAGACCCTTATTCCGTTTCGAGTCCAAAAAGTGAATGTGTAGCCTTCGTTCGCGGTAGCCGTCACTGTGCATGTCTCGTCCGCTCCAAACGTTCCTCCGCCTGTCATTATGCCTCCTTCCTCTGGATCGGCAGCCACAGTAACCGATCCTCCGCAAAATCCGATGATATTGTTGAAACCGCCCCAATTTGCTGCTGTGTATGCTTCAACACTTCCACAGAGCACATATACGGGAATTCCTTTGTTCACATTATAAAAAACATCATCACTTAAACTAGACGGATTGTCTGCTAAAACTGTCATTGAAGTCAAGCTGCTGCAATCATAAAACGCCCTGTAGCTGATGTAAGTCACAGAATTGGGAATTTCAATTGAAGTCAACCTACTGCAATTATAGAATGTCCTATAACCGATGGAAGTCACGGAATTGGGAATTTCGATTGATGTCAAGCCTGTGCAATAATAAAACGCTTCATCACCAATGGAAGTTAATCCAGTAAAGTATTGCAATTCGTTAAATGTTGAAATCGAGGATTTGTAACGGAATACCTGTCCCAAAGCTGTAACAGCAGCAGCTTCGGCATAACTTAACTCGCCATCACCATCGGTATCCCAATTGGCCACGCAGAGGGATTTTACATTGACATCGGCAAAAATGATGTTTTCTGATTGTGCTTTCGTCATTCCTACTATACTCAGCAGCAGGACGAACAAGGTGGCACGCAACGCCCTTTTCAAATGTAAACTTCTGTTTTTCATATTAATACTTTTTTTGGGGTAATTTAAATGTTTTTATTGCGTGCAAAAGTAACAGAAAAATCAACAAGAAACAAGAAAATGCTTTAATAACAAAACGACCGCCCTCATTGGAAAGCGGTCGTTTTTGTGCATTTGTTCTGCTGTAATAACCTATTTCGCGCTCGCAGGAAAAGTGAAAGTCCTACTTCCTGGTGTATTCGAGATGTACAGATAGCCCTTTCCTGGCACAAGCGTGTTCAATTGTCCGGCCCATCTGTTGCCTTGGTATCTCGCGTTTTGCGACTGTGATTTGACCTGGTCGTTATTCACCGGGAACGAGCCGAAGAAGTCCGTAACGCTCATACTCTCGCTGTAGGGGAAAGCTATCCAGTTGGCTCCATTGTTGATGGTAACCGTGAGCCCTGATGGATCGATAGGCATGCCTTCAAGCGAAATCTCGCAATCATTCTCTACCGAAATCATGTACATCTGGGTCATATCCAAAGCTGTCAACTGTCCTGTCCATCTGCCGTTTTGGTACTTGACGTTTTGGGTCTGTGACTTGATGTTGATTGTCGTGCCTGGCAAAGCTTCCACGAGGGCATTTTCAAGGTCGTCCAAGGTGATTTCTACGTTGGTGGAGAACCAGTTCCAGCCTTGGGTGAAGGCGATGGTCTGCTGTTCGGTTGTAAGTGTGATGCCAAATATGACTTGGTTCTTCTCCGACATCAGCAAGCCTGTATAATCAGATGGATTATACGGGTCATAATTTGTATGATTATTTGTAATATCAGCATTGATACATAATGTTTGATTCATACCTGTACTGAACGTGAGACATTTTATACCGTCTGGAGCATACCAATAACTACTTGTGTTATCATCTATAATCAATGCAAGGTTGGACGTGCCATCATATGCGAATGGCGAATTGAAATATATAGTCGTCCAACAATCTTGATTTAAAGCAACTGTACCATTGAACACCAAATCGGATTCCGTAACAGTAATCCAATCGGATTCATTCTCAAATGATGTTTTGTCTGTGCTAACCATGTAAATCATAAAATCGCGCGGATAAGATTGCAGGGTGTTGAAAAAAGCAACACTGATGATTTCACAAGCATTCATTCCAATTTCATCTATAGTAAAAATTTGTTGTGATAATGTATAACCATGTCTTGAATAACTAGGAAGGTATTTACTACTCATTTCTCCATCACCAATGAGTACGCCATTATCCATCAATTCAAAGTTCGCTACGAATTCTGCCCCCCCCGTCATAGTTATTGTGAATGAGGAAAGATATGATACCACTTCGCCGTTCTTTGTCCAACAGTTGAACACATAGCCTTCATTGGCTGTAGCGGTGAGCGTGCAAGTTTCACCACCTTCATAGTAACCTGCCCCTGTCGCCGTACCGCCTTCAGACGGATTTACCGTCACCGCAATCTCGCCAGAGCACATACCTGCTATGTTTGTGAACCAGCTCCAGGTAGATGCGTTTTGGTAGGTCTCCACTGCATCGCAAGGCACATAAATAGGTAATGTCCTATTATCGAAAGCATTTGTACTTACCAACGTAGGAGGCGTTTCCGCAAAGATAGTTAACGAAGCCAATCCGCTACAATTTCTAAAAGCACAATTACCTATCGAGGTGATGGAATTACCGATGGTCAAAGAAGTCAAACCGCTACAGCCCAAAAAAGCACCATAAACTATCTCAGTGACAGAATTGGGGATAATCAACGAACCCGTCAAGCCACTACAGCCTTCAAATGCTTCTTGGCCAATTGTGGTCACGGAATTGGGGATAATCAACGAACCTGCCAAATTGGTACAATCACCAAAAGCATAGTTGTCTATAGTGGTCAAGCTGACGAAATATTGCAATTCTTCAAATGAAGTGATTTCATTATTATACCTAAATAAACTTCCAAGAGTTGTCACCATGGCAGCTTCAGCATAACTCAATTCACCATCACCATTGGTATCCCAAGTGGCAACGCAAATGGCTTTCACATTGGCATCAGCAAATACAATGTTTCCATCCGTAACAAAAAGGGCTACCAGATTTCGATCAATGGAAACGGTAAATGTGTATTCGATTTGAGTAGAGACCACTATACCATTTTCCTTCCAACAGACAAAGGTATAACCCTCATTTGGCGAAGCAATAACAGTACACAAAGTGCCAGGTTCATAAACTCCAGCACCTGTAACTTCTCCTCCTTCAGTCGGAACGGAAGAAACGGTAATCGTTCCCGAAGAACACATCCCAATAATATTAGAGAAACTATCCCAACCTTGAGCATTTTGGTATGCTCCAACAGATTCACAAGGCACATACACTGGAATGTCGATAGATATGCCACTTAACACACTCGTTCCCATGGTCGGAGGCATCTCTGCAAAAATAATCATTTCAGTCAACCCACTACACCCATAGAATGCATTATTGTCTATAGAAGTGATAGAACTCGGTATGGTAAGTGTACCTGTCAAGCTGCTACAACCTTCGAAAGCAGACAGACTTATGGAAGTAAGCGAACTAGAAATGGTCAGTGAACCTGTCAAGCCGCTGCAACCTTGGAAAACTCGATAACCCATCGAAGTGACAGAATTCGGAATAGTCAATGAACCCGTAAAACCGCTACAATTCCTAAATGCTTCAGCACCTATCAATGTGACAGAATTGGGAATAATCAAAGAGCCTGTCATGCCACTACAACCAGAGAAAGCAGAACCTCCTATTGAAGTCACAGAATTAGGAATAATCAATGAGCCCGTCAAGCCACTACAACCATAAAAAGCGCTGCCTCCTATTGAGGTCACAGAATCCGGAATAATCAGTGAACCTGTAAAGCTCCTACAACCAGAGAAAGCAGAACTACCTATCGAAGTCACAGAATTCGGGATGGTCAATGCACCAGTAAAACCCCAACAACGAGCGAAAGCAGCACTGCCAATCGAAGTCACAGAATTCGGGATGGTCAGTGAACCTGTCAAACGCCAACAATCATAGAAAGCATAGTTACCTATCGAAGTGACAGTATTCGGAATGGTCAGTGAAGTCAAACATGAGGCTCCACAAAACACATAAGGCTTTAATTCCGTTACAGATTCAGGAATTACCAAATTAGTTACCAATTCGTTATTAATAAACAGTTTGTGGGCACAAAAAAGAGGATTTGAATAATAAATATTACCACCAAATTGAATATTGCACCATTCGGCCAAATCACCCAAATAACGAACTTCTGTCAAGCCGCTGCAACCATAGAAAGCATATCCGTCAATCAATGTCACAGAATTGCCGATAGTCAATGAAGTCAAACCGCTACAACCTCGAAAAGCAGAATTGCCTATCAAAGTGATAGAAGTAGGAATGGTCAGTGAACCTGTCAAACTGATACAATTGTAAAAAGCATAATTGTATATGGAGGTCAAACCAATGAAATATTGTAGTTCTTCAAACGAGGTAATGGTGGTATTCTCCCTGAATACAGTACCAATATTCCTCACGGATGCAGCTTCAACATACCTCAATTCACCATCGCCATTGGTATCCCAGTTGGCCACACAGATGGCTTTCACATTGTCATCAAAAAAATCGATGTTCCCTTCCGGCACAAAATGAGCCGTCATGACACTTTCTCCAACCACAACGAAGCTGTAATCAGCATCAGATGAAACCACTTTGCCATTTTTCGTCCAATGGGCAAAGCAATAACCTTCATTTGACGTTGCAGTGACGTTACATGTATCGCCCAAGTAGTACGCTCCGCTGCCACTCACAATGCCTGCCTCGACAGGATTGGCAATGACCGTGACGGTGACTGGATCGGTTGATGGCATCAGTTGGGTGAAAACAATCTGATTCTTCTCCAAACCTCGACTGCCATAATAGCCAGAAAGATTGGTCGGATCATAATTGATTTGAGAACTACTCATACGAATTGATTGATATTCCCCGGTATTAAACACTCTGCATTTCATACCGTTTGAACTGTAATAGTTCTCATCAACAATCAAAGCAAGATTTGAGGAGCCATCATAATAAAATGGTCGATCAAAATCAATGTAGGTCCAATTTCCCGCTGCCATTACGAAATCACCATTAAACACTTCGTCAGATTCTACAACGGAAATCCAGTCATTTCCATTAATGAAACTGTTTTTATCCGTATGTTTCATGTAAATGGTATAACTGAGTACATTTTGATTGCCTGTATTGAAGAAAGCGACACCCGTAATCATACACGCCGATCCTATCTCATCCGCAGTATAAATTTGTTGTGAAAGAGAGAATTTACTATACCAATCCGAAATGCTGGGGAGATTATTACTTTCGCTCACAGCGTCTCCTATGATAATTCCGTTATCAACTAATTCAAAGTTGGCCACATAGTTGACATCTTCTGTAACAGTAAAAGTATAGGTGGAAAAATAGGAAACCACAACGCCGTCTTTGGTCCAACTATCAAACACATAGTTTTCATTGACTGATGCCGTAAGGGTACACGTTTCACCATAACCGTACAATCCTTCTCCAGTTACCATGCCGCCTTCTTCGATATTGGGGCTAACAGTAATGGCAAGCGGAGGCATGAAATGGGCAACGAAATCATGATTGGCCATGACCGTAAAAGAATAGGTGGGATTGGTAGAAACCACAACATCGTTTTCTGTCCAGTTGACAAAAGTATAAGTCTCATTTGCGATGGCTGTAATGGTACAAGTCTCGCCTGGTTCATAGGCACCACCTCCTGTCACGACACCTCCTTCTGCTGGTTCTGCACTGACAGCAACATTAAGCGGTGAGAATTGGTCATCACAGTTCATGTCAAATTCATACAACAAACCTGCATGGAGATTTGTTCCTTGATATAAGACCACCCCGTTTTCATATTCCACATTAAAAGAGCACTTCTCAGTATAGGAGCCAGAAACCCAACTCAAGGTGACATGAACGCCCTCTCCAATTGGTACAATGAAAGAATGGGAATATTGCCCCTGTTCAAGATAAAGCCCCATAGTTGGAGTACCATCACTAAAATCGACTACCAAAATATTATCATTCCAGCCAGTGCTCCATGATGAATAAAGATTAAATGTGAGGTTACATGTATTCCTCAACAAAGCTGGAGCTTCGGTGGAAACATTGCCATTTGCATTGATGGAAAACAGCAGTGGAATAGATTCTGTTTCTGGGCAATCAGGGGAAATGCTCACATTAATCGAGCATTCAACTTCCTCATTGATTCCAACGACCCCTATTTCGTAAGTTTCATTCTCAAACGAAACGTATGGACTTGTTGATGCTATCTGTGCAACCGCACCAACAGCCTCATAATGACCTGTGTTTTTGAAAGTGGCTGTGACGGTCAAGGTTTCCCCAGGAACAAAGCCTCCAGACCATGACATGCCTAAATATTCAAATGCGGCCTGTTGGGCAGTAATGACGCCATAGCCCGTCCAGGTTTTATCTCCACAACTCATGGTTACCTCAAAAGGGAACTCTGTTCCATCTTGAACTCCATCAGCAATGATGAAACTGAAAGCACTCTCCAAGTTGATGGTTTCATTCGGCACAATGGTTTCCATTGTGGCAGTTCCATTGATAATATTAAGTCTTTCATCCGATGTGCTAAGATTAATGGTTGTCATACCCGAAGAGGCCATATTACCCAAATTCCTGAAGCTCATGCCGAGATTGGTTTGTTGGTTGACGGGAGCCGCATGAGGAGTATAGTCCTCTACAACAAGGTATGCACCCTCGGGGGAGACCACTTCCATGATTCCTTCATAACGGAGATAGTTCTGTCCCGTAACCACAATCTTGATTTCCGTTGCAGCCATTTGAGGTTCAAAAGTTATGTTTTGATATGTGCCTGTGGCCGTAGCGACCGCCAAGATATCCACACCTCCTTCTTGATTCGCCTTCGACAAACAGATGACACAGCCCACAGGTGCCATGACAGTGATTTCACCTTGGCTTGTGATGATACTTTCGGGATGAAAAGCAGATGTTTCTTGTGGAACTTGAGTATAAATGCGTAAAAAGGCATCACAATGGGCAGTAAACAGATTAAATGTTTTTTCTTTAATAGGTCCATTTGATTCCCATGAAGTTTGTGAAAGAAAGTATTTTCCAGCAACATTTCCAAAGGCAGGCATCCAGCTTCCCGAATTTTCTACATCCGTTCCGTATGTTGGCATAAAGTCATCTTCAAAATAATCATACATTCCCCAATACAATAATTCATTAACAGCATTGTAGGAAACCTGTGTTGCACTAATTACACCTACAGCACCAGCATTATTACCATTATAGGTATGCCTCATCCATGCTTCTGTAAAACAATCTATAGAAGCATTGAATTCTCCTGTAGAGCAATTGCTCATGATGACAAAGGGGAGTTTCCCGACATTGGTGGTCTGAGCCACATCGCTATTTTCCATAAAAGGTGTACCCATAAAAGTAACATTGCCATGACCATCATTATGCAACCAAAAAGCACCTTCATTAACGGCTTGCACTATTTGTGCAGCCGTTCCACCAGTCCAACCGCCCAACTCGTATGGAGTAGCAGGAATGTATCCTGTCCCTTCAGGTCCAAAATAATTGACTATCGGCCACGTATCTGACCAATTTGACCAAGATTCTCCTGGCGTTGGCCCTGGTTCACCATTACTAATACTATTGATACGACGAGGATGATAGCCCTGGTTACGCAAATAACCGCCAGGAATCTCAGCACCAAGCGCAGACCACATTCTGGGTTCCCATCCACAACTTGTAATTGGCTTGTCGTAAAAATTATAATCCATATTAGGATTGGTATATTCATATTCGATTTGTTTGCCCACAAAGACAGGCAGTTCCGAGGCATCTTGAGCGACCAGTCGCGAGAAAACCATGTCAGGCAAATTGTCACCCGAAGCATCGGCATAGCCGTTGTCTGTGATATAGTCTCCGTATGATTCCGAATGGAATAGAGTTTCAGCAGGGATATATTGGCTCATATCAGTGCCATGGTCGCCCAAAAGGCAAACGGCTACTGGTGCAATTTCCCATGTGTTGTAGGCATTGTGGAACCAAGCCTTCATTTCATCGGTTGTGGTGGCGGGCATCTCATCGAGACGAACCACTTTGGTAAGGATGCCTTGGCGGGTACGATAGTCCCGCAATTGGTTGGCATATTCGGCCCAAGCATCGTTGTTAGGCGTAATGATGAGGTATTCAGCACCTTCGGCTCCATCGCGCAGCCACTGTTGCATGCGTGCCTCATAATCAATGGCGGGCAACTGGTCATAGTTCATCAGCTCTGCGGCGAGGATGGGATCCCAATAGGGCGAACGCAGACGGTTGTCACCAAATTGGCCAGTACCCCCTTCAAAGGACACCGAAAGCTCAACATTGGTATAGACCACAAGCTCCCTTGTGACAGGGTTGTACTGGAAAGGAGAAATGGCCACAGTCACGGCATCAACGCCCCGGATGTACGATGTCCCCATAGCAAAAGGTTCGGCAGGATAATAAGCATTCCTTCCGTAAACGTTCATGTCTTTCACATAATTCCTTTCGGGTTCTTCATTCATGGCCTGAATGCGAAGAGCAGGCGCAATGTTCACATCCCTGATGATTTCTGTCTCGAAATGCACTACGTTAAGTGTAGCAGTTGCGCCATGCGGGATGGCCAACATCCTGCTTTCCACAGGCAAATCGGGACAACCCTCTGCATTAGGCAAACACACACCCGAAATAGTGATTTCAGACATGTCTTCACCGCGATAGTTGATTGTGTTCAATGAAAACTGACCCAAGTTGTAGCTAATGTGTAGCCCACCTCTGGTCTTTTCGGTCAGATTGAAACCTTGCTGCCCATTGACAGGATAGGTAAAAGTCTGTGCCATAGCAAGATTCGAAAGAATTGCTATCATGGCAAACAAA
>JAEEGJ010020392.1_pt1 | contig 14431 bp, 14 predicted proteins | sample 8958761 | NCBI WGS metagenome assembly JAEEGJ01 (sample SAMN16246546, study PRJNA631951) | gut metagenome | biome: gut microbiome; feature: rumen; material: RS-attached | host: Bos | place: Iran: Karaj | collected 2018-10 | reverse complement strand
CGAAGGACCCCCTCCCGTTCGACTTGCATGTATTAGGCCTGCCGCTAGCGTTCATCCTGAGCCAGGATCAAACTCTTCATTGTATTATTGTTGTACTTTTCTTTTTTCCTGTTTTAGGGCTCCGCTATGATTCTCTTGTTTCCTTACTCTCGAAACGGACCAGCCTCTCGGCTTACCGTCTCGGACTTATGCTGGCCTCAAGTTTTCAAAGAACTTTCCAAACCCCTTTCTTTGTGTCTTACCTCCCTCGTTGTTTGGGACTGCAAAAATACATCAAATTTCTTTACGCGCAAGCATTTTTTGAAAAAAAAATCAAAAAAAAATCATTTTTTTTGTAACGTATTGAAAGTCAATAAAATAATTTTTCGATAAAAAACGAGGTGTTTAAAGCCTCCAGGGACGGCCTTTTCGGACGCTTATTATTATATTAATAGGTGTAAATACACAAACAACTTTTCTGCCAGGTTACAACAAGGTGATCAGCAACTATAGGAGAGAGGTGTTTGAGGCCAGTTTTAAGCCCTCTGAGCGCACTGGTTTTTTAGTCAACATAAACCACATTCCACCTTCAAATCGTCGCTAATTTCCAATTTCCAGATTCAGAATGAATGGTTTACAAATGTATTTACAATTGTAAACAAACAAAAGATAAAACACTAATAATCAATATATTATAAATAATTATTACAAAAGTAAAACAATCATAAAACTGTAAATTGATTTTATTTCTAGTAAATTATTTGCATTATGAAATGAAATATAACATAAAACACTAAAAATCAATAAAATAAGTATTCTTAACTAAAGGTAAATATTAAAGTTTTGATAAAATAAAGGCCTTGAATTACTATTCTTTTATCAGATGTTCAATATTTTGGAAATCAATAAAATAAGATAATACAATTCAAGAAAAAGTTCTTGATTTTAGCAATTTATGGAAAATTCACAAAGTTAAAATTGAATTTTTGTTGCAATGTAAAGATATTATTTTTACCTTTGTAAAAATTATTCAGGTCAAATTCGAAAAAATTCGGGACATTATGAAAGATAGAATCGCCCATATCATGCGTGCCAAAAACCTTAAAGCATCCGACTTCGCTGCCCTCCTCGGCATCCAACCCTCAGGAATATCCCATATCCTCTCAGGCCGAAACCAACCTAGTCTTGAGTTCGTCAAAAAAATAAAAGAAACCTTTCCGGAGTATAACCTCGATTGGATCATCTTCGGCACCGGTCCCATCACCACATCAGAACAATTCCAACCAAAACCCGTCGAACCTCTACCTGATACGCAATTGGAAATCGAACCTGTTTTGGATACAACCCATCAACCCCAACCTCAACCCCAACCCCAACCATCCATGTTCTCTCCGTCCACTTCCACTATTAATGGTGAATCCATCAAAACCTTGTTCGTCCTCTATGCCGATGGCTCCTTTGAGACCTTTAACCCTCGCTGACTTCTCTTTTATTAAATAATGTGTGCTCTCTTTCGAGAATAATCTGTAAATTTGCCGATTATTCTGCCAGATATGAGCAAAACTCAATTCTTTCAAACTCTTGACGAGGTACTGAAAACCCCTAAACGTATAGCCGTCATCAGCCATGTCAACCCTGACGGCGACGCCATCGGGTCTTCCCTTGCATTTTCACAGTTGCTCCGAAAACTCGGACACGACGTCGGAGTCATGGTTTCCAACGACTTTCCCGAGTTTCTGGCTTGGATGCCTGGCGCTTCAACCATCCATATCTACGATAAAGACGCCGACGCCTGCAATCAAATCCTCGATAGAGCGGATTTCGTGGTGATGCTGGATTTCAACCACCTGTCACGGGCTGGTTTGATTCAAGATAAGCTTAAATCATTGGAAATAAAAAAGATACTCATTGACCACCATCGTGATCCCAACCTAGAAGAATTCGTATGTGCCCTCTCTGACACCCAAGTGTCAAGCACCTCCGAACTGGTGGCCGAGACTGTCCTCCATTTCGGAGAACAATATCTCGATGAGTCCATCGCCACCAATATCCTTGTAGGCATCGTCACCGATACCGGATCTTTCGCTCATTCGATGTTTCATCCCCAAACCTTCACCATTTGTGCTAAAATGGTGGAATGGTCGGCATCCTACAACCAGATACATCAATTGGTGTACGACACCTTCTCCGAAGATAGGCTCCGGCTGCTGGGTTACGCCATCAGCAACAAGATGGAAGTGCTTGACGAATATGCTAGCGCCATCATCTCGCTCAATAAAGAGGAACTAGCTCAGTTTCATTATCAAATAGGTGATACCGAAGGCATTGTGAATTATCCCCTTTCCATGAAAAAGATGGTCATGTCAGTATTGGTAACCGAACGTCAAGGTGTGATTCGTCTTTCGTTCCGTTCCAAAGGCAGTTTCTCTGTCCATGAACTGGCGCAGAAATATTTCAACGGAGGAGGACATACGAATGCTGCTGGCGGAACGTTATCCTGTTCTATGGAAGATGCCTTAAAGCTTCTTCACCAGGTCCTGCCAGAATACCAAGAAATGCTTGTCCAACAATGAAAAAGCTGATAATCATAGTGTTCGTTGCCTTGTTGTCAGCATGCAACAATAAGCCACAACAGGTGTCCCTGCCATCTGAAAGAGAATTGAAGGAGAGTCTCGAGCGGGCTAACCGCTATCTGGCCAACGACGAAGACGAGGATATCCAGAACTACGTGCAAAGACACCAATGGGACATGGTCTCCACAGGCACTGGAATGCGTTACCAGATTGTCAGGGCGGGTAACGGTCCTTTGATTCAGCCTGGACAACTGGTTACTATGGAGTATGTCATGTACGATATCTATGGCGATGTGGTTTATAACTCTGAAACTGATGGACCTATGAAGTTTGTGGTTGGACAGGGAGGAGTGGTTGACGGCATCGATGAAGCGGCGCGTTACCTGCATCGAGGTGATATCGCGCACGTCATTGTGCCTTCACATCTTGGCTACGGCTTGGTAGGCGACCAAAAGAGCGTACCAGGAAGAGCTACTTTGATTTATACCTTGAATGTTAAAGAAGTACAATACTAATCAATTCAAATTCAACTAATTCTATTAAAAATGAAAAGACTTTTCAAATTGGCGGCCATGTGCCTCCTGGTGTCCGTAGCCTTCATGTCGTGCGGACCTAAGTCCCCGTTCCCTGGCTACAAAGCCACTGAAACCGGATTGTATTACAAAAAGATTGTTGCAGGTAATGGCCCGCAACTTCAGATGGGTGACTACATCAAAGTGCGTCTTGCCTACTATCTTGGCGATTCTTTGTTATTTACGACGAACAATCTTCCCGATCCCGCTTACGATCAGCTTCGTGAATCAGTGTTCCAGGGCGACCTGCTTGAAGGTTTCCGCATGATGCATGTCGGCGATTCCATGTCGTTCATGATCAATTCTGACTCCACCTTCAGAAAGATGTTCCACGCACCCATCCTTCCTGAATTTGTCAATCCCGAAACGTTCCTGCGTTGGGAAGTAGTGGTGGATGAGGTTTACACTCAGGAGGAATTCAATCAGGTCCAAGAGGCTCTGGCCCAGAAGAAGATGGAAGAGGCTGCCGCTTTACAGCAACAGGCTAACGACGTCTTCGCTGCCTATCTCGCTGAAAACGGCATCACCACACAGCCCCAGGAGAGCGGCCTCGTTTATGTCTGCACCAAGAAAGGCAAAGGTCCCAAACCGGGCTACAAACAGAAAGTCAAGGTTCACTACACCGGCAAACTGCTTGATGGCAGAGTGTTCGACTCCTCAGTGGAACGCGGCGAGCCCATCGAGTTCGAACTGGGTGTGGGTCAGGTGATCCCTGGATGGGACGAAGGTATCGCCCTGATGTCGAAAGGCGAGAAGGGCATCCTTTACATCCCTTCCAACCTTGCCTATGGCGCACGTCAGGCAGGCGAGTTGATCACTCCTTACTCGAATCTGATTTTTGAGGTTGAGCTGGTTGACTTTCAGTGATTTCCCCGAAACACTCCTGATTTGAGTAATACAAATCAATGACAGCGATAAGCGCGGCGCAGCTCCAGACAGGAACGGCCAACTTATCGGTATCAAGGAAGTTGTTCAGGAAACCATGAACAAAATAACCGAAGAAAGCCAGGGTGGCGCCCAAGACGAGCACCTTGGCTTTCTTGTTTTTAGCCTTGTTATAGGCCTTCAAGCCAGTGTAAACCACTGTGATGACCAAAGCCAGCATCAAGATGGTACCCATAAAGCCCTGCTCGGCCAAAGGACCGATATACTCGCTGTGGGCATTTCCACCATCACCGGCGTTGGTGCTGATGATGGTCTTGTCCTTCGACATCTGGTAGGGGGCGTAAACGAACTGATAGGTGCCTGGTCCCCAACCAAACACAGGCCTGTCGGCAAACAGCCTAAAGGCTGAGTGCCAACGGTTGAAGCGCTCCAGGTTGGAGGCATCGGTGGAGATGTTGGTGATGGACTGTATGTTCTCCACAATATCGCCCGACGCGTCTTGGTTGTTATGCTCCAAAGCATCGATGATCTGATGCTGGAATGCGAAGAAAAGACCTACAAGAATCACCAAGGTGGTGAAAACCCATCTGAACTTGATCTTCAGCAACACACAAATCAATACTCCGAGCGATGCAGCGAGGCTGACCCATGCGGCACGGCAGCTAGAGAGCACCATGGCAACGCTAAGAAGCGCCACGGCTGCAAGAATGAATATCTTTTGACGTGACTTGATACCGGGGATAAAAGCATAGGTGATGGCAAAAATCAAGTAAATGGCCAAGGCGGCACCGTATGCTGTGTGGTCGTTATAAAAAGGTGACATCACCCAGTGGGCCGAGTCGTTGTCGAAACCATGCTGGGCATGGATGATGGTGGTGTAGACCACCACAATGCAGAGGCTTGCAATGTAAAGCCAGATGAAACGGTCGATGTTTTTCGGCTTCTTGAACAGCAAGGCACAGAAGAAGAACGAAGGGATGACAAACCACAACCTGGAGACGATGAATTTGATTGATACCAAAGGCATCTCACTCGTAATGGTGGTGACAATCATCCAAAGGAAAATGCAGTAAATCACAATGGCGATGGGGTGGTGCGAGATCTTACGGTCATAATTTCCTTCGTAAAGTAGTTTTGCGATGAACAGGATCATCACACCCGCCAACAGAGGCTCGGCAGGTAAGGATACCGCCAATTGCTCGAACTCTTTAAGAGTGACCGACAAGGGGATGATGAAACTGATAAGCATCATCACCTTGTCCAACGAAAATATGTAGAGCAGCAAAATGCCGAGCACGACTGGAACGGCGAAGAACAGGTAGTTGTTCTTGTTGACCAGCAGATAAAGTGAAATGGCGACAAATAGTGCCGAAATCACATACAGCCATGCGATCTTAGCTTTTTTGCTCATTGCTCGGCAGGGATGAATTTCTTTCTATTCTCAATGATAAATAGGACGAGGATGGTGAGCAAAAACGCACCGAGGCCGCTGAGAGCAACCACCACCCAACGCACAGGATACGACTTCTTGTCGGCAGGATAAGGCTCGGTGACGATGTTGGAGTAGGTGAGATTCGAATTGAAGAAACGCAACTCCTGCTCGTAGTCCATCTTGATGCTGGTGTAAGTGTTGCCTTCGGCTACAATCTTGGTCTCCAAGTCGATGGCTTCGGGACCGTAGAGCTCCAGGTTGGTCTTCAGTTCCGTAGCTCTGGCCGAACCGTTGATGTAGCCTCTGGTGATCTCACGAAGCTGTCCTGAGTAGTTGGCCACGCCAAATTGGGTGCCAAGGTCGGAGAGACGTTGCTTCAACGAGTCGATGCCACGTTGCTTCTCGCCCAGCTGGCGTTCATACATGGCCACCACCTCGCCGACTTTGTCGCGGTGCATCTTGGCCACTTTCTGGTCGTAGAAATAAAGGATGTCCTTGGCAATGTTGCAAGCCACCATGGGGTCCTTGTCGTTGACCACGATTGAAACGGCTTCGTATGGGGTCTTGCTGATCTTGATCTTGTCGTGATACTCAAGCATCAGGTAGGTCTTGGCAAACTGATAGTTGCGGTCGATCTTGTAATCGGTCCATAAGTCGTACTTCTCAACGATGGAGTCGACGATGGATTGTGAGTTGATGATTTGGAGCATCTGTTCGGTCTCACTCTCGTCAGAATAGGGACTGATGTTGGCCGGGTAGGCAATCGCTTCGGATTTATAAAGCGGAGTGATGAAGGTGGAACTTGAGAAGATTGCTCCACAGATTGCCGCCACCAGGGTGATGACGATGATGTGCCACTTCCATTTGTAAATCAGTTGGATGAGCGAAAGGTTGTTGAAATTGTTATCCATATTTTCGTTGTTTATTTTTTCTTTCGTTGTTATTTCAGGTTGAATGGTGGTCTCTTTTTTAACGGATGTTTCAATAGGCTTATCAACTGTCTTGTGGACTGCCTTTTGTTTCCTGGGTCTTTTCAAGGGCACCGGCGGCCTGCTTTCGAAAAAAGGACCCATACCGGTCGAGAATGACCAGTACAAAGATCAACAACAAGAAGGTGCCCAACAGGGTGATGGTTACGATGATCCAGCGGACTGGATAGCTTTTGTGTTCAGCCTTGAAAGCCGAAGTCACCACAAACTTATGGGGAATGTCCTCAGTGGCATCGACCTTGGCTTCCTCATACTTGGTCTTCATGAGGGAGAGTTGCAAGCGGTCGTTGTCAAGTCTCTCGTTAATGGCATAATAAGCACCGCCGTATTGAGCGAGGATGTCAAGCTGCTCTTGGATGTTCTTTATGCCTTGGGGATTGTTGCGGCCCAGTTCCACTGCGAGTTGTTGGCTGAGCATCTCCACTTGTGATTCATAGTCGAGTACACCCAAACTGCGGAGCACGTTGAGAGAGTCCTCCAACAATGCCATCTCGGCGCAAAGGCTTTTGTACTCTGCATCCACCAGGTTGAAGGCCTTGACGGCCACTTCCTTCTGCATGGCGTTCATCGTGCTGTCGAACAATTCGGCGATATCGTTGGCCATCTGCGCAGCTAAAGCAGGGTCAGAGTCCAAAACAGTGATTCTGACAGCGTTATATTCGGTTCTACGAAACTTGATGCGGCTGTCGTACAGTTTGTTTAGCTTGGTAAAAGGATACCTCGAAGTGGGTTTGATACCATAATGCTCCATCAGGTTATAACGCTCGATGACCTTGTCGCGGATACGGTTTGAGTTGAGCACCTGAAGCATCTGCTCGGTCTGTTCGCTCTCACCGAACTCAAGAATGTCTTTGTTGGATTGGAAGGTGGTGCTTATCAACACCTTGGAGATGGAGTTGCTCGATGTGGGGTAAAGAATGGCGGTTGACTTGTAGAGTGGGGTGATGAACAGCGGAGAGCTGAACAGAACCGCCAACAAAGCAGCCGCAATCAAAATAATCAGGACGCTTTTCCGATACTCGGCCAGTAATTTGAACAGGTATTTGGAATTGTAATTGTCCTTTTGTGGATTGTCCATAACGGCAATAATTTCGAATAAGATGACAAAAATAGGAAAAAACAATGAATGGACAATCAAAAAAGTGGTTTTTGATCATCTTTTTTCCGAAGGAAGCACAAGGGAGGTGATTTCTTTCAGGCTCAACAGACGAGTGACGAAGATCAAACCGACGTTGACGACGAATCCGATGCCGAAGGACACAATCCAGTTCACATGAATCATTCTGGTGAGCCATGTGCACAGCATGACACTGCCCATGAATGCAACCAGATGGATCCAATAGCGCCAGCCAAGTCTCAGTTTGAAGATCTTCTCGCAGAGCAGATACTGGGCGAAGGCTGTGACGGTCTGGACGCAAAGGCTGGTGCAAGCCGCACCTACCGACTGGAATCGCGGGATGACGATAAGGTTGAGCAAAATGTTGATGACCACGCCAGCTGCCGCCACCAGGTTGAGCTGTTTGAGACTTCCGTTGGCTGTCAGCAAGGTCCCGAAAACGTATGTGGTGGAAAGGCAGAAGAAACTGCCCATCAGGATGGGAAACACCTTGGCGTATTGACCTATGCGAACGAGATAGGCGGCTTCAGTCTCGGCCTCTTCGGGGTTGTACATGAGCTGCATGATATCCTGGCTGTAAAACACGCACATAATCAGAACGATACCTGTCATGGCTACCATGACATTGAAAGCGGTCTTGACCAAGTTGTTGAGTTCCAGTTTGTTCTTCAATGTAGCGGTAAACATGGGCAACAACATGATGGCAAACAGGTTGGAGATATTGTTGCCGGCGTCGAACAAACGGTATGCACGGCCGTAGATGCCGGCTTGAACACCTTGGTCGTCGAGAAGTCGCTCCAAGAGGAAAGGCTCGATACGGCTATAAACGCTCATCAGCAGCACCAAAAGGGCGAAGGGCAGGCTCTGGACAAGTATCTCTTTGAAGAACTTGAAATTAATCTTGAAACTGAGATGATCCACATGCTTGAGCACGAGGAACAGTGCCAAGGCAATGGTGCAGAGATAGGCGAGGGTCTGCACCTGAAGATACCACACCACATTGAAACGTCCCGACGGGAACCATCCCGTCCATAGGATGAAGGCCATCAGGATGATGGAGAGCACCCTGTCGAACACCGACAGGAAACTGTCGGCCTTGAAGAGCAGCAACCCCTGCATATTCGATCTCAGGAACAGGACAAAGGATAGAAGAATCTGGTTCAAACCGCACCAAAACAGCATCTTCAACTGGTAGCCTTCACGGAAACCGTTGAGATAGCCAACCGCAAAGATCACCACAGCGTAACCCACGCCCAGCAATAGCTTGATCTCAGCAAGCCCACCAAAATGCTTCGAAAGCATCTTGTTGTCGCTCGCTATGTTTCGGCTGTTGAAGTTGGTGATGCCCAAATCGAGCAATATATAAAATAGGTAGGAGAAGTTGAAGATGGAGAGATACTGCCCGTAAAGTGCGTCACCGAGCATGTTCTGCACCTCACGGTCAATGCCCAAAATCCAAAATGGCTTCACCAAAAGGTTGAGAAACAACAGGAAAATGATATTCTTGATGAAGCGGTTTTGCATCTCTTTGGTCTCAAAAGGAACGCAAAGTTAAGAAAAAAATTAAGAAATCAGCCCGAGATTAAAAATAGTTGTATCTTTACACCCAAATAAAAAGAGATGAACAAAGAACAGGAAGAAGTCGATGTAATGACCGAAGAACTGGTGGAGGAGGAGAAGAGTCTGGTGCTTCACAACGACGACCATAATACTTTCGAATATGTGATTGAGACCCTAGTAGAGGTCTGTGAACATACTTACGAACAGGCTGAAACCTGTGCTTGGATCACCCATTACAAGGGAAAATGCGCCATCAAACACGGCACCTTCAATGAATTGAAACCGTATTACGACGCCATGCTGGATCATCATCTCTACGTAAGTATCCAATAAGAGGAAAACGGAGAGTGGAACGGCGTAAGCCCTCACCGGCCGAAGGGAGGTAAAGTGGAAAACGAAAAAACAATCATTGCCGCATATAGCGAGGAAGAGCGGGACAAAATACAGCAAGCATTCGAGACGTTGCTCGATGACATCAGGCCTAACATGCCCGACCACGGCAAGTTACAACTGATTGACGACGCCTATCATTATTGCCTTGAAGTTTATGACGGCAAATACATGGTGTCAGGAAAACCATATATGTTTCACCTGATTGACTTGGTGCGTATCGTCGTGTTGGAACTGGGTCTGGGCTATATGTCGGTCATCGCTGCGTTTCTCCATGGCGTCACCTATAAAAAAGGTGTTGAAATAGACGATATCGAGGCGAAGTTCGGAAAACCTATAGCAGTCATTTTGAAGGGCTTTGACCGTATCTCGGCCCTTCATACCGAGAAGGTGGCCTATAACTCCGACAACTTCCGCGACCTCTTCCTCTCTTTGGTCGAGGACATCCGCTCCGTGCTGCTGAAAGTGGCCCACCGCGTGTACGACGTCCGTAACCAAAACGACATCGATGCCGACCGTCTGGGCAAGTATTTCCACGAAATCAAATACATCTACATCCCAATCGTGCACCGGTTGGGTTTGTATAAGATCAAGGCGGAACTGGAGGAGAAACTCATGCTCTATGAGAATCCCGAAGCGTTTCACGACATCGCAGAGAAGATCGAGGCCACAAAGGAAAGCCACCAGCAGACGGTGAACCTGTTTTTGGCTCCTATCATCCAGGAACTTGACCGTAAGTTCAAATACGAGATCACCTGGCGCATGAAGTCGATTCCTTCCATCTATGCCAAGATGAAGGCCAAGAACGTACCTTTCGAGGAGGTGTACGACCTGCTGGCAACACGCGTCATTATCGACTGCCCCCTTAAAGACGAAGTGGAGTCGTGTTGGATGGCCTACTCAATCATCACCAACCTCTATGAGCCCAACCCTGAACGGTTGCGCGACTGGATCACCAAGCCGAAGGCCTCGGGTTATGAATCGCTGCACACCACCGTGAAGTTCGACGAGAACCTGTGGATTGAGGTGCAGATCCGCTCCAAACGCATGGATGAGATTGCCGAGACAGGGCAGGCAGCCCACTATCTCTATAAAGGTGACAAGGCCGACGCCGAAGAGGACTGGCTAGTCAACGTGAGAAGCGTGCTGGAGGACCCTTCGTTGGTTTCGTTGGAGACCTCCTACAAAAACCAGCACAAGTCCGATAAGATTTTCATCTTCACGCCTGAAGGTGACCTGAAAAAGCTACCCGTGGGCTCCACCGTGCTCGATTTCGCCTACGAAATCCACACCCATGTGGGAGAGACCTGCAACGGCGCCAAGGTCAACAACCGTGTGGTGCCCATCAGGCATGTGCTCACCAATGGCGACAAAGTGGAGATTATGACCAACAAGAAACAGTCACCCAATGCCGATTGGCTCAACTGGGTGACCACTGAGAAGGCCAAGGGCAAGATACGCCGTTTCCTGATGGAGGAGGAATTGAAAGAGTCGGAGCAGGGCAAGGAACTGTTGCACCGTCGCCTGAAAAACTGGAAGATTCCGGTGACTGCCGAGCTAATAGAGCTTTTAGTGCGCGAGTTCAAGACCGAAAACGCCATGGAGTTTTACCATAAGATAGCAACTGAAAAGATTGATTTGACGGATATTAAGCGTTTTTTGAAAGAATCAAAAGGATGAAAAGAATTGCATTGTTATTAATCGTATTGGGATGGTTCGGAGGCTTGACAGCTCAGAACAGCACCCTGCCCACCGTGACCATTACCACCGATGGTCCCATCGTGAACACGCCTGCAGTACATGGCATCATCCAAGTTGACGACCACAACGGCAACGTCATCGAGATGCACGCTGGATTCAAGATACGTGGCACCTCCTCGCAACAATACGACAAGAAGTCGTACCGTGTGGAGCTATGGACCGATGAGACCGGCACCTTGATGGCCGACACGACCTTCCTAGGGATGCGCAGCGATGACGACTGGAACTTGGAGGCAATGTATAACCAGCCCTTGAGGCTTCGCAACAAGATTGCCAATGAGCTCTGGCGCGAGATCTATACCTTGCCTTACCAGGCCACCGAGCCCGAAGCCGCATCGAGTGTAGCCATGGAGTATGTCGATGTGTATGTCAACGGGACCCATGCGGGTGTTTACACACTGTCGGAGCGTGTCGACCGCAAATTACTCGGCCTGAGGAAGTACAACGGCAACCTCCGCGGTCTGCTCTTCAAAGGCAATGGCCCTGGCAACGCCAGCTTCGAGGAACTGCCCGATTTTGACAATACCCTCGACGAATGGGGTCAGTTCGAGTGGGTCTATCCCAATGAAAGCGACACACTCATCGACTGGTCGAGCCTCTATAACTTCGTCAACTTCGTCATGAACTCCACCAACAACGCTTTCTATGCGATGTATCCCACCATGTTCGAGGAGGACAATGCCATCGATTATTATCTGTTTGTCAATGCGATAGGAGCTGTTGACAACATGGACCGCAACACCTTCATCGCCCGCCAAAAGAAGTCGAGTGCCTTTTTCTATGTGCCTTGGGACTTGGATGGCGTTTTGGGCAATGATGCCGAGGGTCAGCCTGTCACACCGGTGAGCGGATTGTATTCCAATGGCTTCTTCGACCGTCTGGTTCAGGACTGCTCATCAAACGGCTTTGCTGTCAAGGCCCAGGAACGTTACAACGCTTTGCGCGACAGCATCTTGACTACAGAACATATCATGGGGATGATTAGGGCGCAATACGAGACTCTGGTGGATCTTGGAGTATACGACATTGAACATGAGGTATGGCCTGAGTTTGAGGTGGATGCCTCGAATCTCGACTATATCGCCGAATGGCTCGATGCCCGTTTTGCCTGGCTCGACACGGAGATCAATTCCGCTTGCGGCACTTGGAGCAATGGTGAGATGCCTGAAACAAGTGGGGTGGAGGTTTTCCCTAATCCCGCCAAGGACTGTATTAATATCAGTTTTGCCGAAGCTGGAGAAGCCACGGTTCAGGTCTATGACATGATGGGTCGCCTGGTTTGTTCAACAGTATGCGATGCCCAGGTGTTGACGCTTCCCACCCAAGGTCTCCCTGGAGGTGTCTATGCCGTGGTCACCAACCAAAAAGAAAAGCAGTTTGTAAATCGTATAATAATCGAATGATATGGCTACAATCAAAGGAGTTTACCAAGGTCAGTTACACAATGAGATGACCCATGTTCAGTCAGGTGCGACCATTTGCACCGACGCCCCCACCGACAATCACGGCAAAGGCGAGGCCTTTTCGCCCACCGACTTGGCTTGTGCGGCTTTGGCCGGCTGCATGATGACCATTATGGGCATCAGCGCCCAGGGACACAAGTTCGATATCGACGGGACCACCTATACTGTGAAGAAGACTATGAATGCCGACCCGCGCCGCATCGGGCAGATCGACATTGTGTTTAACTTCCCGCCTAAAGACTACACCCAGGCGCAGCAAAGATTGCTTTGGGCTGCCGCTGAGAGCTGTCCCGTAGGTCGCTCGCTGCATCCCGATGTCATTGTGAATATCACGATGAACTTTCAGTAGTCTTTTCCATTCTTTTAAGAATCAAGATACTTACTTCATAGAGTAGGTAAAGTGGTATCGTCACCAAAACGAGTGTCATCAAGTCGGGAGGGGTGATGACGGCTGCTGTAACCATGATGACGACGAGGGCGTGTCTGCGATACCGTTTTAGGAAGTCGGATTTAACCGCTCCAATCTTGCCAAGGAAAAAGGCGATGACGGGCAGTTGGAACACCAATCCCATCACCAAGGTGAGAGTGGTGAAGGTGCTGATGTAGGAACGCAGGGTGATGTTGCTTTCCACGATGTCAGACACGCTATAGGTGCCTAGGAAACGGAATGAGATGGGGAAGAGGATGAAATAGGACATCAACACTCCCACTACAAAAAGCAGGTACATTGCGATGGCAATGCGCACTGAGTATTTCTTTTCGTTTTCGTAAAGGGCAGGCGTGATGAACCGGAACAGTTCCACCAGGACGTATGGCGATGCCACGAGTAATCCGAGGTACAATGCTGTTGTGACATGGGTCATGAACTGGCTTGAGAGTTCCGTCGCGATCAGGTTGATGTGGTATTCGTTGAAAGTGAAGCTTGAGCCCAGCCAATGCAGGATTTTCTCGATGTAACGATACGTGATGAAGTCCCATTGGCTCGGGGCCATGAGAAGTTCAAAGGTCTTGTCCTTGAAGCAGAAGACAGCGATAGCGAACACCATCACCACGGCAAGAATGCGAAACAGCATCTTTCGCAGTTCTTCCAGATGCTCGCCGAAAGATAGCGAATTGGGGCTTTTATGCCGGTCTTCGCTCATGATGGTCAGAGTTTCTTGAGTTCCTCACCGATGTATGTCGCTGACATCCTCACAAGCTCCACACAGGGACGTTTTTTGTAATAGGCGTCGGTGCGAGGCGAAGGGACGGGCGATTCCTTGATGGGAGCTACACCTAGCAATTCCCGACAGATGATGCTGCCGTTCTCCTGACGGAAACGATCGGCGACTTGTTGGACAAGGGCGTAGCAGCGGGTCTTGGAAGCCAGGTCGTGTGGGTCGTCGCAAGGGATAGCCAAGCCCGCTACAAGTGCTGCTCCGGTCACGGTGCCGCAGACCTCGCGCATCCGTCCGATGCCGGCACCCAAGGGCGCTGCGATGATGGCCGCTGTCTTGGGCTCCATGTCGAAGAGATCGGCGTAAGCCATATAGACGGACTGGGCGCAGTTGTAGCCGCTCTTGAAATAGGTCACGGCCTGTTCGGCACGTGCTTCGACATCCAAGGTGCTGTAGTCGGGACTCATTCCACCATGATTTTGAGGATTTCCACGTCGGTCTCCTTCATGCCGTAGCGACCGAGGCATCCGATATGGTCGATGGTCTCTTCCAC
>JAEEGJ010020391.1_pt1 | contig 14431 bp, 6 predicted proteins | sample 8958761 | NCBI WGS metagenome assembly JAEEGJ01 (sample SAMN16246546, study PRJNA631951) | gut metagenome | biome: gut microbiome; feature: rumen; material: RS-attached | host: Bos | place: Iran: Karaj | collected 2018-10 | reverse complement strand
TGAAAAAAAACGATGACGAAGCCGACTCCATCATTGACAACGGCGACTTGAACCCGTTCACCGGGGAACGCAACGTGCTCGAAAGCGACTACGAACAGTGCGAAATCATCGACATCATCAGGCACCGTCTCGCCAACAGCCCCAAGATGCTCAAGGCATTCGACACCATGTACGAGGTGAGCCGCAATTGCGACAAGTACACCGACGTCGAAGTCGCCCAGGCGCTGCACTGCACCCGCGCCAACACGGGAAAGATCAAGAAGAACATTTGCAAGTTTTTGATCGACTGCGGGCTCGAAGACGAATGCCGCCTCCTCATGGCGGCGTAACGCCTAGTCAATATCGTAAAATTCCATAGTAACCTCCTAGTTGAAAAAGCCCGGTGACCGTCAGGTCATCGGGTTTTCTCATAGCAGCATCATTTACCCCCAGTACCCTAGCCCGAAAAACACGAGGAAAACCGGAAGGATAAAAATCCACACGCCCTGAAAATAATGTTCCAGGTCCGAATCGCTCATCGTGGAATGATCTATCAGCGAAATCACCAAATACCAAAGCCCAATGTATGCCCAAACAGAGTGCGCCCCCGCAAAGATATACTTAAGCAGCACATAGCCAAGTGCAAATCCGACAACCGTCGGAGCCACCGCAGTTAGCGAATGCTGCACCGCCTCCATAAACCACGGCCCCCTCGTACGGTAACTGATGTGGCCTAGGCGCCCACCGTCGTTTTCGAACATGCAGACTTCATTGACTTCCGCCCCTGTAATTACAGCAAATATCAAATGAGACATCTCATGCACGAACGTCCCCGGGAACGTTATGAAATTCACGAAAAAATACGCCAAATCACGATTGAGCGACCCGATGAGCGACACCTGCAAACGTTCAAGCCCAAACAAAATCAGCCCTGCAAAGACAGGAGCGAGCAAAACAACTATCGTCAAAACAGCACTAACCGCAGCAATGGCGCCGGGGCCATTCCCCCAGCCAAACCAGGCGTCAACTTGAGCCATCGAAGGAAGCGATACCATGAAAACCTCCAAAAACACATATATAATAATATCGAATAATCATATTCCAGTGTAAACTCGTCAAGCGTCAAATGCTACGCGACAAAGGGCAGCAAGTAGAAAACGAACCAATCTATTTTTTCAAAGAAAAAAAGCCATTTTTTGAATACAGGCTCATTTTTTTGTTATAATACAAACATAAAATTATAACAAAAGGATTTCCATGAGCCAAGTTTTTCGAGCTTTCCCAGCCCTCAAATCTATGGGTGAAAACGTCGCTAATTTTATTGAAGGTCAATTTTCATCTCAAAAAAAAGAAAGTTTAATATTTGATTCCATTTTCGAAAAGTGGAGTCAACCGGAATGCGCTGGCGATGAAAACACATTATTAGGCAAGCTCGTTTTAGAAGGAGGCTTTGGATACAAGAAAACCACACACACATTAGACGAACTAAGCAAAGACGTAAATAGCGGAATCCATCCTATCTTACTTGATATGTTGGAGGACGAAACAAAAGATACTCCTCACGAATATACGGTTCCTCGAAGCAGAAAACCTTATACACACCAAGAAGAAGCATTCCGAGCAGCCCAAAAAGGAAACAGCATTCTAGTTTCCGCAGGAACAGGTTCCGGTAAAACAGAATGCTTCCTTTACCCTATCATTTCCGACATATTGAACGAAACTGCAGAACAGCGCGCGGTACGCGGAATTCGAGCCATCATTTTATATCCGACAAACGCCCTTATCCACAGCCAAGAAGAACGTTTAATTGAATACCTAAACACAACCGCAAATGAAAACATCAAAGGGCGTCCAATTTCGTTCTGCATGTATAACAGTGGGCTAGCCTCAAGTAAAAGAGAGGCCAAATCGGACTTCTACATCATTCGTAATCGAGAAGACTTGCCAAAGATTGCCACCCCCGATCAAAACGGCATTCCCGACATCATATTGACAAACTTTTCCATGTTGGAATACATCCTTTTAAGAGAAAAGGATTTTCCGCTCCTATCTAGTGCAGGACAAAAGCTTCTGCAAAGCGATAAAACCGTTTTTCGTCATTTGGTTTTGGACGAAGCACACACTTACACAGGAGCAAACGCAACAGAAATCGCTCTACAAATTCGACGCGTTCTTCTCGCAATGGAAAGCGCCGGCGGCACATTACCTACAGTTCAATTTTACGCAACTTCAGCAACGTTTTCCGGAAATGATGACGGATTAAGAAAGTTCGCCCAAGGCCTTTTCTTTAACGTTGATAAATCCAAAATCAGTATTATAAAAGGCAGCAGATTTGCCCCCGAAGTACCCTACAGCACAAGTAAAAGTACATCGTTATCACCAGAACTTCAAGAAAAGCTATTACAACTAAATCACAAAGATATAACCATAGACGACATATACAATACCTTAGAAAAAGAACTTAGCGACAAGACCCCTGAAGCACTCGGAAAATTTCTATGGAATATAGACATTATCCAAAAAATGAGGGAATGGCTTTGTTCAACAGCAGGCAACAGGTCTTATCTTTTCAATGATTTATACGAAAAAATCAAATCTATAAACAACAACATATCTAAAGAACTGGTTGCCATCTTATTAGACATCGGTTCTTTGGCAAAATTCACGCCTAAAGACGATACAGAACCAGTCCCCTTACTACCAGCAAGGTGGCATAGCGCATTTAGAAAATTTGAAGGGATTTTCGCATGCATAAATCCCAATTGTTCAGCACCCCACTGTCAAAATCATGGTTACCGTAACAAATTTGGAAAACTATATACCACGTGGAGAGAAACTTGTGATTGCGGAGCTCCCGTGTATCCATTATCTTTTTGTAACGGATGCGGCGAACCGTTTGTAATGGTTCAAAAAAATGAAGATAATACCAAGACAACACCTTCCGCAAAAAACATTATCGGTGCATTTTTTGACATTGAAGAAACAGACGAGCAAAAGACAATAGAGTTTTTGTCTTTAACCCCTTCTAACGAACAAGACAAGCCAATTGATTTATACCCTGAAAACCACTTCTATAAAACAATTGGAGATAAATGTTCCTGTGGCTATAGATTACCATCAGGAGACCGCAGAAAACATTTTACAAGAACATTTGTTCAAAACAAGCCTTTATTCACAAGCTTGGTTCTAGAAGGGTTATGGCCTCATTTACCTGAACAGCAAAATACAGACCATAAAGCTTGGCCATCAAACGGTCGCCACATTCTCACATTTAGCGACACTCGTCAAAATGCGGCACAATTAGCCCCAATTATGGAAAACACGTTTTTCCGTAATTGCTCCTATCAGTTGATAAAAAGACTTCTTGAAGGATTATCCCCAGAAGATGAAGCCAAATTAAAGCAACTAGAGGAACTTAAAGAGGATCTTTCTCCAGAAAAATACGAACAACGCAAAAGCGCCATTCTATCCAAAACAGCCTGCCTTGAAATAGGCAAAATCGTTGACAGCATTGCAAATAACAAAGATTGTCTCAATCTTTTAGGGTTGTCCGATTTTGATGAAAATTCAGCAATGCAAGACCGAAAATCAATGCTAGAGAGTAGCATTGCGTACATATTGCTAAACCTCCCCCCAAACGGAGTATCCCTAGAAAATGCAGGAATTGTAGAATGCGTTTATCCTGGACTTAACGAATGCCAAGTTCCTCCCAAATATAAAGGCTACCTGAACGACCAGGAATGGCAAGATCTACTTTACATTTGCATGCAATCCATTCGTCAACGCCAAGCGTTCGCCTTTGACGACAACAACAAATACGAAGAAGATTTCGAAGCCTATTACGATTTTTATCCGAACAAGACCTGCAACATTTTAAGCGAGGACATTCAAAAGCACCTCATCCCCAAGATATTCAAGGATAAAACTAAGCTATTGCTGGCCACCCCCAGAAACGGGGATTGTGAATTAGAAGAAAAGCTAAAAGATGTAGCATTCGAAAAGGGATGGATCAATAGTCAAAAACAGATTTATTGGGAAAAACCAACAAACGACAGGGATAACAAAGTCCACCCTATTCAATTCCGTTTAAGGAGCGATACCCAATTATTTAGATGTGTAGAAACAAAGAAAATAGTCTTTAAAAACATCCGTCAGTATTCGCCCAATGGAGAAAAAGGTCTAGAAGTAATTTCTCCATTGTCCAACTCATATCCAAGATTACATGAGATTATCAATAGGAAGAATATATACTCCTGCTTCGCAGCAGAACATACGGCCCAAACAGATGTCAAAGTCAACCAAAAAATAGAAGAACAATTTAGGAACAATAAATTAAACCTTTTGAGTTCTACAACAACGATGGAAATGGGTATTGATGTAGGCGCACTTTCTTCCGTAATGCTAGCCAACACACCACCTACCCAGGCAAACTACATGCAGCGCGCTGGTCGAGCAGGGCGCCGCGGAGAAGGAGCATCTCTCATATTTACAATATGCAATGCCTCACCTCATGATGAAATGTTTTATCATTCTCCTGACTGGGCATTTTCCAAAGATTCAACGTCTCCTGAAATATCCTTTAAAAGCAGAGTTTTGTTGCAAAGAGCTGTCAACGCATGGCTCGTTCGATCCATCTGTAGAACAGATCATGTTATACCAGAAGCGACAAGCAGCAATCCAACAGACGCTTATTCAACATACGGCTCATTCTTCGCAGAAGTCCAAAAAAATAAGTATCTTGACTGGCTACACGGGAAGAACTTACTACACAATATTTATTCAGATCAAAATCATCTATTGCGAAACCAAATTGCAAAATTGCTTTCTGGTTCAGACTGGGAAGAAAATTTTGATTTTGAATCCAGCGCCTCATTTATCGGCCGTTCAATAACAGACCTTAATAAGATTATTGACGATTGGGATAAAAAAATCAAAGATTTAGATAATGAAATAAAGAACTTTGACGATTTACATCAAGATCAATCTGAAAAATGGCGCTATCTCGTCAGCCAAAAATGTCAAAATGAAATAAATAGGCTTAAAGGCATCAATGCTGATCATTTAAAAGACAGCACTATAAGCTACTTAGTTTACCATCAATATTTCCCGTCACATGGATTGCCAATAGACGTCGTTACGCTCAACGTCATGACACCTACCGAAAAAAAGAAAAAAGATGCAAATGATTTTTATGTAGAAGACGAATCCTATAAACTGACAAGGAACCGAGCTTCTGCAATTCGCAGTTTTGCACCAGGCAACGAAACCGTTGCTCGAGGAAGCCGATTCATGTCCTTAGGCATCATGATTGATTATAGGCAACGTTTCGGTCTGACACCAGACAAGGAACGTTCAAATGGAATCATGCAGGAAGTCTACACATGTCCTAAATGCAGGGCAATCTATACAGAAAGGCCAAGCAACGGAACGTGTCCGACATGTTCAAACGATAAAAAAACTTACGATCTTATTGCCCAAAATGTTATTAAACCAGAATCCTTCGTCACAAACAAGATAAGAAATCAGGGATTCAAAAAAGGCGTTAAGAATCCCAAACACGCAAGGCAGATTATACACACACAAACATCTGGAAATTTTGACGTTGAAAAAATCAGCACATTTACAAAAGTAAAGTTAAGTCAGCAATGCCATATCCATACATTTAACGAAGGTGCGGCACGCGGATTCAAATATTGCAAAAAATGTTTCCGCGTAATGGATGTAACTAGCGATGGTTTAAATGCCGATCAAATTGCACCGGCAAGAAGATACTGTCCTGGTGAAAAAAAGCAACATTTTTGGAGCGAACCCTTCTATCTATACCATAACCTGATAACCGAAGCTTTAATGGTGAAAATTCAAAACAGTTACATGGTATCAAACACCCCTATCGGGAGCAATCCTAAAGCTGCACACGCTCTAGGCATAGCCTTAAAACGAGCTGCATGTTCCGTTTTGTGTATAGAAGAAAAAGAAATTGATTATAACTTGCCAACAGCAGACCAGATGAACGACTGCGATATCATTTTGTATGACACAAATGTAGGCGGAAGTGGCATCATGCAGCTCATCGCTGATCAAATTGACAACATCTTGATTTACGCTATCAAAAACATTCTTGTTGGCGACAACGGAACGCATCATAGCATTTGCAAAGGTGCATGCTCTCAATGTCTAATTAACTACAACACACAATTTCTTTTCAATGATGAAAGCACAAGCCCCAATAGGTTTGATCTATTAAACAGCATTGATTATGCCAAAATTCAATATTCAAATGAATTTTTGAGATTTGAAGAATTCCAAAAGGAAAATAATTTATCTACAGAAACAGAAACGCATATTCAAGAATTGGCGGAAACAGCCAAAAGTATAAGCATCGTCTTGCCCTGTTTATCGTCAGACATTTTCAACTCCTATCTCTGGCATGCTCTTAGACACCGTAATGATGACCAAAATGTAAAATTCTTAACATCTGAATTATCAACTGATGATGATAAGATTATAGCCAAGCAATTATGCAAAAAATTCAGCGATAATTCTATAGGCGTTATAAACGCACAGGGAACAAAGCCCGGCATATACATCAACGAAAAATACTTCGGTTTACTCAATTGGAAATCATTGGAATTCAATAGTCCCTTTGACGAAACTGAAGATTTCACTCTATGGGTATCAAAAGAAGACGTTCCAGTTCCATCCTATACAGAATGGAAAATTCCTTCTGAAATCCAAAAGATCAAAAGTATAGCAGGCGAAACCACCCCAAATGACAGAATTGCAGCAATGCAAATACTCAATTTGATGAAAAGATTTATTGAAGTAATACAAAAACCCGATGATATAGACTTTTCAAAAGCAATTTCTTGGAGTTATACAGATAACTACGCAACACGCCCAGTCGGCATAAAGGACAATGCAGAAAAGCAAACAGCAACCCCCATAACAAAAGACGCCTGTATAAATTTCATTCAAGCAATCGGAGCAGGACATTTGTTACAAGACCGACACAAAGGAAAAGTTATTTTCTCGGCAGCAGATTTAGAAGAATTCCTTAAAAACAAAAAAAAGTACCCTATTTCATGGACCAATGTGGCTGAGGAAGATGGGGAACACAGAAAAGAAGATATTCACGACCGCTTTTTAAGAATCAATTTTAACGACGGAAAGCAATATGTTCTAAACCTAGGAAAAGGTTTTTCTTGCTTCGTTTTGGAAAACAGGGTCTATAAAAAGTTACCGGGAAGTTTTTCTTGGTATATCAGGAACATTTAAAGGGGATTTTTTATGCAGATCATAAACGCTAATTTCAACATTAATGACAGCCTAGAAAAGTTCTTTTCTAATTACAAAGACGAAGTTGGAGAATTATTCAAAAACGGGAACCAAATCCTTAGCGAAAAAGACTACGAAATACTCTACAGCAAACTAGCATCTGTAGCAGAGTGGAAAATAAAGCCAAGCCTTCATCCCCTTTCATTTAAAGATACTAATGACAAATTCGCAACCTATAACGAACGAAAATATTTTTTTCGTTGTTTTGGGATTTATCTACGTGAAGCCGTCATGAGATATGGGAAAGACCTTGCTGGAGAAAAAGGTTTTTGGGCCGATTTGAACGAAGGCATTCAACGAGATTTAAACAAAGTATATAAAGAAAGGAATTCAGAGGACAGGCGCAAACAAGGATTTTGGGAAGATGACACTCCCCAAAATGAATTAACACAAGTCAAATATTATGTTTATGGGCAATCAAGATTAGCTTACATATACTCGTTTTTTGACAATCAATTCATTAAAAATATTGAACAAAGAAACAATGGTTTTCAATATATGCGGCATTTAATCAAAATGGCTATTTGCCCTATCAACTACAATCCATTGCGTTCAAAGTATGCAGAAATTGTAGAGGACGTCAACCATCTAGAAACACGCATCAACACCATTGAAAAGAATTCTCTAGACATTCACCCCAAAATGCGTTCAACATTAACAGGGAGAATAAACAACTATTTTAAATATTTGCCCCACATTCGCGATTTGTATCAACATACAGATCCACAACAACGAAATCGTTTTATAAAAGACTACGCTCACAAATTTTTCAATATAGAAAATCAAGAACACTACTATATTGATTGGCTTAAAGAGGATTTACTCGGCGAACAACGATATTTTTCTCAATATCGAAATTCAGGGACTCAGAACAACAACAGTCTAAACAAAACAGACTACAAGTTCGTCATTTCACTGAATACGATTAATCAATCTATTAGTATATCCGCACCATCAGATATTGATTTGGACGAGCTGTTCGGAAAAGAGTTAGGCCTTGAACCATGGGAAGAATATCAAATTACGGATTCTGATGGCGAAACGCTGTTGACAATACAAAATTCGCAAGTTATAAAGGGAGCCGACAAAAGTCTTTACAATTCTAACGTTTTAAAATTAATAAGTAAAGAAAAAATCAATATCAGCGGAGTAGGGTTTGAATCTCGCACAATCAAAAACCCCTGGTATTCTACAAGTAATCCATATTTCATTTTCGATGAAAAAGGAAAGTTTCAAAAGAATTCAGTCAAATTAGGAGAATCATTCTTCTTGGTTCTACCTCAAGATGAAAAAATCAAACAAGTAGAAGAAAACTATGTTAAGCGTCAAGATAATCCATCCGAACAAGATAAAGATGGTCTTTCTTTATACGAGATAAACGTAGGAAACGTAGACTTCATAACCATTACTACCATAAAAAACAATCATTTCAGAAGAAACATTTATCTATCTGTTTATGACCCCAGATATCTTCGTCACTATGAAAACGAAGAGACAAACCAAGCAACAATATTCATGGTTCAACGCAGAACCCACAAAATTGGCATTGGTACAATCACCTTCTCTCTTTCAGAAAACGTTACCAATCCGATAGAATTGGCAAGCGATTTCAACGCACGATATCACAATAACGGTGTAAACGCCCGTATTGACACAGCACCTAATCATGCCAAACGGTTAATCATTTCCAACGAGACACAAGGTGTCGTAGAAATTCCGGAAACCGAATTTGAGGTAACCAAAATCCCCCGAATATCGTTATTACCTCAAGGAACTGTTTTCTGGATAGCCAAAGGAAAAGGGGAAGCAGATTTTTCAGCATTTTTAAAATGCGCTACAGACATACCCAATCTTGACAGGCAACATTGGATTCCAAAAGATTCTATTTTCCAATACTCCACTAATGGTGAAGATTGGAAAAATTCGGGAAGCCCCGTTTCCTTCGTCCAAAATGGATTCACAATTTTTTCTAGAACACCCTATTGGAATGACGCGATAAATCACGAAGTTCCATACGCAACGGACTTTTTCTGGGGAAACAATCCCTTTGACGATTTAATGCCCGTCGGAGCCAAATGGCTTTTCCAATGGGAAGAGTGCAATCGGAAATTCCATGTTACCACATCTACAAATAACTCTATTTCTAAATGCATAGAAAGCCTTGAATTAGAAGGGAATTATCCCGACATGCATTTCGGATGGACATTTGAAAATACAGAATTTCTATTAGCACTTTCAAAAAAAGAGGGAGAATACAATCTACCCGTAAGAGCATACCAAATTTATGAAAAAACAGATGAAGAAAGAAGTGCCTGGTTAGAAAATTTAATCACAAGAGACATCCCTGCACTAAGGGACTATGCTCACAATTTGTCTCAAAGATTCGGCATAACCTACAATGATGAAGTACCAAATAGTTGGAATGACGAGACCGATGTCAAACATGCTATTGGAAAAAAATTTTTCAACGAAAACATTGCAAGCGGATTCCGTAATGATTTAACCGACTATCAAGATGAAGAAAAAAATAAATGGATTGAAAATTGGCTTTCTGTCTCCGACTGGGATGGATTATTGAAGCTTCTTTTGGAAGAACTGAACACAAGAAACGACAGCTTGTACAAGACTCTATTAGATAGAACTGACGAAGACAAAAAATCTTTCATAAAAAATTTCAGCTCAAGAGAAGATGTTTATAGTTTCGTAAACAAGCGTCATATTCTAAATCCTTTAACAAATACAGTAGAATCACTTTTACGTCTAAACAACCTCCAAGAATACAAGTCCGAAATTTACAGCAAGCTTTCGGAATCAGACCCAGAGCTGTTAGTCAACCATTTCGAAGACACCTTTGATTCAATCGTTATAGAAATAAAAAAAGAGTCATTCAAAAAAGTCTGGCAGAGCATATGTACCACAGAGCTCAGCAAGGATTTGAGCGAATTCGTATATTTTCCAGAAGAATTAAAAACAGCTAGTAATGTAATATTAGAACAATTTGCCAAAAGGCTACTCGATTGGATTGATCCCATATACAATGTTCTCCAAAGTACTGAATATTTAAATTTTTACATTCCACAGAATTTCAACAAATTATCAGACCGCATTAAAAAAGAGGACATTTCTACGCTAGCCAACCGCTATGCAATCGGCATCCAAGAATGCATAAAATATTTCTCAGATTTAGAAATTCAAATTGAGCTTTCAAAAATTCCATCCTTTTTCAACATAACAGACAGCTCTTTCAAATTCAGCAATGTTCAAAACAACCATAATTTTGATTTCAACGATGCATGCAAAAACAGAATAAAACAGTACATCCAAGAACAGGACAAAGCTCAGATTATTGAGAACCTTCACGAGCAAGTTCAACAAATACTGGCAAACAAGCCCGGTTATTTTGAGCAAATAACAGAAGAAATGTACAAGGACTACATCAACCAAGATGACGAAGACTATGATATTTACAGATTTTTAAAATTTGTAAATGCACACTCCAAAATATTCCAAAATGAAAACACCACTTGGAAAAACAACTGTATCCCATATTTTCCCCCGAAATGTACCCCACCAATACCAGGGAGATGTCTTTTAATGAACGCAAAAGAGATTCGAGATTATATATCAAAAAAATATTTGCACAAATAAACCAAACAACAAAAAGCCCGATGACCGTCAAGTCATCGGGTTTATTTTTTCAAACTATTTTAGGCATCAGCGTCATTTGTCCAGGGATACATCCCAGTTGCTAATGTTCCCCAAACAGCCAACTATTATCCGTCACTTGCGACACGTCAATAAAATTCAGGTCGCAATCCAGACCATACTTTTCTATGGCTTCTCGGACCAAATTATGAATTGTTCCGTTTGTTGCTATAACCTTTTCCAGCATACTCCACCTCTTTTTTTACCTGTTCCATGTTCTTCTCCTAGTGAACACCCAGAGTCATCAAACAGGGTTTACCCCTTCAAAAACTCCAGAATCCTTGCACGGTAATCTGGGGCTTCATCGTAGGCAGCATGGCCGTAGTTCTCATAAACATAGAGTTCCGTTGGCACACCGTTTTTCTGGAGCACTTCGGCGATTTCGCGAGAGGCGATTACGCCCAAGACTTGGTCAAGTTCGGCGCCCAAAACGAAAGTTGGGCATTTGAGTTTTTCAAGTCCGGCAAAAGCATCGTATTCGAGGCAGGCACGGGCAAGCACGCAAAAGCGTGCCATGTCCTGTTCGGTCGCATTCGTGTTCATGCGCATCAGGCTCTTTTTGTACTTGCGGATTGTTTCGGCAGAAAAAACTTTATCTATAAAATTCGAGCAGAGGGCTTCAATATCACGAGCTTCGGCGAGGCGTTTCCATTCCGTCATCACCGCGCGAGACATATCGTTCAAGCGGGCAGCACTGCAGCCGAGCGCCAAGCGTTCAACCTTCTGCGGGTATTGTTCAGCGATGATTTGCGAAATCATGCCGCCCTGCGAAATTCCAATGAAGCACGCACGTTCAATGCCCAACGCATCCATCGCTTCGGCAGTATCAGCAGCCATCTGTTCCATCGGATACGATTCACCGAAATTCTTTTTGCGGTCGAACAGATAAACCGTAAAATCATCTGCAAATATTTTATACGAATCCACCACCATGGAAGCAAGGCCCATCGTACTCTTGAGACTCATCCCCGGCAGTAACACGAGCGTACGCGCGCCTGTACCAAACTTGAGGTAGTCCATTTCAAAATTGTCGGTTTTTACGGTCTGTACGGTATAATCAATCATATTTTAAAGATACTATAATTTTAAGGTCTTCAGATATGCTTTTTGCTCATCCGTGATGCGATAGCTTTCAATCGCCTTCTGGATGGTCTTGTTATGCGTCCATGCATCAAGCACGTGTTTTTCAATAAATGGGAGAGTCACTTCGTACTGCATTGCAAGCGCTGTCGCAAAGAACCACGCGACCATCATGTTGAGGTAATATTCCTCACTGCGGATTTTCGCAACCCATTTCAAAAATTTCGGATCAAAGTCATCGTCCAAAAAGAACGACATCAATGTTTCAATGCCAAAACGTACCGTGTAAACATCGGTCACGGGAGCACCCATCCAGCGCTCAACATCTTTCAAAAGTCGCTTGCGGTTCACGGCCTTTGCAAAAACTTTCGGGCGCATCTGGTCGCAAGTTGCCCAGTTATCCACATACGGCAAGAACGCATCGATGTGCGACACGCAATCATCATAGTCCTTAATTAAAGACAAAATAAACGCATGGATTTGATTTTCGTCGTAATACTTATGCGGAAGCGTGGTCAAGAATTTTTCCACGTCAGAGTGATTTGCAAATTCCTTTGCTATGGCCCGCAAGTCGGGAGTACGCACACCGATAATTGACTTTGGATCCGTCGTCGGAATAAGCTTGCTATGGAAAGCCTTGAACTTTAAATCCTGTTTTGCGAAAAGCGCTTTTTGAATTTCGTTGATGATAGACATAAAAATACCTGATTAAAAAATAGTCACAAACAGCGGTTCCGCAATCGCAAAACATCGTGCATCGCGCCAATCTTTTACATTTTCTTGTTTTAGAGAAAATTGCTTTACACAAAATGTAACGGTACAAAAATTGTTACAAAAAATTTCAAGGTTATTCTTGCCCACCGACACATTTTTACTACATTATAAGTCCGATGAAAATATCGGACACCATCGAAGCTCACCTGTATTCAGCCGTTGCAACGATTTCGCAACGTCATCAGGCGACCCCCTCCGAACAAGCTATCAAGCACCCGATTTTTCCCCTCTTTAACTGTCTTTATCGTTTGGCAAAAGCTACTGGCTTTTGCCTTTATTTTTATACAAACTTTACAACAACCCCCGGCACAGTGGCCGGCAAGGAGACGCTACATGGCTAAGGCAACCGCAAAGAATTCGGCAAAGCAGCCTAAGTACATTTTTATCACGGGCGGCGTCGTAAGCTCGCTCGGCAAGGGAATCACTTCGGCATCGCTCGCGCTCCTCTTGAAGAGCCGCGGCTACAAGGTATTCATGCAAAAGCTCGACCCGTACCTGAACGTGGATCCGGGTACAATGAGCCCTTACCAGCATGGCGAAGTCTTTGTGACTGACGATGGTTACGAAACCGACTTGGACCTCGGCCACTATGAACGTTTTGCAGGTGTGCAGTGTTCCAAGGCATCGAGCTACACTTCGGGCCGTATTTATTCTTCCGTACTTTCTAAGGAACGTGCAGGCCATTACCTGGGCGGTACGGTGCAGGTCATTCCGCACATCACGAACGAAATCAAGGATGCATTCCGCTCGGCAGCCGAAAGTGGCGCAGATATTATCTTGTGCGAAATCGGCGGTGTTGCAGGCGATATTGAATCGCTCCCGTTCCTCGAAGCGGCAAGGCAGTTCCGTTTTGAAGTCGGTGTCGAAAACACTTGCTTTATCCACCTGACTTTGGTGCCGTACCTCAAGGCCGCAGGCGAACTCAAGACCAAGCCTTCGCAGCACTCCGTCGCAGAACTCCGCAACATCGGTATTTTCCCGGACATTCTCGTGTGCCGTACCGAAATGCACATTCCGCAGGAACATCTCGACAAGCTCGCACTTTTCTGCAACGTGAAACCTGAATGCGTTATTGAAGAAAAGGACGTGAAGGATTCCGTTTACGCTGTGCCGCGCGAACTTTCCAAGCAGGAACTTGACTTGCGCGTTTTGGAACAGCTCCATTTGAGCGTCCACCCGATTGTACATTCTGAATGGGATAGCCTCGTCAAGAAAGCCACGCAGCCCAAGTACGAATGCACCATCGCACTCGTCGGCAAGTACATCGCCATTCGCGACGCCTACAAGTCCGTACACGAAGCTTTGCAGCACGCCGGCATGGCCAACAACGCCAAGGTGAACGTGGAATGCATCGAAGCCGAAGAACTCGAAAAGAATCCGAAGCTCATCAAGAAGGCTGACGGCATTTTGATTCCAGGCGGTTTCGGAAGCCGCGGTGTCAACGGCAAGTGCGCTGCCATCCGCTACGCTCGCGAAAACAAGGTTCCGCTGCTCGGCATCTGCCTCGGCATGCAATGCTGCGTGATTGAATCTGCGCGCGACGTTCTCGGTTGGAAGG
>JAEEGJ010020389.1_pt1 | contig 14433 bp, 18 predicted proteins | sample 8958761 | NCBI WGS metagenome assembly JAEEGJ01 (sample SAMN16246546, study PRJNA631951) | gut metagenome | biome: gut microbiome; feature: rumen; material: RS-attached | host: Bos | place: Iran: Karaj | collected 2018-10 | reverse complement strand
CTTCCAGAATTTCGCGGAAGGCACATTCCTCGGGTCGTTCGCCGTTTTCGATATGGCCTCCTACACCGATCCATTTCCCTTGTTGGGGTCCTGATGCTTTTTGACGCGGTGCAGCATGAGGTATTTTCCATCCTGCTCCAGATAACAGAGGGTGGTTGCGTTCATGCTTCCGTTCCAGCCGTACTTCCCGAGATCGACGCAGCCGTCTTCTCCGAACTGTACCCCCTCTGCCTCGAGCAGAGCGATCTGGCGGTTCTCCCCGCCGAAGGCAAAGGCGGATGAAGGCTTTCCGTCACGATTTAAAACCCGGTGACAGGGAATGACACCGGGCTCTGGGTTGACATGCAGTGCGTAGCCGACCACGCGGCTCCATCTTGCATTGCCGGCCAGTCTTGCGATCTGACCGTATGTGGCGACTTTCCCGCGCGGGATCCGGCGTACGATCCGATAGATTTTTTCGAAGGAATTCTCATCTTCCATCTTGCTTCTCATTTTTGTGGCTGCGCTTGAACAGTTTGATCTCCTGACGCTTCGGCTCTTCGTTCAGCAGTCTGCCGGTATCGGCATCAAAGAGCGGTTCGCCCTTCAGATCCTCTCCCATTCTGGCAAAATTGATATAATCTGCGGTATCCGTCGGCTGCTGCTTTTTCTTCAGGCGCTCGACGGTAAAGCTCTTGATCCCGTTATATATGATGGCAAAAACGGGCACACCGATGATCATACCGAAGATTCCGAAGAGACCACCGAAAAGAGTGATGGAAAAGATCACCCAGAATCCGGACAGTCCGGTGCTTTCTCCGAGGATCTTCGGTCCGATGATATTGCCGTCCACCTGCTGGAGAATGATGATGAACAGCGCAAAGGAAAGCGCTGCCTGCGGATGCATTGGATCGACCATAAAGATCAGCAGCGTGGTCGGGATCGCACCGAGGTAGGGACCGAAAAACGGAATGATATTGGTGATGCCGATGACCAGGCTGACCAGAGCCGCATAGGGAGTCTGCATCAGCGTGGTGGCGATAAAGCAGATGAGGCCGATGATGATCGAATCCAGAACCTTGCCGGAGATAAATCCGATGAAGGTTTTGTGCGTGTAGCGCATGGCTTCCACGATCCGGTTGGCCTTCTCCCTGGGATAAAGCGCGTAAGTCAGTTTCTTGCTTCTCGCCACAAAGGCTTCCTTGCTCGAAAGCACGTAGATGGAAATAATGAAGCCGATGATGAAATTCCAGACGCTCTTGAAGAAGGAAATAATGCTGAGGGAAAGGCTGCGCAGCAGGGAGGATGTCTTGTCGAGCACATTGGTATCCACCCATTCGATCGCATCTTCCGAATAGCGGTCCACGAGGGAAGTAAAATACTCGCCCATATCGGGATTATCGATGGTGATGGAACTGATCCAGGCGATGAAGTTGTTGGTGTAGGTATCAAAGTTCATGACGATGTTCGTCACGGAAGGAACGATCGTGGAAAGCAGCATACGGATGACACCGTATACTACCAGAAGTGCGGTCGCTGCGGTGATCACGACACTGACCGCGCGCATCCAGTGTCTGGCGGCCGTCGTCTTTTTGATCTTCAGGGTTTTGTAGAAAAGAGGCTTCAGAAGGTTTGTCTCAATGGTATTCAGGATCGGAGTCAGCAGATAGGCGATGATCAGTCCGACAAATACCGGGTTCAGAATATGTACGAACTTCTGATAATTCTTCATGAGGGACTCGGTGTGAAACAGCAGATAATAGAACAAAAGGACGCCGACGGACACCAGAAATACAATGAGTCCCAGCTGGAGATAATTCGGATTCCACTGCATCTTCTGCCGATAGCTCTGTTCGGATGCAGGCGATTCGGATGCGGCCGAAAGCTCCTGCGAAGCTGCATTACTTTCCGGGTCTGCTTCCTTTGCGCCCTGCATTTCCTTTGTCTCTTCGTATTTCTCCGGATCCTGCGCCATGCGCTCGGCTCCGGTATTGGTTCCATTCTTCTGTTCCATGAATCGGTCCCGCCCCCGTTCGTACTACGTTTAAAACGATCCGGCTCCATCCGCAAGGATGCAAGCCTATACATATCAAAAATACCATAAATCCGTGCTTTTGTGAAATCGTATTTCCTTCTTTTCTTGCGGAATTACGGGATCGTGATAGAATAATAAAAAAACGAAGAGTTGACCTGGAGGCGTTTGCCATGGCAGTCATCAAAGAAGAAAATTACCACGATGCGCAGAACCGGAACAATATCCTGAAGCTCAGGGCCGTATTGGATACGATGCCGCCCTTCTGCAGGGATTATTTTCGAAGCATTGAGGAAAATACATCCACCCGAACGCGACTGGCCTATGCATACGATATCCGGCTCTTCTTTGAGTATCTTCACGAGGCAAACCCTTCTCTTCGCGGGAAGGATATGAAGGATTTTACGCTCTCGCAGATGAATCAGATTACGCGGGAGGATCTGATCGAATATCTGGAATACATCACTCTGTACGAGAAGGACGGGCGTGAAATCACCAACGATGAGCGGGGCAAGGCCAGAAAGCTCTCGGCGCTGCGCGGACTGTATCAATTCCTCTTTGAGACGGAAAAAGTGGACAAAAATACAGCCAGCCTGATCCCTGCTCCCAAGCTGCACGAGAAGGCGATCGTCCGGCTGGAACCCAATGAAGTGGCGATCTTGCTGGATCAGGTGGAAAACGGCGAAAAGCTGACGGAAAAGGAACTGGCATTCCACAGGAAAACCAAGGTGCGGGATGTCGCACTCCTGACGCTTCTGCTCGGAACCGGTATCCGTGTATCGGAATGTGTCGGGCTGGATCTGCAGGATGTCAATTTTGAGACCGGTGGCTTGAAAATCCGCAGAAAAGGCGGAAATGAGGCTGTGGTTTACTTTGGACTGGAGGTCGAGGAGGCCTTGCTGGATTATCTGGAGGAGCGCAGACACGTGGTTCCCTTGCAGGGACATGAGAATGCCTTCTTTCTCTCCCTCCAGAACCGCAGGATCTCCGTCCGTGCGGTGGAAAACCTTGTAAAAAAATACGCTTCCCGTGTGACCACGCTGAAAAAGATCACGCCACACAAGCTGCGCAGTACCTACGGTACCAATCTATATACCGAGACGGGGGACATTTATCTGGTCGCCGATGTCCTCGGGCATAAGGATGTAAATACCACCCGAAAGCATTATGCCGATCAGGCGGAAGAAAACAGACGGCGCGCTGCGAATGCCGTTCGGTTGCGGGAAAAAAAGGAGGAGGATTGATTCCTCCTTCTTTTTGTTATGTCTTATTTGTTTCCTTAAGGCTCTTAAAGTTGCATTATATTACAGCTTGTACTCCGTCGAATAATAAGGCACCGAAAGGTGCTGTCCTACATGGATATCTCCGTTCGGGCCCAGGGAATTCATTCCCAGCACTTCCTTCACCCACGCGGTACGTGTGTAGGGATCGCCCTCTTCCGTATAAGCATCGGCCAGATCCCAGATCGTGTCGCCTTCCTGTACGTAATAGGAAGTATAGTATTTGTAATAGACCGCTTCCTCTTCTTCCTGTGCCTCGCTGGTGATGGTCGTCAGAAGGATCGTTCCGATCGCGACACAGATCAGTACCACCAGGAACAGAACAAAGCCGTGCATTCTCTTTTCATTTCTTCTGCGCATCTCGCGATAGGCACGAAACTCACGATCCGACAAGGTGGATACGCGTACCCCCGGCTGTAAGCCGGCGCTGCGTCTTACGATTCTGCTTCTGCCTTCGATTCTCTCCATGATCCTGTACTCCTTATCAGCCTTCTCCGGGGCCGGTTTCATTCGCACCTCCGATCGCCTCTGCGGAAGGCTGTATTTCGATCGGAAGGGAATTCGGAATGGATGTTCGGAAAATATGTTCGGAACATCTGTTCGTGGTTGTATTTTATCGAACATGAGTTCCCTTGTCAATACTTTTTGCGGAAAAATTCGAACAAACTTTCCGAAACTTTGTTTGCTTTTTTCAAAAGGGCATGCTATACTAAAGCAAATGAACGTTCGATCCGTTTTGTTTCGAGTAATGGATAATCAAGATATCGGAGGTATCGTATGGGGAATAATCTTACACCCAAGCAGGAAATGATTCTGGAATATATCAAGGAAGAGATTCTGGCCAGAGGATATCCGCCCACGGTCCGCGAGATCGGGGAGCGTGTGAATCTGAAATCGACTTCTTCCGTCTTCTCTCATCTTGAGACTCTGGAAAAGAAAGGCTATATTCGCAGGGATCCGTCGAAGACCCGCGCGATCGAGATCTGTGACGACTCCTTCCAGATGGTGCGCACGGAGATGGTTTCTCTTCCCGTCTATGGGAATGTTGCTGCCGGCGAACCGATCCTGGCAGCGGATAATGTGCGTGAATACTTTCCGATCCCCGCATCCGAGGTTCCTTCCGGGGAGTCCTTCATTCTCAGCGTCAAGGGAGATTCCATGATCAATGCCGGCATTTTCAGCGGAGACCGGATCCTGGTGAATGCGAAATCCGATGCGGATAACGGGGATATGGTCGTGGCCATGATCAACGATGAGGCGACGGTGAAGACGTTTTATAAGGAAAAGGGCCATATCCGGCTTCAACCCGAGAACGACACCATGGATCCGATCATCGTGGACGATTGCCAGATCCTCGGCAAGGTCTTCGGCGTCATCCGCTTTTTCCGTTGAGCGATGCCAAACAAAAAAGGACATTCCCGTACGGAATCTTACATGATTCCTGCGGCAATGTCCTTTTCTTTTTGCTTGTTTTTATTATCCTGCGGTCAATCCTTCCGTGCCTGGATACTATTACTTTCCCTGCGATCCATCCTTCAGATCTTCGGGGGATACGCTTCTTCCGTCCCGCCAGATGCGTTCCAGATCGTAGAGCGTACGATTCTCATGGTCGAAGATATGAACGATCAGATCTCCGAAATCCATCAGGATCCAGTTGGCGGTTTCAAAGCCCTCGATGTGCTTTTCCGGATAGCCGGCTCTTCCGAGCTTCTCCCGGACATTATCACAAAGCGCCTGGATCTGATTGGGATTGGCTCCGCCGGCGATCACAAAATAATCTGCGATCACGGAGACCTCACGGATATCCAGAATCCGGATATCGAGCGCCTTTTTATCCTCCAGCGCCTCGATGGCGATTCTGGTCATCTCTCTGCTTTTTTCCTGCATTCGAAGAAATCCTCCTGTATAGATAAATCTTCCGGCTTACGCATCCTCCGGAGACAAATGGTAAGCGGATGCTTCGCTGCGAAGCTTTTCATTGACCGGAACCAGGTCCCGGTAGAAATCATAGGTATGCTCCGTCATCGGATCGAGCATGGCATTGCTGCTTTTCAGATAGAGAAGGGTATCCTCCAGGATCCAGAGCAGGGTCTGATCGAGATCCACGAAGGCAAGGTATCTCAGCTCTCCCAGATGGGGCGCAGTCCTGCGGCCGGGCTCAATATAATCGGCCACAAAAAGGATCTTTTCGAGAAGCTGCATATCCGGCCGCCCGGTGGTGTGATTGAGGATGGCGCTGATGATCTGTTCATCGGTCACATCATACTCTTCCATGGCCAGAAAGCTGCCCACCTTGGCGTGCAGCAGTCCGGGATTGCGGCGTTCCACGTCGGAGATGGAGATATTGTGCTTCTCGCACATGCTGATCTTTTTTTCATCGGGCAGACATTTCGCGCAGTCGTGCAGCAGACCGGCGATCTGTGCATCCGAAACGGAAGCGCCGTAGCGCATGGCCAGTGCGGCAGCGGTAAATTCCACGCCGAGCGTATGCTCATAACGCTTGGCATCCAGGACGCGTTCCATGTCTTTTCTCAGCTTTTTCAGTTCACTTTTCATGGGATTTGTCTTTGCCCTTTGCAGCGGAAGGAAGTTCGATCTTGGGCTTATCCTTGTTGGGTTTGTAGAGTACAATCTTCCTTCCGATGATCTGAACGACCGTGGAACGGGTTCGTTCGGCGATGGTCTCGGCCATCTCCTTCGGATCTGCATCACAGTTCTTCAGAATATTGATCTTCAGAAGCTCATTGGCAGCAAAATACTCGCCGAATGCGGCGATGGTATCGTGTGTAACGGCGGATTTCCCGAGGGAAAAGGCCGGATCGATCTTGCTTGCCAGGCTTTTTAAATACGCTCTCTGTTTGCTTGTAAGTGTCATATGGAATACCTCGCAAAAAGCACTCTTAAAGCATAGATGAAATGGTTATCTGTAATAGTCAAAGCTGTGACCGTACATACGAACGGTATCTCCGTCCTGGATGCCGAGGGCCTCGAGCTGCTCGAGCATTCCGTTTTCCTTGAGGAACTTCTGGAAAAAGGCAAAGCCCTTCTCGGATTCCAGATTGGTATAGCCGAGCATTTTCTCGATCTTGGGCCCCTCGATGACATATTCGTCCTCTTCCTCATCGTAGTAGACCGTATAGGGCTCCTCACGGAAGGCGAGCATGACATCGGGGTCATATTCCTGCGCAAAGACGGTGGGTGCGGCATCAAATTCGGACAGTCTGCGGTCCACCGCATACAGAAGCTCTTTTACCCCTTCGCCGGTTGCCGCGGAGATCGGATAGATTTCCGTGCCGGAAGGGTCACATTCCTCATGAAGGCGCTTCAGGACAGCCGCCCGCTCCTCCTCGTTCAGGACATCCATCTTGTTGGCAGCGATCACCTGCGGTCTGCCGGAGAGGTCGACCTCGTACAGAGACAGTTCCCGGTTGATGGCACGCAGATCTTCCACGGGATCGCGCCCTTCCGTACCGGCCGCATCGATCAGATGGATCAGAACCTTCGTGCGTTCGATGTGACGCAGGAATTCGTGTCCGAGACCGACACCGTCCGCCGCTCCTTCGATCAGACCCGGAATATCGGCGATCACAAAACCGTGATCGTCCAGATCCACCACCCCAAGATTGGGGCTGAGCGTGGTAAAGTGATAATTCGCGATCTTGGGTCTGGCGTTGGTCACGCGGCTTAAGAAGGTGGATTTACCGACATTTGGAAAGCCGACCAGTCCCACATCCGCGATCACCTTCAGCTCCATCAGAACTTCCAGCTCCTGCGCGGGCTGCCCGGGCTGGGCATATTTGGGAGCCTGCATCGTGCTGGTTGCATAGTGCTGATTGCCGTTGCCGCCTTTTCCGCCCTTCAGCAGGACAAATTCTCTGCAATCACCGGACATGTCCACGATCACCTTGCCGGACTCCGCTTCCTTGAGCACGGTGCCCTCCGGAACCTTCAGAATGATGTTTTCCCCATCCTTGCCGCGGCAGTTGCGCTTTCCGCCCGGTTCTCCGTCTCCGGCGGCATATTTTCGCACATGGCGATAGTCCGCCAGCGTATTCTGGCCTTCATCCACCACCAGGATGACATCGCCGCCATGGCCGCCGTCCCCGCCGTCGGGTCCGCCGTTCGTCACATATTTTTCTCTGCGGAAGGAAACATGGCCATCGCCGCCTTTCCCGCTTCTCACATAGATTTTTGCTCGATCTGCAAACATAACTATCTCCGAAAAAAAGGCCCCAAACATAATATGTTTGGAGCCTGAGCAATTCTTATTTCTCTTCTACAGGATATACGGAAGCCTGCTTCTTATCTTTGCCCTTTCTCTCGAAACGGAGGACACCGTCCACCAGAGCATACAGAGTATCATCACCGCCGATACCGACATTGTTACCGGGATGGATCTTGGTTCCGCGCTGTCTGTAAAGAATATTGCCGGCCTTGACGAACTGGCCGTCTGCTCTCTTGGCACCTAATCTCTTGGACTCGGAATCTCTACCGTTCTTGGTAGAACCAACGCCCTTTTTATGAGCAAAAAATTGAAGGCTCAACTTAAGCATCTTACTCAACCTCCTTACTTTGAATTTTTACAAATCTGTCTCCGTACTGTCCGGAAAGTTCCTTCAGTGAAAGCTCGTAGGCCTTCAGCAGAACGATCGATTCCGGCTTCAGCTCTTCCGGTAAAAGACAACGGATAAATCCGGTCTCTTCATTCTCGGATACGGAGATCTCCTCTCCCGCAATCTCCGACAGACCGTTCAGGGTGTGAAAGGTAAGTGCGGAAACGGCGGAGCAGACAATGTCAGGTTCTCTGACAAATATCCGCTTTCTGGAATAACCGACATGCCCCATGCAGGTAAATGCAAGGTATCGGCCGTTTTTGTCTTTCTCAAAGACGATCGTCGTCATCTTCAGGCCTCGATCTTGTCAATCTTCACCTGGGTGAACGCCTGTCTGTGACCGTTCTTCTTGTGATAGCCGGACTTTCTCTTGTACTTGTAGACAATGACCTTCCGACCACGACCCTGAGCGGTAACGGTAGCGGAAACCTTAGCGGAAGCCACATCCTCGCCAACCTTCAGAGAACCGTCGCTGACTGCAATCACCTGATCAAAAACGACAGAGCTTCCTTCCTCGGCATCGAGCTTTTCCACACGGATCTCATCGCCTTCGGAAACCTTGTACTGTTTACCACCGGTTGCAATAATAGCGTACATAATAAGGCACCTCCTTTTCATGACCAATCATGAGTATGCATCTATGGCCTTTTCTTCGCTAGTTTCGGTGATATTCCGGAGAATATGCTTGCAAACCCCACTAAGCGGCATACTCAAGTATCATATCAGAGGTGCCATGCAATGTCAATTGCTTTTTGATTTAATTGTTCTGCCTTTTTTCGAAATCTTCGATGTACTGAATGATGAGATTCACGGTGCCATCCACGCCGAGGATAGAGGAATTGATGCACAGATCGTAACTGTCTGCTCTTCCCCACTTCTTGGAGGAATAGTAATTGTAATAGCTCTGACGCTGTTTGTCTTTCTTGTTCATCATGTCGCGGGCTTTGTCATCTGTATTTACATCCTCAAACCTCGACTTAATGCGTTTAATCTTGGATTCCTCGTCAGCCTGTATAAAGATGTTTACAACGTTATCATAATCAGCCAGCGCATAATCAGCGCACCTGCCAACTATTACACAAGGGCCCTCATCCGCAATTTTCTTGATGGTATCAAACTGTGCCAGAAATACCTTGTGACTTATTGGCATATCCACAAAGCTTGAAGCATTATAGCCAAAAGAATATGTGTCCATCACCAGATTGTAAAGAAATGAATTGGTGGGCCTTTCATCGTGATTCTGGATCATTTCTTCACAGAATCCGCTCTCCTTGGCTGCTCTGCTTAAGAGCTCCTTGTCATAGCATTTGATACCGAAATGCTCTGCAAGCTTCTCTCCGATTTCTCTTCCCCCTGAGCCGAACTGACGGCCGATTGTAATAATTGTATTCATACGCAGATGCTCCTTCGTATTTTGATAATCTCATTTTATACTATTTGAGAATCTCAATCAAATGGGAAAAATATTCAGGCAGTGGAGCGTCCACTTCCACATATTCTCCTGTTGTGGGATGGATAAATCCAAGAGTCTTGGCGTGGAGACACTGTCCGTTTGTTTTAAACTTACTTTTTTTGGATGGACCATATACCTCATCCCCTAGTAGCGGATGACCGATATGAGCCATATGCACGCGAATTTGGTGTGTTCTGCCGGTTTTCAACCTGCATTCTATATAAGTCATCTTATCTTCTTCAAATCGCTTTAAAACGCGGAAATGAGTAAAAGCTTCTTTTCCGCCGCTCTTTACTACTGCCATCTTTTTCCTGTCAGTCTGGCTTCGTCCAATGGGAGCGCCAATGTCGCCCTCATCTTCTTTTATTACTCCGTGGCAAATAGCGTGATATACACGATTTATTGAATGCTCTTTGAGCTGCTCTGCAATTTTGATATGTGCGTTGTCATTTTTGCAAATTATTACAGAACCGGTAGTATCCTTATCAATTCTGTGGACAATTCCCGGGCGCATAACTCCGTTTATTCCGGAGAGATTGTCTTTGCAATGATACATTACTGCATTGACAATAGTGCCTTCATAATGGCCTGCTGCAGGGTGAACTACCATATCCTTGGGCTTATTGACGATAAGAACATCGTTATCCTCATACAGAATATCAAGAGGAATATCCTGGGGAACAATTTCCGGCACTTCAAGAGGCGGAATCTCGAGTTCGATCCTGTCGCCTTCTGAAACATTATAGCTGGCCTTTACGCTTTTTTCGTTGCATTTTACTTTATCATCGTCTATCAGTTTTTTGATGTAGGAACGTGAAAGAGAATCCATAAGCTCGCTAATAAGCTTATCGATCCTTAGGCCTTCATATTCGTCTGTAACAACAAATTCAAATCTGTCGTTTTCGCGTTCCATTATTTTATTTCCCTGTATTTTTTCTGCTGTTTGAAGCTAAGGAAATTGAAGTCGTTTTCTTTGTAATAGAAAAGGAAAAGGATCACAAAGAAGAAGGTTGATACAGTAACATAAATGTCCGCAACATTAAATATCGGGAAGTTGATTATCACGAAATAAATGAAATCAACAACATAATCCTGTCTGATCCTGTCTATCATGTTTCCTGCAGCTCCGCTTGCTATCATAACAAGAAGAACATGCATAACGTTATATTTTTCATCATCGGGCATTCTGAATAAAACGTATGCGATGATAAACAGAATCAACACTGCAACAAGGATGAAAAAGACCTTTTGATTCTGAAGCATACCAAAGGCTGCTCCGCTGTTTTTCAAAAAGTTAAGTTCAAGTACGCCCTTTATAAGAGGTATAGCGGGCTTATCCTGGAGATATTCACATGCAAGATACTTTGTGAACTGATCAAGTGCAACAAGTAAAATGATCATGATCAGATCCACAGCCAGGAAGATTTTTTTCTTTTTTGACATTTTTGTATTCATAGCTTAAAACCTTTTAATCGTTATTTTCAATATAGATAATTTCATCAAGAGCCTTGCTCATCTCATCCCTTGTTACAGTCTCATCGATGAAGGCTTTTCCGATCTTTTTTAGAAGAATAAATTTAATCTTGTCGGAATCGACTTTTTTGTCTGATTTTGTAAGCTCAAGCACAGCTTCCTTATCAACATCTTCAATTGAAATCGGAAGATTGAAAGGAACAAACATATCCCTTATTTCATAGTACTCTTCCATGGAGATAAGTTCTCTTTTCCAGGAAATAAATGCAGCTGCGATTGAGCCAAGTGCAACGCATTCTCCGTGTGTGAGCTCGAAATTCTTGTGCTTTTCAATGGCATGGCCAAGGGTGTGACCATAGTTTAAAAGAGCTCTCTCCCCCTTTTCGGTTGGATCCTTCTCTACAACTGCTCTCTTTATATCACAGCTCTTTTTGACCATTTCCATTACTACTTCAGGGTCTTTATCATTTATCTCGTACATGTTCTCGATAAGGAACTCATAGAATTTCTGATCTTTGATAAGACCGTATTTCATAACTTCAGCAAAGCCGGATGCATATTGTCTGTCGCTGAGTGTCTTAAGAGTTGATACATTGATATATACAAGGCGAGGCATGTAGAATGCGCCGACCATGTTTTTTACGCCTTCAAGATCAACGCCTGTCTTACCTCCGACGCTGCTATCTGACTGAGCCAGAAGTGTGGTCGGTATCTGGACAAAAGAGATACCTCTAAGGTAAGTTGCAGCAGTAAAGCCACACATATCGCCAACAACTCCGCCGCCGAGGGCTACCAGAAGGTCGTGTCTGTCAAAGTGTCTTTCCATCAGGAACTCATAGATCTTTTTGATCTCGTCAAGCTGTTTGTTTTCTTCTCCTGCAGGAATCTCATAAATGACAACTGTGTCTGAAATGCTTTCAAGGCTTGTTTTTACTTCTTCGCCATAGATTTTCCCAACGTTTGAATCTGTAATTATTGCAATCTTTCTGCCCTTAAAGCCAAGTGATTCTACTTCGCTTGAAAGTCCGGAAAAGTCTGTTGTAAAAACAATATCGTAGCAGGGTTTTTCCTGATAATTAACGGTAAGTCTGTTATCCATTTTTGTTTTTTCTCTTTCTTATTTAATCAAAATAAAAAGCTGTTGACTGTAAAGCTACATGTCAACAGCCTGATATTTAGTCTATTTGCTGTGGCCCTTCTGAAATGCCACCACCAAAGGTTCCGCTTAAGATATTCTGGAAGTCACCGGAGATATCAACAGAAGCAGGTGTGATAATGAATATATATCTTGAAATCTTCTGAAGGTTACCGGCTATAGCAAAGCATGAACCTGATGTGAAATCAATTATTCTCTGTGCAATGTCTACATCAAGACCTTCTAAGTTGAGCACTACTGTGCGATTAGCAAGAAGTGTCTCTGTGATCTCTCTTGCATCTTCTACAGAAGTTGGCTTGATAACGCAAACTTCCATGCCTGAAGCAGACAGTGATTTCTTTGTTCTGCTTGGAGCAACCTTGGGAGCAGCTTTTTTCTGCTTCTCTTCAGTTACTTCTATGCTTGGGTCATCCTTTCCAATAGGTGCCTGATTATTGATGGAATCTACCTTGGAAGTAAATCCCTCATCCGGCTCATCATAATAGCCGTCCTCTTCCCCATTAAGTTGAATTGCATTTAAAAACTTGTCCATAAAGCTCATAACAATATACTCCTCGCAATTAATCCCAACAAACCTTTATAATTTTAACGTAAAATGACACATTCTGTCAAATACAGTTAAGATTTTTATCCGCCATTTTCTGAGGTTTCCTCATTTGTGACTTTTGTGTCAGAATTTTCCTCCTGAATCTCTTCTGAGGGTTCTTCAGATGAAGTTTGTGAAATCTCACTTGCTGACTCTTCTGATGTTTCTTTTGAAGAGTTCTGATCTACTGTTGATGCATCAAGAACAATGTAGTCAAATACGTTCAGTCCGTAAGTTGTATTGGACTTAACTATGGAATACTCATCATTCTGGTACAGGATACTGATCTGTCTGAAATCAGCATAGCCCTTATTGATGTTGTAAACTCCGATAAGAGTATCTGTCTTGCTAATGGTATATCGCTGGTTTGAATCAGTCAGGATTAGATTATCTCCGCTTCTTAGGTTCTCTGTGCCCAGATAGTACATTGTCTCTGATTCATTATAAATATCAACGTTTATAAATTCAGAGGTTTCATTTCCCTGTTCATCGTATTTAACTCTAAGAACACCGGTTTTACCGTCATTGCCCTTAATTATGTAGTCCTTGGGAACCAGGTAAAAGTTCTTGTTTACTATGGATGAATTGGGTATTTTAAGTCCAGTCTCATCTTCGGTTATAAGTTCGATGTTAATAAACCTGTCTCTGCAGAAAGTGATCATTGAATTTGTAAAGGTAAGTTTTACAAAGGTTTCACCTTCCGGATTCGTATAAGAGGAAACTTTACCCCAGGATTCATGCTGGTTCTTGATAAAACGAACCTTAACATAATCAAGATCAAGTAGTTCCTGTACTTTCTCAGGATCATCCTCTTGTATTACAACTGACCACTCTTCACTCGTGCAGAGTTTATATACAGGGTCTCCTGATTTTACAAGAGTGTTGTTAATCAGCTGGGTCTTCTCATAGGTTGACTCATCGAATACTGCAGAAGTCATGTTTTCCAGCGCCAGATCTTCATAACCATCTATTGAATAGATTACAATTCCTGTGTTCTGGGCATATTTGTAATTTATGGATTGAAGTGTTGCACTGTTGGCATTAAGCGACTGAATATTGGAAAGGATACTGTTGTTAGAGAGCTTCTGTACAGTTCCGTCAATACTAACCTTAAAATCGTATACAGGATGGAAATTATGTGGATCAAAGGAGGATTCGAAGTTTACGATCTGAGTACGAAGCTCGGCCAGGTCATCCTCACTTAGGGATACTTCTTCACTACCCTGGGACTTTAGATACTCAAGGAGCTGTCCTGATTCGTCAACGGTATAAACAAGGTTTCCAACCGCTACTCTTCCGCCTTCTGTCGCAAAATAATTGACATATCCGGCTGTGTCGCTCTCTACAATTTCCTCTGTACGTAGAGCTACAGCATCATAGATATTGTTGGTGGAAAGAGATCCTTCCTTTACCTCATAACCAACCATATGATCCCTGCGAAAATACGTAATAACACTGATGATGATATAGATTGCCATTACGGCAAAAAACACCATTCCAATATTTATATTATTGATATTCTTGGGATATTTGGTAACCTTTCGATTCTGACTCCCCGCCATCTGTTACCTGTCCTTAACTTGAAATTTTCAGAATATAAGCCGCGGATAGCCGCGGCTTATAAGAATAGTCTTATTAAAAATTCATCAAAGTGAAATGACTACCTTTGACTTTACTGACTCCGGAAGTTCGGATTCATCCAATGAGAGACTAAGTACAAACTCTACCCCGAACTTCTCACTGAGCTTGTCTAATTTCTCAATAACCTCTGAGATGTCTTTTCCTTCAAGACAAGAGATTTTCAAAAAGCTATCAAAATACATTTGCTGGAGATCATGGTCCTGTGAAATGATACCACTGA
>JAEEGJ010020388.1_pt1 | contig 14433 bp, 12 predicted proteins | sample 8958761 | NCBI WGS metagenome assembly JAEEGJ01 (sample SAMN16246546, study PRJNA631951) | gut metagenome | biome: gut microbiome; feature: rumen; material: RS-attached | host: Bos | place: Iran: Karaj | collected 2018-10 | reverse complement strand
ACCAGTTCTCGACGATACTGTCGGCGAGGCTGTAAATCTTGTGGTACATCACGTCGGCGGGCTCGTTCAGGCCCACATAGTTGCCGATGGACTTACTCATCTTGACCTTGCCGTCGGTACCGAGAAGGATAGGCATGAAGAGACCGATCTGCGGTTCCATACCTTCGAAGAGTTGCAAGTCGCGGCCACGGAGCACGTTGAACTTCTGGTCGGTGCCGCCCAATTCCACGTCGCTCTTAATAGCTACGGAATCGTAGCCCTGCATCATGGGGTACATGAACTCGTGCAGGCTAATCGGCGTATTGGCCGTGTAGCGGTTGTGGAAGTCCTCGCGTTCGAGCATCTGGGCCACGGTGAACTGGCCCATGAGTTCGGTCACCTTGCTGAACGGGAGCTTGGAGAACCATTCGCCGTTGTAGTGGATTTCCACCTGGTCGCGGCGGACGACCTTGAAGAACTGTTCCTGGTATTCCTTCGCGTTCTCGAGCACCTGTTCGTGTGTGAGGCGCGGGCGGGCCTTGTTGCGGCCGCTCGGGTCACCAATCTGGGCGGTGTAGTCACCCACGATAAGCACGACGGTATGGCCCAAGTCCTGGAACTGGCGGAGCTTGCGCATCACGACCGTGTGGCCGAAGTGCACATCCGGGGCCGTCGGGTCCACGCCCATCTTGATACGGAGCGGCACTCCGGTATCGTAGGACTTCTGGAGTTTCTTTTCGAGTTCTTCCTGCGGTACGACGTCGATAACGCCGCGCATCAAAATTTCAAGTTGTTCCTTAACGGGACGAAATTGCATAATTTTCTCAATGGTTAGAGGTTAGTGATTAGTGGTCAGGGAAATTACAAGTCTAAACCGCCAATCACTGAAAGCCCATGTAGAAGGAATGGATAATCATACTGGATAAATATAAATAATTTTGTAGATTTAAACGACAGGAAAAAGAAGTACAGGGAGTTATAATGACAACACGATTCCATTTCGCCTATTCCGCCTTGATGGCGGCAACCCTTATCGCCTGTTCGGACGATACCAGCAGTCCGTTATTACCAGATGAACCGAAAAGTTCAAGTGAAATACCACCACCGGAATCAAGTTCCAGCGAAGAGCCCGAATCCAGTTCCAGCGAACCCGTCGTAGAAAGCCCCATTTTCGGCTACGAGCTGAAGAACGCCCCCACACCCAGTAATGGATGCGGCACCCCGTTCACTCTGGAATCCGACTCGACACTCGACAACGGCACAACCAGGCACTACAAAATGGTCAGTGCAGGAATCAGGCGCGAATTCTACATGGATCTCCCCGAGAACTACGACAGCAACAAACCCTACAAAATCATCTTTGCATTCCACTTCATGGGAAGCTCTCCGGAGGACATCGCCACAAAAAGCGGCAACATAGCGCTGTATTCGCCGTACTACGGCCTGAAGGAACTGGACACCGAAGGCAACTACATCTTTGTCGCACCCCGTGGAGAAAGCGATTCCCGTTCCTACATCTGGAGCCAAAAAGACGACAAGGACCACATCTTCTTCGGCGATATGCTGAACCTGCTGGAAGAGAACCTCTGCATAGACACATCCCGAGTATTTGTCACGGGATTCAGTTTCGGAGCCATGTTCAGCAACTCCCTGGCGCAAGATTTCCAGCACCGCATCCGTGCGGCAGTAACCTATGGAGTAGCCGACTACAACATCTATATTCCCGAAAACGCAGGCAAGCCCATCGCATGGATGGACGTCCATGGCATAAACGACGACAACTGCGTTTACAGCAGGCTGGATAACGCCATTACCCGAATCCTGAAGAACAACGGACCCGCCGATAGCGAAGGCAACTTCACCGATGTCAGCGACGAGATCGAAATCATGGAGCGCTATACGGCAGACATGGGCGACACGCACGTCTGCTACAGTTTCCAGAAGGTTGACCCGCGCTTCCCTGTCCAAGTCTGTACCTGGAATGGAGGCCACCAGTGGACCGCCTCCGATGACGGCAACTGGGAAAACACCTGGGTTCCCCAAAAGGCCCGTGAATTCATGGAACAGTTCTAGGCATAGACCATCTGCGAAAAAAAAGACCCCAACCATGGGGCCTTTTTGATAAGAACACGTTCTAAGGCGCTTAAACGACTACATTTCCATTGGCATCTGCGGTTTTCGTCAGGCAAATGATGCCTTCCACAAAAGCGATTATCCCTGGGATAAAAGTCCAGCAGAAGAGCAAATAGAATATTCCTGAGACTACTTTTCCAGCATAGAACCTGTGAATACCAAAGGATCCCAAAAAAATTGCCAAAATCGCAAAAGCCGCCTGATTTACAACATGGCCAGATACATATTGATTTACAACCTGTACCCTAACCGGAGATGAGGACACTACTGATCCCGCCACCGGAGCAGCCACATCTACAGCCGATTTGGTAACAATGACTTGATTATTCGTGGTATAGACATCTACATTTTGCCCAACAACGGGTTTAAAATCTAGCTCGTTTCGGTTGACATCAAAAAAACTTCCATTTTCTGATCCCACGGAAACGACATCGCCCTTTATACGAATAATCTTCGCCATGTAATCACCTTCTTCAGCAAAGTTCTATCTAGCCGTTAGCATTGTAATCGGCATTCAAGTTATTCACGGCCGTAAACAACTTGTGGATATAGATCCAGGGACCGACTACCGTTATAAGCCCAATAGTGCTCCAGAGCCAGAAGGTTCCTGCGCTGAGTTCACACGGAATATTTCTACGATCCGATTCAGCCTTGATTCTGTTGCACAGACGATGGTTCCATACAAAGTACGCAATACCGAGTGTGAACGGGGCGCAAATCACCAACAAGATATAGTTCATTGTCTGCTTTCCATCCTTGGGAGTTGCAACCGTATTGACGTCATTACCGACATTCATCATCGTAATGAGGAAGTAGATGGAAAACGTTATAAGGGAGAGCAGAAATGTTTTGACTGCTGCATAGTCCGTTCTTAACTGTACTGCCGGCATAAAAAACCTCCGTTTGTTTTATGATTTTTAGCGCGTATTAAACAGCTGAATTTTAATCTAATCAAAAAAAGAACAAAAAAAACACTTTTTCTAAAAAAAAGTTAACTTTTGTTGCTTTTCTGCCAAATTTCCCCCAAAAAACGCCATTTAGGCTTTTTTTTAAAGCATACATGCTATTTCCCGAAGCCAGCGAGGTCAATGCCGAGTTGGTTTATTTTGTATGTAAGGATGCGCGGAGTCGTGGAGAGACTGCGCGCAGCAGCAGCGACCTTGCCCTTTGAACTCTTGAGGGCGTCACAAATGATATCCTTCTCGTAGGCCTCCACCATGAGTTTCAGGTTTCCGTTCACGGGAGTCCCGCTGGTTTCGGCGGTCTGGAGCGTGGTCGGGAAATGGTGCGGGTAGATGACATCTTCGTCGGCCACGAGTACCGCGCGCTCGATTCCGTTCTCGAGTTCGCGCACATTTCCGGGCCACGGGTAACTCATGAGCATGTTGATGGTCGTGCGGGCGAGGCGGCGCACGTTCTTGCCCACGATGCGGCAGTAATGCTCCACAAAGTGGTCGGCAAGAAGCACGATATCTGTCTTGCGGTTCCTGAGCGGCGGCACATATATCGGGAAGATATGCAGTTGGTAGTAGAGGTCTTCGCGGAAGGTTCCTTCTTCCACCATCTGCTGCAGGTTCTTGGTGGTGGCCGCAATCACGCGCACGTTCACCTGCTTCGAGATGCGGGCGCCGATGCGTTCAATTTCGCCGTTTTGCAACAGGCGCAAAAGCTTTACCTGAAGGTTCGGCGAAAGCTCGCCCACTTCATCAAGGAACAACGTGCCACCTTCGGCCTGTTCTACGCGGCCGGGAGTCTCGGCAAACACGCCAACGAGGGCGCCTCGCACACTGCCGAAGAGTTCGCGGTCCAAAACCGATTCCGGCATGGAAGCGCAATGGACGCGGACGAACGGGCCCATGTTACGGTCGGAACGGTAATGGATGGCTTCGGCCACGAGGCCCTTGCCCGTGCCGACCTCGCCCACGATGAGTGCGGGGAGCGGACTGCGGGAAACTTGGTCGATCTGCGCGTACACGCGCTGCATCTCGCTCGAACGCCCGATGATGTTGTCCGGCTGGAAACGGTCCTTGAGTTCGAGCGTCAAGCGCTCGTTCTCGGCCTTCAAGAGTTCATTTTCTTCGCGGGCCTCGCGCCGGAGCTTAACCGCCGCCGCAAGCATCTGCGCGATAATTTCAAGCAGGCGCAACTTCTCGGGAAGCTCATCTTCCACCGGGTTCTGCACGTCGGCACTGAATGCGCCAATCACCTGGTGCTCCATGATGACGGGAACGCAGAGGAACGCCTTGTCTTCTGTCTTGCCGCGGCCAGTGCGGTCGAGGAAGTCCGGGTCCTTCGCAACAGAGGGAATGATGATGGGCTTGCCGGTCTCCACGACGCGGCCCGTGATGCCCTCGCCCACCTTGTAGCGGCCCTTGCGCGCCTGGCGACTACTCAAGCCTTCCGCAATTTCAATGGAGATTTCGCCCGTGTGGCGGTTGTACAGCGTAAGCGTCGCATGTTCCACGCCCATCGTCGATTCCACCACTTCCAGAATCGGGTGCGCGACGCTCTCAAAATCGAGCGTCTGGTTCAGAATGGAACTGATCTTGTAGAGCAGTTCCAGTTCCTGGATTTTGGATTGCGACGTAGGCATATATGAAATTTACTTAATCCGGTCGCCACAGAATTCCTGGCGGCCGCAATTTTTGCAGTGCGAACCCATCCAGAGCGTGTCGAACTGTTCGATGGCGGGCTGCACAAGTTCAGGGTCGTTGGTGAGAATACCCGCCTCGAAATTGCGACGCAAGCTGCTCTTCATGCCGATGCCCGCACCCGTCAAGTTCGCGGAACCGATGTAGGCGGTTTCCAAGTCGAAAATCATCATCTTGAAATGCACCCGCGGGCACATGACGCGTTCGAGGTCGGTCGCCAAAATCTTGAAGCGGTCGAAGTCCTCGCGGAAATTCGGGCCTGGCTCCTTCGCGTGAATGAGCCGCACGCCAACGCCACGCTTCAGGAGAGCGGCCAGTTGCCCGAGCAAGGGCATCGATTCGCCATCCTGCTTCACGTAGACATCCTTGATGTCGGCGGTACCGATCCACAACGTCTCGCGGACCTTCGCAATCCGCGCGATGACCTCGGAGTAATGTTCCTCGTTCTGGATGTACTTGGTGAATATGGACACGGGAGTAAAGATAACCTTCCTCTTGTTTTTTGTCACGCGTTTTTATATATTCGTTATCGTATTCGGACAACCCGGACGACAGCGGTAAACTTGTAGAACATCAATGCAAGCGAGTTCCCGGCCCGGATGTTACACTATCTGCGCCTAGCGTTTAAAGAAAGCAGGTATAAAGTCGGCAAGCGACGCAGCCGATCACGGGAGTGAGCCTCCTCCTGCAAGGTGACAGACTTCCGCCAAGCAATGGCTTGGCGCACATACCATCACTCATAAACCCATTCAGGGGCAATTCCCCTATTCTGCCGCATACGCGGCAAAGGACAATTATGTCTATCAATCCCGTCTTTCCCGATTTTGCGGAAGCATCCCGCGAATATTGGGAGCAACTGACCTACGAAAAAATCAAGACCCGCACCTACCTGGACCCGCTCTACGACGTGGCGTTCAAGGTTTTCTTGAACGACCCCGATGCTCTTGTGAGCTTCTTGAACGGCGTATTCCACCTGGAGGGCGAAAAGCGCATCGTCTCCGTTACGGTGAAGAACACCGAGGTGAACATCCTTTTCCCGCAGACCAAGAGCTTCCGCCTCGACATCCGCGCGACAACGTCCAACGGGTACTGCATTAATGTGGAGATGCAGAAGGCGAAGCACAGCCGCTTTATCGAGCGCATCCTTTTGCAACACAGCGCTTTCATGCTCCAGAGCAAGTATGAATGGGACCAGGATTTCTTTAAGGAATCTGCAAGGGAACTCTCCGACGAGGAGCGCGCTCTGCGCGAAGCCTCCCGGTATGAGATTCCTCCCACTTACGCCATCTGGGTCTGCGATTTTCACTTGGAGCAACAGGAAGGCTACTGCGGCACCTGGGGCGTCCGTAACGAAAAGGGGTTGACGCTGACCGACAAAGTTAAGTATATTCTTTATGACCTGACGCAGTTCGACAAGACGGAAGAACAGGTAGAGACCGATGAAGACCGCTGGCTTTGGCTTTTGAAGCACGCTGGCGAATCCGACTCGCTCCCCGACTTCAACGACGATGTAATCGCCCAGGCGATTAAGCGCCTTCTTGTAAAGACTGCTCCGGACAGCATCCTTAAACAGCAGGCAAGAAACATGGTGATGACGGAAGAAGAACTGGACTACCTGGCGACCCTCAAGGTCCGCGCCCGTGAGGAAGGCCGTGCTGAAGGCCGTGCAGAGGGACGCGCTGAAGGACGTGAAGAAGGTCGCGAAGAAGGCGAAATGAACAAGGCTCGGGAAATGGCGAAAGCCATGCTCGACCTTGGAATTCCCGTAGAAAAGGTCATGCAGGTTTCCAAACTCACCGAAGACGAAATCCGCAAACTCTAAGCGTCAAGCGACAGTTCAAAAAAAAGGCATGTCAACATGTGAGTTGGCATGCCGTGTTGTAATGTACAAGAATATTAGGATTTAAGACTATTCCTCGTCTTTTATGCAACGGATAAAATACCCATCACTCTTATAGTAGTAATCTAAAAACGCTCCCGCATAATCATAACGCAAATGCATATTGTACGCATTTTTACCATCACTCTCTGAAGAGCTCCAGAAACTAGCGTTTTCTCCACCAAGGACGAAATAACCATCACTGCTTCTGACTTCAGCAGGCAATGCAGAAAAGCCGAACACATCCGTTCCATTACCGCCGTTATCCCAACCTGTTTGCGATTTGAGAATCTTGCCCGCCATTGACTGGCCGCCTACTGCCATGAACAGAGTGTTCCACTCCGTATTGTTCGGCAAATGCCAACCCGGCGGGCATATTCCACGCACCGTATCTGGCAAGATGCAGGTTTTGCCATTTCCGCAAATACGAGGATTGTCTGCATCAGTCACCAACTTCACTGAGTCAATTGCCGCAGCCCAGGTATAGTGGCGACCAGCAACATCGCAAGACTTGGCGACATTGAAGCAGCACCAGCTCTTACCCTTGAGGCTAGCGGTTGTCACACTGTCAGCGTAGTTCAAATTCTCCGCCATCCAAGTTTGGTCACCAATTTTTACAATCTTGTACTCTTTACTGTCGCGAACATCCGTCATGGTGCCATAAGTAATTTCTGGATTTAGGCGAGCCCCCTTGGGTAAAGTCCAATTCCAGGTCATAGTCACGCTAACCCAGCCGTCCGCTGTGCAGTAATACCTGTTTGTATGGGTCTCCACGCCTACAGTAAATTTGCCGACATTCGCGCTTGTGCATTTTTCACCATAAGTATCGAAGTCTAATTCTGTAGCTACATCCCAATTGTTTTTTTTACAGGCATAGTAATTTTCATCTACAGGACTTTGTGCCACATCCCCTTCGCGTTTAGTCGTACATCCTGTCAATTTAAGCAAAACATCATTTTGTCTTGTCTCCATCCACTTATCAAGAATTTCATCATATTTATAAACGGAATCCGTCACAGAGCCTTTCTTTATTTCGCCATCTTCGCCCGCGCCCCAAATTTCATTTTTTTCATAATCATACGTATCTTTTTCCAATGTTGTTGCCTTACGCCAAACCTTGTCATAAATAAAATAAAAAACTGTATCATTAGTTATTTGTACCGTACGTATCGTTCCTTTAGCAACATTTTCATCTTTCACACATCGAACAGACATGCCGGAGTATTTATACGCATCAAGCTCAGCATTATCGTGATTATAATACATTGCTACAAAATGAGGGTCGTTTTCTCCGAAATCGGTATAACTCCAGAATATCGCTGTCATGCCTTCATCAAGCCATGAGGTAGATGCGGGTTCACCCATGCCCGCAGGCAAAGCAGAAAAACCGAAATCATCTGTCCCATTTCCTTCATTATTCCAAGCACTAGATGACTTGAGCACCTTTCCCGCTATTGATTTGCCCCCTATCTCACCAAATAACATAAGCCATTCTGTTTGTATCGGCAAATGCCAACCTGCTGGACAAGATCCTTGCACTTTATCAGTAAGTTGCTTTAGTTTACACGGAAGCATCGAGCAATCAAGAGGACTATCTGGTTCAAAAACTGAATACCAGCCATAATGTCCACCAAATAATGATTGGGTACTGTCGCCATAATTCAAATTCTCAGCCATCCAAGTCTGGGAGCCTATTTTTACTGTACGATAAATTTGCCCATCACGATTATCCACTAGTTTCCCATAAGAAATTTTATCATTTCCATAGAAACGCTTCCACTCGTTGCCATAGCAGAAATACGCATACTCCTTATTTACATTGCCACGAACTATTAGCCCATATTCATTACAATTATGTTTATAGGTATCATACTGCAAAACCGAGGCCGTTTTCCATTCTCGAGACATACATATGTAATAAATAGAGTCTACTTTACCCACTGAATCTACAACGCATCCTCCTAACACCCTCTCAATATTGTCAGCAATGCGCCACGCTACAGTATCATAAACATAGATAGAACCTGTCACAGAACCATTCTTTATTTCTCCATCTTTACCCGCACCCCACTCTTTGTTGTTTTCGTAATCGTAGGTATCCTTTTCTTGTGTTGTCGCTTTTCGCCAAACCTTCACACTAGTTTCATAGATATAGTAATTTTTTTCGTTCACTTGACCTTTTCGGACTTCCCTATCAAATTTGCCTTTTCCCCATGTTGCGGTATCTCTTTCAATATCTGTCGCCTCACGCCAGTTTCGTTCATCACAAATATACCATCCCTTGTCGGAGCCTCTGCCTACTGTATCCTGGCGCATTTTCGCGCATCCCCGCAGCCCTAACGAACAGTCTTTCTCGTTTCCAGCCCGCCAAGCGCCATCCTCAAATACATAGCAGTTCTTCTCAACTATATCACCATTTTTCACATCACCGTCTTTGCCGGGCTCCCATTTGTAAGTATCCTTCTCAATATCAGTAGCCTTGCGCCAGGCTCCATCACCGCAAATAAAATGCACACCGTTGTTCCCGCTCAACGCGTTTTCTGCGGCCTTCACTTCACCTTCGCAGTCCTTATCGCAGAAACCGAGAGAATATACTTGCCACCAGTAGCGATCCACATACTTTTCAAACGCGGGGACATCGGCAGCAAGCCCCCATCCAGCAATATTGTTGCGAATAGCGGCTAGTCTTCCCGTAAGGCTCCTATTTGAGGCCCAGTCTGCAATTACCGTAGCTGTTATAAAATCGTCCCACTTGCCGTCCTGTTCAATATCGGCAGCATAGTTCGCAAGTCTTTCACTAAAGTCTGCTTCGCTTAGGTCCCCCTGCATGAGCACGCTTACAGCAAGCAATGCCGCGGCACCTTCATCCGTCCCGAAAATACTCAGGTCTTCGGCAGCGGCAAAATCACCTTCGATGCCAAACGATTTGAGCACTTCGCTTTCGGCCTGCTTTTTCGCCTTGCCTACAGACAGCGAGTCTTCCGTAGCCAAATAGAGCGAACGTTCGTATGCCAAGTGCGTCAGCAAGTTCACATTCACTTCGTCGCGGTCGCTGAGGTCGGTAAGGGCGTAAAGCGTTACCTGCGACTTGGACTTTTCGCCCGTAACCTCGTTGCGGTAAAAGCCGTTCGCCTTCAAAAGCGCGTACTGTGATGCAAGCTTCGCCACCTTCACCGAGAACTCGCCCATGTCGTTCTTGATTTTGCCTTCGTAACTGGCGCCGGTCTGGGCAAGCGACTCGCCGTCGAGTTCCTGCACAGTGACACTGGAACCGTTCACGAACGGGCCCTTCTGCGAGACACCCGAAACCGTCTTGTCGGCAATGGAAACGATATCCGCACCATCATTGCCACTAGAATTTTCACTGTCATCCCCGCATGCAACAAGGAGAGACATGGCCGCAATGGACCCTATCAGGGCATAGCCCTTCCAGGGTGACATTTTTGTAGTGACTACGCTTAGGTTTCTCATTTTTTATCCTCTGGATAAATTGAAGGCTTTCATTAACGAGAATATATGTTTTGTTTTACAAAAAAGAACCAACCGCAAGGCTAAACTTGCGATTGGTCACATAAAAAGGACTGTTTTACAGTTATTTCAGAGCTTCTTGCACCAGCGCGGATGCGCGCTTGGCGTCGAAGCGGCCCTTGACCTTCGGGGAGAGTTCCTTCATAATCTTGCCCATGTCCTTCGGGCTAGAAGCACCGGTCGCGACCTTGATTTCGGCGATGAGGGCCTTGACCTCGTCTTCGGTCATTTCGGCGGGCATGTACTTGCGGTAGAGCGCGATGCAGGATTCCTCGGCCGGAATCTTGTCCATGAAACCGCCCTTCTTGAGGATTTCGATGGCTTCCTGCTTCTGCTTCACGCTGCGGGCGAGCACGTCGACGCACATCTCGTCGGTGATGCTTTCGGTAATCTGCGCGGGGGTGGCACCCTGCTTCATGGCCTCGTTCTTGATGTCGGAGTGGAGGGTGCGGAGGGTCCCGAGGGTTTCGGCATCGTGGGCCTTCATGGCGGTCTTGATGTCGTCGAGAATCTTGGTAAGGAGTGTGCTGCTCATATTATTTTCCTTTTATAAAACACGCAACGAGCCACCGATCAAAGATCGGCGACTCACCTTTACGCAATATACTAATTGTTATTAGTAGAGACGCTTGCGGTTCTGGTCAGCAATCTCTTTGAGACGCTTGCGACGGGCCGCAGTTTCGATGCGCTTCTTTTCTTCGGAGGGCTTTTCGAAGCGCTGGCGCTTCTTGACATCAGAAATGATGCCGTTCTTTTCGCAAGACTTGGTGAAACGCTTGAGAGCGCGTTCGAAAGGTTCGTTGGACTTAACAATAACGCCGATCACGATTATCCTTTGGTTAAAAATTCAGTTTGAGAGCCCAAATATATTTAACTCTGCCGATTTCGTCAAGGGTGGGGGCACATCAGGCGTTTTTTGGACAAAAAATGGGCATTTTTTTAATTATAACTTGCGGAACATCAAAGACTTATATATATTTTTAGTGTTGCCTAACAGGCATGCCATTCATTTTCCGGAGTATTTAATGAAAAAGACATGGTCGTCTAGCTTATGCGTCGTATCCCTCGCAGGCGCCCTCCTTTGCGGATGTGGCGAAAAAGAGGAAATAGTCCCCGACATGCAGAAAAAGGAACCGGCACCCGCGGTCACCAAGACCGAAGCGGCTCCGGCACCCGCCGATGAACCGGAACTCGTGCCGATCCAGTCCCTTTCCCAGGGCAACGCCCAGAAGGACGAGAAGGCCGAACCCGCCAAGGAAGCCCCGGCAGTCACCGGCAACATCCAGCCCCAAGAAGATGGCCAGTTTGTTATCCAGGTGAGCATCCAGCCCTCTAAGAAGGGTGCCGACGCCATCGTGAAGAAACTTGCAGAACAGAAAATCGAGGCCTACGTCGCCGAGGTGGAAAACCCGGGCGAACTCGAGGGTACCTACTACCGCGTGCGTATCGGCTACTTCGCGACCTTCGCGAATGCCCAGGAATACGGCAAGCAGGTGCTTAGCGCACTGAACTTCCAGTGGTGGGTTGACAACAGCAGGAACGACGAGGTCGGCAACCCGGCCGGAGATTCCGACAACGGAGGCGAATCCAGTTCGTACTACGCTCCTCCGCAGGACAACCAGACCGAACCGGCCCCGGCCCCTGAACCCGAACCGGCACCCGCGCCTGCTCCTGCTCCGGAACCTGAACCCGCGCCTGCACCGGAACCGGCACCTGCGCCTGCACCCGAGCCTGAACCGGCACCCGCTCCCGCACCGGAACCTGCGCCTGCTCCCGCACCCGAACCGGCACCTGCTCCGGCGCCCGCTCCTGCACCTGCGGCACCCCCTGCCCCGCCTGCAGAAGACTTCGTGGACGACTGGGAATAAGCGGTTCACGCAATCTTTACGAAAAGAGCTCCTCCGGGGCTCTTTTTTTTGCAGGACCTATTTTCTAAATTTGCTTACATGCCTACAAAGAAACCCAAAGTTTTCGTTGTCCATTTAGGATGCGCCAAGAACCAGGTCGACGCGGAGAACCTCGTCGGCGAAATGCTGCACGCGGGTTTTGTTACCTGCGACAGTGCAGCCAAGGCAGATTACATCCTGGTGAACACGTGCGGGTTCATTGAGGCCGCGAAGGAAGAATCCATCAACGCGATTCTCGCACAAATTAACGGCAAGAAGCCCAAGCAGAAACTGATTGTATCGGGCTGCCTCTCAGGTCGCTACGGCGACGAACTCGTGAAAGAACTGCCCGAGGTGGACTACTGGGTAGGCACGTACAAACCGGGCGAACTTTTGAAGAAGATGGGAATCGTGGCGCCCCAAAGCTGCGACGCGGAAAACATGGCGCGCATGAACCTCGGCGGGTTCAAGCACCACGCCTACCTGAAGATTGCGGAAGGATGCAACCGCCGTTGCGCCTACTGCGCGATCCCGCTGATACGTGGCAAGCAGGTGTCGCGAAGCATCGAAGACATTGTCGCTGAAGCGAAGGAACTCGAGGCGCAGGGAGTGCAAGAGATTACCCTCATCGCGCAGGACACGACATACTTCGGGCGAGAGAAGGGCAAGAAGGGCGGCACTTTGGCAGGCCTGCTCCGCGCCATCCTCGACAATACGAACATCCCGTGGATACGCACCCTCTACTGGTACCCGATGTTCGTGGACGACGAACTATTAGACCTGATGGCAAGCGAACCGCGCCTCGTGAAGTACGTGGACATGCCTATCCAGCACGCCAGCGACAACGTGCTCAAGAACATGAAGCGCAACTACCGCAAGAAAGAACTCGTCGACATTTTGCACAAGATTCGCGAGCGCATTCCGGGAGTCACGCTCCGCACGACGGTTCTGGTCGGGTTCCCCGGCGAGACACACGAAGACTTCGAAGAACTGATGGAACTGCTGGAAGACATCCAGTTCGACCACCTGGGCGGATTCGTGTTCAGCCCCGAAGAGGGCACGCCCGTGATGGAGATGAACCTGCCCGCGGTGGACGAGAGCGAGGCCCGCGCAAGGCTCGACGCCGTGACCGACCTGCAGGAAGAAATCGACGCGGAACATGCCGAATCAATGATCGGGAAAAAAGTCCGCATCATCATCGACCAGGTGGCAGAAGAAAGCGAATACCACTTCTACGGGCGCACCGAAGGCAACTCGATGGAGAACGACGACATCGTGAAGGTACTCGAGGGCGACGCCGACGTGGGCGAATTCCGCGACGCGCTGGTAGTAGACGCAGAACCGCACGAGTTGATTGTCAAATTGCTATAAAGCAGAGACAAGCGCCGGGATAAAATGCATGGATCCCCGCCCACGCAAGGCGTGGTTGAGGATGACGGCGGGTCAATTTTTGCTATATTTCGCAGACCTAAATCGGATGAAGCGACGTGCAAGCGGCGCATCATTGGCCGGGCCCGTGTATCACAATGGATAGTGTCCCTCCCTCCGAAGGAGGTTATTCCGGTTCGATTCCGGACATGGGTATTAGAGCGCTCCGCACGGGGCGCTTTTTTATTTGCGATTCGTTTGTCGTTTATCGCGAGCCGTTTATAGTTTATAGCAAAAGCATGATGCCGTCGACGCCGAGCACCGTAACGCAGGCGACAACGGCAACCCCCACGAGGCCGCGCCCGAGAAGCGACGCGATGACCGCGGCAACGAGCGCGAACGCACCCGAAAGCACGCTATTCGTGGAATAGAAGATGGCAGGCACCGTCATCGCGGCGAGAACCGTGTAGGGAACGTACGCGAGGAACGAACGCCAGAAGCGGCTCTTGATCTTGCCCTTCAAAAGGACAAAAGGCACTGCACGCAGCAGGTAGGTGACACCCGCCATCACGAGCAAGAAGAAGCAGTAATCCCTCAGGTTCATGCGTCCTCCTTACTTTGTCCGCTTTCCCCCGCGGGTTGCGCGCCGGAAGGTTGCACACCAGCAGGTTGCATGCCGGCAGATTGCACGCTGGCTGATTGCGCGCCGGCCTGGCCATCGGGCGAATCGTCATCATCTTTTACCGGGAAGAACGCAGCACCGATGAGCGAGGCGACCAGCGCACAGATGATAATCGCAAACCCGACTGTCACGCCACTGAGCGCAGGCACGTACCTGAACGCGCAACTGCAGGCAATTGCAATCAGGACGGCGATAAGCGTGGGGCGATGCGCCTTCATCTGCGGGACTACGATGGCGACAAACATGCCGTACAGCGCCACCCCGAGGGCGTTCGTCACTACCGCAGGGAGGATTTCACCGCAAACCGCCCCGCAGAGCGTACCCGAG
>JAEEGJ010020383.1_pt1 | contig 14437 bp, 9 predicted proteins | sample 8958761 | NCBI WGS metagenome assembly JAEEGJ01 (sample SAMN16246546, study PRJNA631951) | gut metagenome | biome: gut microbiome; feature: rumen; material: RS-attached | host: Bos | place: Iran: Karaj | collected 2018-10 | reverse complement strand
CTGTGGTTTTGAGATGCCCCAATTTGCATATTGAAGAACATAATATGTGCCTCTCAGGCCCTTCTGATAGGCCGGCCCATCTTCTTTGATATGGGCTAAGATGACCATCCCAGAAAGATATATTTCGTAATCTTTTCTCTGCTTGTCAGTCGCTTTACCTTCTTTCTCTATGATATGCCAAACTCTTTCCAGACTATCAGCAATACCTGTAAACTCAGAATGTTTTGTACCATAGATTCTTTCGCATCTTATGAAGCAAGATACGAGACTCTCCCATGCTTCATCCCATTTTTCTGCATCGATGTAGGTAAATGCAAGCATCTTATAACCAGTCACAAGTTCTGGTGCAAGATTTCCCAGAGTCTGATGCCACATGGTGATAGCCTTATTGTATAATGTGGCAGCTTCATCGTAGTTGCCTTTATAGTGCTGAATGCTTGCCAGATTATGAATCATGTTGGCAATTTTGTAATGAGGACGATTATATATGGCCATCAGACTTTTTAATCCTTTGGTATATAGATCTTCTGCAGCATCATAGTCTTTCCTGTGATTTAGGACATGCCCCATCATTTCATATGTGAAAGCGACCTTAGGATGGACCTCTCCATATATCTGCTTGCGCTTTTCCAATACGCGTTCATATATTTTCCATGCAGAATCGAGTTTTCTTACATCGTAAAGCATATTAGCGACTTCCATCTCAATGTTGCAAGTTTCTGCATCCATCTCTCCACCAAGTGTACGCTGAGCCTCTAGTGCCAATGCGAGCATCTTAGTGGCAAGCTTAAAGTTCTCGAATCTGTCCCACACCAATTTACCCAACATAGCCATTGCTTCAATGTCTGTTTGTGTAGGATTCTTTGGCCAAATATCAAGATAGGCTGCGAGTTTGTATTTCTCAGGATCAGACGTGAGGAGCCTGCTCCAAATGCTATTAGGCTCCAATTCGCTATTTGATGCTGCGTAATGGTATACGCTGAAATCAAGGATTTCCCGATAGAGAGCATCGTCATCGTGAAGTTGGTAATATTGATAGCAAAGCTCTGAACTATCGTGCCCCACGACATGCTCCTTGAATATCTTGGTTAGTCTGCGTCTGTAGAGATTTGCATTCTCACCTTTAAGATATCTCTTCTGAATGGCCTCTTTAAGCACAGGATTGGAAATGTATAGCAAGCCGTCGCGTCTGTTGAAATGAGTTGAGAAAGCACAATAGAATTGCGACCAACTTAGCTGAATCAAGTCTGCAGCTAGCATGATCTCTGATTCAGAAAGGCCTTTTCGGCTTACCCAGAAGAAAGATAATACATCTTTGACAAGTTGATGGCCATAATCCTGTTCACATCGACACAGGATAAGTTCGTATAAGTCTGCAATAGATGATGCATGGATATATTTGCTCAGTTCCTGGTCTAATTGGTAGTAATCGCCAAACGAGACCAATTCATTAAGCAACGACATCAGTGCCGAGGTGTTTTCGAACAACTTGGTTGTTGCAATCTTATTGACTTGTTCGTCAGTTAGTTTTTTCCCAAACCTGATCAAATATTCTTTGATGATTTTGCTCCTGATGGAAACTGATAAAGGGGGTAGGGTAAGGCATAGATAATGATAATGCGATAGCGATTCCATCGATTCGTCTTCTGGAGTCGTTGTCAGCATAACCTTTACGTTTTGGGGCATTTGGGGCATCCAAAGTAGCTGCTTACTACCGTCGTTGGTTGTGAATTTCTCAATGCCATCGATAATGATGAGCAGTTCTTCTTTATCCTTTATCTGCTCTAACATGGCTTCGAGTTTCAAATCTTCAGGAAGTTGATAAAGATCGGAAATTTCTAAGGCCAATCTTTTCCTGACAGCCTCTCCATCATCTTTCTGATCTGATGAGTATGCTATGCAATGCCAGATAACCTTCCTGTCAGGACGGATTTTGAATTGCTCTCTCAACCAATAGGCAATGAGAGCACTTTTACCAATACCAACACCACCAATCAATACGATGAACTGCTCTTTTTCATCTTCAATCCATTCGTTAAGGTTTGAGATATTCGAAGGATCCTCTATATAGACATTTGACAGTTGATACATCAATGCCTTATGTCTGCGACGAATGGTAGCCAGATAACCCTGATCTTGTTTGGGGAACCTGTCGTTGAGTAGTTTTAGAAAAGCAGTTTCAATCTGTTCGCCTAATATCTCAGGGGACTCATATGATTCAATAGGGTATCTGCCATCTTTGGTGATGGCGTCTTTCAGTCTTGACAGATACGCAGCATCTTCAGGCGCATCTTCACCAGTCTTAAAGAAAAAATATGCATCAATGGGCTTTCCATGTTTAAGAACACCATATTGCATCTCCAATTCGGTAATACTCAGCTTTCCATCAATGTCCTCAAGAAATGGACCATATTTCTCCTTCAGGTTCTGGTTCTTGAATAGTTCTTCCTTTGTCGTGCAGGTACCATAGCGATGACCTATCAATCCGATAAAGAACGGCCTTGAGTTTTGAATCTCGTCTAGACAGATTTCGACCACTTTACCGTTCTTGGCATCCTCTTCCGTAATACCCCATCTCAAGTCAACGGGAACAATAGTAACATCATTCTCTTTCGCTCTCTCCTGCAGTCGTGGGAATACCTTCTTAATCAAGTACTCCCTCTCGCCCTGCATGTCCTGAAAAGTAGAGCTGATAAAGATTCGTATTTCCCTATTGTCTTGATAGTTATCCATTGTTCATCAGTTCTTTGAGGGCAGCAATTTTTTCCTCGGTTTCTTTGATTCCTTCAAGGTTTTCTTTTCCTTTATATAGCTTGAGACAGAGTTCATATTTTACCATCGCCTCGTTATGTCGTCCTAGCCCTTGGAATACTGTTGCCAATGTATCAATATAGTCTGGATCATCTGGGAATGCAGTTGTAGCCTTTTCCGCCCAAAGGAGAGCTTCTTCATAATTTCCAATTAGATGGTAGACCCACGCAAGACCGTTGTATGATTTTTCAAAACCTTGTTCAATTGACTTCTTGTACCATTCAATAGCCTTGTCGTAGTCTTTCTCAACGCCCTTTCCATTTTCGTACAAATTTCCAATGTTATATTGGGCTGTGGAATTATTGCTCTTTGCAGCCTTTTGGTACCATTCAAATGCTATCGAATAATTAATTTCCACTCCTAATCCGTTTTCATACATAAATCCCAGATTGGTTTGTGCCCAATCATTTCCATGCCCAGCCGCCTTTTGATACCATTTTATAGCTTTTGAATAGTCTATCTCAACCCCTTCCCCTTTTTGATATAACCATCCTAAATTGTATTCTGCATCGTCGTTATCCTGCTCAGCAGCTTTATATAGCCATTTTACGGTTTCTTTATAATTCTGATTAACGCCCTTACCGTTTGCAAACATAGTTGCTAGATAGTATTGTCCCCTAGCAAAGCCTTGTTCTGCAGATTTTAAATAGCATTGAAATGCTTTCTCATAATCTTTCTCAACTCCTTTGCCATACTCATACATAACCCCTAAATAGCATTGCCCTTTTTCATTACCTTGCTCTGCAGCCATTCTATAATAATTAGAAGCCTTATAATAGTCTTTTTCTACTCCATTGCCTCCTTCATATAATAATCCAAGGTTAACTTGTCCATTACTATACCCGTTATCTGCTGATTTTTGATACCATTCTGCAGCTATAACATAATTCTTATCAACTCCTTTCCCATATTCGTACATTATTCCCATATTGTTTTGTGCTGTACTATCTTCCTGCTCTGCTGCTTTTTGATACCAATACAACGCTTTTGTATAATCTTGTTTAATTCCTTTGCCAAGTTCAAACATATATCCCAAGTTGCATTGGGCGCTCGCATAGCCTTGTTTTGCAGATTCGAAAAAAAGATCAAAAGCTTTGAGATAATCAATATCTACACTTTCTCCCCAAAGATACATGCACCCTATGTTATATTGAGCTCTATTATAATCTTTTTCTTTTGCTTTGTTGTACCATTCTATTGCCATCGAAGAATTCTTGTCTACCCCTTTCCCTTCTTTGTATAAAAAGCCAAGAGAAAAAAGAGCTTCTACATAACCTTGAATTGCTGCTTTATATGTCCAATTATAACAATTATCATAATTTTGTGTTTTGTAATATATTCTTGCAATTTCATAATATGTGCTCAAAGTTTTAGAGTGTTTAATGCCAAAAGATTCCTCGTATATTTTGCACAATTTAAACATGTAATTTATACTGTAATTATACATGCCTAAATCGAAATATACTTGCGCAATACCATAATACGACTTAGCCAAACGTTTGTCAATTTCTTTAAATAGTTTCTCTTTTATTTTAATAGAGTTCTTGAAAAACTGTATAGCATCTTCTTTTTTCCCTAAATTATTTAAAACAATGCCAATATTATGATATGATCGAGCTGTGTCAAACGATTCTTTACCAATCTTTAATCGTATGTCCAATGCTTTCTGATGCCATTCAAGGGCAATCTCATTTTTACCTTTACTATTATAGACATTGCCAAGATTGTTATAAACATCAGCAAATTCAGGCAGATGACTATCATCTTTAAGATTGTTTAATGTGTTAAGAGCTATTTGTAGAATATTTAAAGATTCATCATATTGGCCATAAAAATCTAAGGTAGAGCCTAGCTTTGTATATGAAATAGCTGTTTGAATATGAACCTCACCATTTATTCTTTTTCTTATCTCTATAAGCTCCTTTCGAATATCTAAAGCGTTTTCATATTTTTCATGATCTTGTAAAAAATCTCCATATATCTCTAAAAGTTCCGCATATTTAAACTGGTCGTATCCTGCCTCTTTTGCCAAAGAAATAGCCTCCTCGTATTTTCTGCAAGTCTGCTCAATACGATCATCTATAAGAATCGCTGTATTTGACATTTTTACTGATGCCGCAAAAATTAACTGCTCTATTTTTTCAAAAGCAACCTCTTTTGCAATATGTAATTGTTCTCTTACAAATCTTGCACTATTTTCCGCTTCATCAAGGATATAGTCTGCTCGTGTTGCGTCTCCACTATTAAAAGCCTCTATAGCGCGTTTTGTTGCATCAGAAATGTGCCCTTTTTGAATATTAGCTATCCTGATTGCTGTATTCAGCAGATTGTTCTGATGTTTTTCTAGTTCTTCCTTTTTCTGCTTATACTCTTCTAATTTGATGTTATATTGTTTCTTTATAAAATCTATGTTTGGATTCTGGTCGAGAGCCTGACGTATTTCGTTCAGCTCGTTTTCCCTTTTTTCAAGTTCATTGATTAATTCTTGATTTCCCTTGTTATCTGTAGCAAATTGAAGGCTATCCATCTGGGCAATAACCATTCCATTTAACATTACCTGTCCATCTTCCACATTTAGTTCGTCATTTTTAATTTTGTCAAGCAACAAGAGTTGCATAACAAAGTCAAGGTGTAGACTGTCATCGTTATTGTATCGAAATGCAAAATGCCCTCGAGAATCTTGACCTTCTAGCTCTTTCTTAAAATTGTTGAGTTCTTTTGTTATTTTTGATTCGTCTTCCAATTGACGGAAATATACATATACTTTTGGTTTACCTGTCTTTTCGAAACTATTTACTGCTTCATGAAATTCTTCCTGAGTAAATCCTCCTGCTTTAATGTAGAAAAGAGCAACTAACATATCACTATCCCGGACATTATCGTTATATTCGTCCTGCTTTCTACGTCCATTATAGGCACCGTCGGCTCCCTCCCAGGTGTATAGGTCAATGTAAATACCCCTTTCTCTATATCGTTTGTCAAGTTCACGAATGAAATTTCCAAAGGATACTCTATCGTTCTTAAGCTCCTCTGATGATGCCAGGAATATCTTGATAGTCTTCATGAATGCAAATGTTTCGTTGGTTATACTCCAAATTTACCATAGCGCCCACCAACGTCTTTATGGTGGTACCAACTTTTGCGGTTGAGCCAGGTAAAACCTTCGTTTTTGGTGATAACTGCGAGGTCAATAGGACCTCCGACACCTTCTGGTGAGAAGGTCATGTGGCGCTCAAAGCTGGTCATGGCTATGAAGTTCTCAGCAAGACGAGCCATATCCTGCAAGTCATAGTCTCGTAGGGCTTTGAGCCATTGACCTCTTTCTGTAGCTCGCAGGTTCTTTCCAAATCTTTGGAATTGTCTGATGAGATCTTTATATTTTACCCCATCCAGGATTTTCTCTAGAGCATTGCGCTGTTCTGGACTTGATGGTACTGAAAATTTCAATCTATCAAAGATTCTTTCATAAATCTGTTCTGCCTCTTCACAGACATGCTTGTAGAAATATGGTTCTATACTAGTCAATAGCGCTTCCATAATGTCTTTCTGAGCGAAGGGACAAATGGCAACAGGCTTTTCATCGGAAATCTTATAGATATCTTCTTTATTGAAGTGATAACAGATTCTTGCATCAAAAGCTCCATCTACAAGAACTCTAACCAAAACCGGGTATTCTTCTTCTTTGCCAAAACCAGAGAAGATCAGATGAGTTGCACCTTCATCCCAGCCATAGGTGGCATAATAATAAAATCCTTCTATGAATTCTTCTTTTATCTGATCTAATATGTCCTTGGGATAGAAGCCTTCAACAGTCATAAATTCAATAGAGAATTCATCATCATCGTCTGTCTGCATCATAAATAAGACATCGACCATGTCATCGATATATGACTTAAACTGATCAAAAGAATAGTCCTTAAACATAGGTAGTTTATCAGACTCCTTGAAATACTTGATGCCAGAACAAATACGGTCCCGAAATCCCTTTAGGATCTCTTTGCCGTTCATGAGCTTTCCATTCTCATCTTTTTCAAGTTCTGGAACCTGACTGATAACCTCATTCCAGTAACTGTCAAGTAGCCTTTTGAGCTGTTCTTTGCCCATGTCTTCGGATAGGAACATCTTTTCTGTTGGGATATAAGAGAAGAAATCCTCTATACAGGATTCTACTGTGGGAAACTCCATGTCACCATGCTTCTGCCGATAGCGTCTAACAATGATATCCCATGGTGTTGTCAACAGACCAGCACTACCCGTTACCATCACACTAATAGGAGTCGATGAACATAGTCTTAGCATTTTATTGGCGGAATTGGCAATCTTCTCATTCCTTTTCCTATTCATTGTAACTGCACTGTCAGCTGCAATCGCAATGCCTCGTTTATTTAATATACCTACTACTGCTGTCATAATTGTCGATATTAGTGTTAAATGCCATAAAGGCAGTGTTTAATCCAGACAACTCCTTCTGTTCTGGTGATTACTGCCAGTTCCTTCGTGTAGTGAAGATCTCCTCTTCCTCCATTCTTAAGATGGTCGATTTGTACTTTAGCATCTACAAAATCCTCTGCAACTTTAACCAAATCCTCAATATTAAATGAGTCTATTGCAGTGTCAACTCTTTGCATCTGCTGCCCCGAAAGCTCGCGTGTAACGTCTTCGAAACTATATGAATCATATTCTGCTATTACTTCCTGAACGGCTTTTTCAAATTCAGTACCTTTAACGGCATCAAAAATCCGCTCTTTGAATGTGTCGAGTAGCGAGCTCTGCTTATCAATCAGTTTTTGACGGGCAGACTCTATAATACCATACATGACTGGCTGGGTGTTCTCAAAATGAGATAACATGAAGAAATCCGAAGCATTAATATGATCAATTCCTCGATCGATATCAAAATCACAGATAAGCTTTTTGGCCTCTTCGTCGTATTTAACCATAATATCTACTGCCGAAGGGAATACGTCATCTGAACCATATCCAAGAAATATGATATTCTTCTCGTCGCTGGATAGGTACTTCCAGCTGGGCTTCGTTTCAACTGTTGACAGATAGCTGGCGAAGTCTCGGGCGTAATCAGAGAAGGTTTCATGAATCTGAATCTCACCTTTCCGTAGGTAGGAATTGATGATGAAGTCCCAGGGAATCGGTGAATACGAATTCACGGCAAGAGCAACAGGCTCCTGCCGTGAAAGGGCATATAAAGTCATGTCTGTGTCAGAGGCACAAGCAATTCCGCGCTTATTGAGGAATGCAACAAATGATGTCTTCATATATGCTATGTTTTATGAATCTCAAACCCTTGTGATACGATGAACTTCAGTGTGCCAAAGGCCGTGTTGCGGTCGTAGGCTTTCTCTTCTTCAGGGAGTTGGTCATAGGGAACTAGGCAAGGTGTCTGCCGCTTTTGGTCATCTCTGACAGGGCCGTACGTCCAGCCTTCCCTTATGCGGTTCTGCGCCCATACCTCATGAACATTCTTGGAGATGGCCTCTGCGAGTGCCATCAACTCTTCAGGTAACTGGATGTTAGTCGTGTCAACTGGAGTAGGCGTGTAGTTGTTACTAGTCTGATCAATCATAATAGTTATAATTTGGTGCAAATATAGTCATTTTTCTTGTAATTATGAAGTAATTATTTCGAAAAATGCCGAAAAGCGTTATTGTTACTCCTCTTCTTCAGTTATTTCGCGTGCTTCATCAAACTTTGCCTTCATTGTTGGATTCTTATGGGTCAGCTTGCGGATGGTCAGTCCCTCAACCTTGTCATTGGCCAGTCGGAGGTGGTCATCTGACTTGAGAAGGTTGTCTTTCACCTTCTGGAGGTCTGCAATAGACTTGTCGATAGCTGCAATGGCATCATGGAAACGGTCGTGTGCGTTCTTGACGTTATTGCCGAAGAGGTTCCTGAACTCATTGAGCTTGTTCTCAAAGTTGGTTACATCGACTTCCTTGCTTTGGGCAATAGCGAGCTGACGCTTGTATTCAAGGCTCTTCTTGGCGGCCTGTACAAGGAGGGTAATGATGGGGATGAAGAACTGTGGACGGATGACATACATTTTCTCATACTTGTATGAGACATCGATAATGCCAGCGTTGTAGGTCTCGTTGTCTGGTTCGAGGAGGGATACAAGGACTGCGTATTCACAACCTTTCTTGCGTCGGTCTTCATCAAGTTTCTTCAGGAAGTCCTCGTTCTTGTGCTTAGTGGCCGTGGTGTCGTTCTCATTCTTCATCTCGAACATGATGGAGATATAGTCAAAGCCGTCATCGTAGTCGCGAAAGATGAAATCACCCTTGCTACCTTCTGATGCATCATTGTCTTTCTCAAAGTAGGCGTTGGGCATGAGGGAACGGATGGTGGTGTTAAACTGGGTGCTGCAGTGCTGCTCGAGGGTCTCGCCGACCATCTTGGTAGACAGGCGGGTCTTCAAGTCCTTGTAGTAATCTATCTGTGTTTGCTTCTCCTGCAGCTGAAGATCGTACTTCTCCTTCAGGTTCTGCTCGCGGGTCTGTGCTTCCTTATCCTTGACAGTGAGCTCATTCTTAAGTTCTGCAATCTTCTGCTCTTTCTTCTGAAGCTCGTCCTTCGACTTGTTTTGCTCTTCGAGGACAGCCACGCGTATCTTGGTAGCACCTTCGGCGATGTCGGCCTTAAGACGGACAATTTCGTTCTCCTTCTCCGCCAGTTTGGCGTTGAACTCAAGCTGCTTTGTCTGGAACTGCTGCTGAGCCTTCAGCTCATCTGCCTGTTGCTGTATGGACTGCTGTTTCTCGAGTTCTTTAATCCTTCGGTCGACCTCGGCGTTGAACTCGGCATTCTTAACCTGGTTTACGATGTCTGCGTAATCAGACTCATCTACAGTAAATACACTACCACATTTGGGGCATTTTAACTCTTTCATAAACTGTTGTTATTTGTTTTCTGTTGCAAAGATACTAATATTTTCTGATAATGAGACTCTTTACAGCGAAAACCCGATGGGCTTTCGCTGCTTTTTGTCTGCAAGGAGTTCTGCACGGCAGTAATCCTCGATTTCTGTGAGAGATGCGAATTTTCCAGAGAGAATATAGTCCACAGTGCGCTTACGTGCAATGTTCTCTATCTGACCTCCAGAGAAGTCAAAGTGAGAAGCCAGCTGATGGGCATCCTCAATACTAATGTCCTTCAGCATGGAACACCAAATCTTGGTCTTCACGTCGGTATCTGGCTTGTGGAACTCAACCTTGTAGAGGAATCGACGCTCAAAAGCCTTGTCGAGGTTGGAGGTGAGGTTGGTGGTGGCAATGAGGATACCATCGAGGTCTTCAATCTCCTGAAGAATGATGTTCTGCATGGCGTTGTCCATCTTGTCAACGGAGTGCTCAACGTTCTCTGTACGCTTGTTGATGATGGCATCGGCCTCATTGAAGAACAGGATTGGCATCACCTCGCTGTTCTTGCACAGCTTACGATAACGGGCGAACACCTCCTTGATGTTCTTCTCACTCTCACCAACCCACTTGTCACGAAGTCCGGCAATATCGACCTGCATCAAGTCACGGCCAGTCTGACGGGCTATTTGTAAGACGGTCTCAGTCTTACCTGTGCCTGGTGCCCCATAGAACAGACAAGCAAAGCCCTTGCGCATGCCTTGTTCTTCAAGGCGCTGCTGGATGGCTGGAAGATTTTCCGTGCTCAGGAGGCTGGCGAGTCGCTGAATCTGCTCCTGCTCGGTCATATTGAAGAACAGTGACTTCTCCTTGATGGTCGTGTGGCTCTTCAGGAAGCGACCGCTGGGTGCCTGACGTCTGCATTTTGACCTGCTGGGCTTGTAGGCAGAGAGAAGCTCTGCCTTGGCCTTGCGTGTAAGCATATACTGCTCGGTATCTGCCTGTCCGTCATTGCACTTGTGTTCAATAAAGCCGCATTCGATTAACGTGTGAGTCCCATTTCTCAACTCATGGCGTAGATAGTCACAGTCAAAGTCCTCAGGGTAGAGGTTGTCGATGGTCTGGAATTGGAGGCCTTCACCTTCTGAACCCTCCCACTGGGCATAGTCATAGACAATCATAAGTAGAAGTGACTGGACGTGGATATCGTCAAACTTCAAAATCTCATGGCACAGTGGAAGATGCGGGTTGGCCTTAACCAGCTCCAGCATCCATTCCTCATCGTCCTTAAAGTCCACATTGTGGTCGTTAATGTTCTTGTCAATGTGTCTCTCCAGCTTGTCGACAAACTGTTGCTCATCAAGACCGTCAAGCTTTTCTGGCACGAATGCCTTGTTGTGACGGAGTGCAGTGACCACGCCCCTAACAAGAGCAAAGCCCTCGAAAAAACCTCCTATCTCGTGGACTCCTCTACGGACGAGCCAGCGTTTGGTGACCAGTTCTTCAATCTCCTCAGAATACACCATGATGGAAAGACGTGTACAGCCGAGGTAGTTGCCAATTCGCTTCCACGAAACAGCCTCACCCGCCTCAATCATAATGGCAAGCACAACAATCTGCATGTTTGTGAGTCCCAGCTCATTTCGGAGGAAGTCCAGGGGATTCTTACTCTTCTCCCAGAACTCATAAGAGAGTCTGGAATCCTCAGAAAGCTCGAGGACTCGGTTCATGGCAGTGATGATTGTCCAAGTGTCTGGCTCCTTAAAATCATCCATCTCCGGCTCGAAAAGGTCTTCATGGCCTATGGTCCCGGATTTCGGGTGTGGTAATGTTTTTCTTCTGTTCATATCTGATATCTGTTGCTTTGTGGATCTAATAATACAATTCTGGTTTCAGATTGGTCTTGATTTTATACATATAAGTCAGATGCTAATTGTCATTGAGAAATTTAGATGTATGGGAGGAAGAAAAAGATCATGCTTAAGAACTTCTGAGCAATGGTCGGCTTTTCCTGGTTGATATGCAGGAGAGGGGAGGTGATATGGATAGTTAGTCCATAATCACGTTTGAGTCGTCTGCACTGTCGGAGGAACGGAAAACCGTGGCCGAACAAACCTGAGAAATGTTTGTCGATGGTCTTCACATAGTGGTGAATCATCTCGTGGATGATAACCTCCTGAAGCGTTTCCTCCGTCCAGTCTACATCATTGGCAATCCAGATGTGGCCGGTAATCGTGCCGTCTTTCTCCTTTTTGCACGTGTATGTTCCCAGCGGGAATTGCTTTTGTACTGAGAACTTGCAATGTCTCAGTTGACCATCGAAATAGAGGTGGTTGTACTCTTTGTAACGTGTTCTTATGTTTTCTTTGGTAATTCTATCCATTATATGTCATCAGTTCACGATAATGCTCTTGGTACTATAGTCTGAGTATACGATGATTTGAACACCTTTGTCATTGGGAGAGCATGGACGGCCAGAGAGGTTGTATCGAGCGACTTCCTCTGCTTCTTCAGAATGAGCACTGCCAGCATCAATACCTCTAACAGCAGAGGGACTGCTCTCATCAAAGTAGATTCCTTGGAGGGATGTGCAGCCAGCAAAGGCATCCTCGCCGATGAAACTGACGGTCTCTGGGAGAAAGATTTCACGGAGATAGGATGCTCCCTCGAAAGCTCCCCGTGCGATACGGCGACAGTTAGGATGCACGTTATATACGGTAGCTCTGCTACCAGCAGGGTAACGAACCAAAATCCAATCCTTGGTGCCTTCATAGCCTACGGCATAGAGTACACCGTCGATGGTTTTGTACTTGTTCATGTAGGTTCCGTTGATATAACCTGACGCGAACTTGTCAATCTTCTCAATCTCTTGGGCATTGATGGCACAGCACATCGTGAGAGCCATCAGTAAAGTCATCAGTTTCTTCATATACATTATTTATTATTTCATACAGTCTTCTGTTCCACGACAGGCCCACGTGTATTTGCCTCGTGAGTCACGCAGGTAGAGTTCAGGAAAGAGGTATCCGATAATCTGGAACTGGTAGGTGGTGTTCCCTTTGGTAAATGAGAGGTAGTTACCATCATAACGCCATTTGAATGTTTCGGCGTAATATGCCGAGCCGCCAACATCCTCCATGATAATGTCTGCCTTACCGTTGGAGAAGATCTTGACCTCCTTGAACTCCACGTTGCCAACATACATTGGATAATAACACTGCCATAAGCCTGTCAGCCTGTCCGCTGTGAGACGGTCATAACCAGTGCGACGATAATACTCATAGTCACTCTCTCTTTCTCTATCCCAATAAGGACACTCGCAAGCGCAGAGTATCAGGGCTGAGAAGATAAATAGTAATTTCTTAATCATAATGATGAATTTGTTGTTTACACTATAATAGTACATGTTCATTCCAATTTCTAACAATCAAATTATACATATAAGAAAAAGCGCATAATAATCTGTTTTTTAGTACCTTTATAAAAAAAGTTTGGAATTCTCACTGAAAATGTGTATCTTTGCCATTGATTTGTGAACTATATTAATAATAAGGTATATGGGAACAGAGCCTAAGACAAAACTAACAATCGTTTACAGTCCTCATTACGATAGTGAGGTGTATCTGGGTGATGCACCAGATGAGATGGGTACGGTATATGTAGGACCTAAAAAGCTAATGGATTTGCTTCAGCTGCGTGCTGGCATTCATGTTAACATCAAATCGGATGTTGAACGTGAAGCCGAATACCTCAATGCCGTGAACGCATATCTGGCTGATGATGAAAAAAAGGAGGTAGCTTTCTTTGAAGGAGCTGCAAAGGTCGATCCCTTCGGCGTGGCTGGGAAGCTGTTAAGATGGCGTGATAACCTGATCATGGCAGGCTGGAACGTTACTTGTGAAGATAGTAAGTGTGCCAAGTTGAAAGCACTGGCTGAAATTGAGAAATATTTCCATTCTGCCGGAGCTGCTGACTGCTGGCGCGAACTTAGTAAGGAATATAAGAAGAGGGATGTCCTCCAGGGTATGGTTGATAAGGTTCGCTTTGACTGTGTTAAGATGGATATTCCGTTCTTGATTCAAGATACATTATATGCCATATTTTATAGGGGGGAGGTTGAGTTTGAGGGAAATTGTTGCCTTCAGACTCCGGATGTGAGCAAAATCAAGTTGATGGAGTTCCCAGATGTGAATGATGCCTACGAGTGGTTAGCACAGGTTGAGCAGCTGCCAAGTGGTACGGTTATCGTTAACCGTGATAATGTGAAACTGAACCACACACTGTATACTTGGGACAGTCCGATGGTTGGCTCTACGCTAATTCAGAGTAATCCTCAGTTACTCCAGTTGTTTAAGTTGAGCATGAGCATCTTCTCGCGTCCGTTGAATATCCATAATCTGGTTTCTTATCTCCAGCTGCCGATGAGTCCTATTTCTGGTGATCTCAGGTTTGCACTTGCCAAGATTCTCCTTCGGAACGGTGGCTTTGGAGATAAGAAGCAAAGGGAAGACGGTGAATGGCGCGATGACTGGGAAGAGGCGATTGCCCAATATGAATTCAAAAACAAGGAGGGTAAGGAAACGGTTCAGGCAAAAGCGAAGAAACTGCCTTTCTTGACTCCTATACGAGCAGATTACCAAAAGGGAATAAGCAAGGCAGAAGTGGCTGACTATATAAGTAGGCTCAATCAGTGGGTGATTGGTTTCAGGGCTGACGAGGAACTTCCCTTGGAGAGGGTATACCAGCTCAATGAG
>JAEEGJ010020382.1_pt1 | contig 14437 bp, 14 predicted proteins | sample 8958761 | NCBI WGS metagenome assembly JAEEGJ01 (sample SAMN16246546, study PRJNA631951) | gut metagenome | biome: gut microbiome; feature: rumen; material: RS-attached | host: Bos | place: Iran: Karaj | collected 2018-10 | reverse complement strand
AGGTGCTGCTGCGGAGAGACCGTCGCACTCTGACCCGTGGTCACGGCAGGGAGCACGCCACTTGCGCCGTTAGCAATCACGTCGTCGATCATCTGACCCATCTTCTTGTAGTCGATGGAGTTGCGAAGGTTCTTGGGATCGTCGTTCTTGAGCGGGGTGAACAACGCGGGGAAAACACCGGTAAGTTGAGAAGCGTTAGTAATCTGCATAGTGCCTTAAATATACTAAAAGGCGAGAGTCGCGGCAAAAGCTATTTTGTTTTTGACATGGATGCCTGTGAAAAAAGCTATATTTGCGCGCGTAAAAAACGGGATTCTTTATGAACGCAGAAATCGAGAAACGCCGCACCTTCGCCATTGTCAGCCACCCGGACGCGGGTAAGACCACCATCACCGAGAAGTTCCTGTGGTACGGGAACGTGATTCGCGAGGCGGGCCACGTGCGCGCCAAGGCGAACAAGAGCTACACCGTGAGTGACTGGATGAAGATCGAGCAGCAGCGCGGTATTTCGGTTTCGAGCTCCGTTTTGAATTTCCCGTTCGAAGGTTGCATGTTCAACCTCGTCGATACCCCGGGGCACCAGGACCTCTGTGAAGATACCTACCGCGCCCTGACCGCCGTGGATGCGGCCCTCGTGCTTATCGACAGCGTGAACGGCGTGGAAAAGCAGACCATCAAGCTCATGGACGTGTGCCGCATGCGCCACACCCCGATTATCACGTTCATCAACAAGATGGACCTCGATGGCCGCCACGTTTTTGACCTGCTCGACCAGATCGAAAACATTTTGCATATCAAGACGGCACCGTTCACCCTCCCGATTGGCGTGGGCAAGCTCTTCAAGGGAGTGTACTCCATCGCCGAGAACACCTTCCATACCTTCAACAAGGAAGAAGGCCACCAGGAAATCATCCAGATGGAAGGCCCGGACGATCCGCGCCTCGTGGAAATGTGCGGCGAGAACTGGGTGAACCAGTTCAAGGAAGAATACGAGATGGTCACCGGCGGCATGGACCCGTTTGACCACGAGAAGTTCCTGAAGGGCGAGATGTGCCCCGTGTTCTTCGGTTCCGCGGTGAACAATTTCGGTGTGCGCCAGTTGCTGAACGCTTTTGCGAAGCTCGCGCCGCCCCCGATGGTGCGCGAGACCGACAAGCGCCCCGTGAGCCCCGACGAGGATGCCTTCAGCGCGTTTGTCTTCAAGATCCAGGCCAACATGGACCCCAAGCACCGCGACCGCACTGCCTTCCTGCGCATCTGCTCGGGCAGCTTTACGCGCGGCGAGAAGGTTTATCACGTTCGCACTGGCCGTGACATCCGCCTGGCCGCTCCGACGGCGTTCCTCGCGAAGGACAAGGAAGTCATCGACCACGCCTGGGCCGGCGATATCGTGGGTATCAACGACCCGGGACTCTTCCGCATCGGCGATACGCTGACCGACGGCGAAAAGATAAACTTCACTGGCATCCCGGATTTCGCTCCGGAACATTTTGCCCGCGTTACTTTGTTGAACCCGCTCAAGTCGAAGCAGATGGCGAAGGGCCTTGCCGAACTTTCCGAAGAAGGTGCGACCCAGCTTTACGAACCGCTCAAGTCGGCCATCCCCGTGATTGGTGTGGTGGGCGAGTTGCAGTTTGATGTGCTCAAGTTCCGCTTGCAGAGCGAATACGGCGCCGACGTGTCGCTCGACCGCGTGCCCGCCCACGGCATCCGCTGGGTGTCCGGCCCCGAGAAAGACGTCGCGAAGTTCGCCGAGGAATACGCGATGGACTGCATGATGGACAAGGAAAGGAACCTCGTGTGCCTCTTCCCCAACGAGTACCGCCTGAACCTCGCGATGAAGAACTACGAGAACCTGAAGTTCGCGGAAACATCCCAGGGCTAGAAACAAAGTAATTCTTGCTGTTGTGGCCTGGAACAGGGCTTCTTTGCTATATTGTTGGGTGATTGGTTTAAATAAAGGAGTTCTCGATGAGATATAGATTCTTTGTAGCGGGCGTTACCGTGGCGGCGCTCGTGATGTTGGAAGGTTGTGCCGGGAGCGTCAACGCGAAGAGGCCGGTTGAATTTGCAGAAGCAAACAAGGCTATCGCCGTAGACGCGAATGCCGATTCCGCCCAGATCGTGTCGCCGAACGCGAAACTCGATTCTGCCAAGTCCTTGCTGACTGCCGGTGAAAACGAGCAGGCCGCCGCCCTTGCCGAACAGAGCGTTATGGAATACAGGCTCGCCGTCGCGAATGCCGAACTCGAAGCCGCAAAGAAGGAAGATGAACGCGTCGAGAAGGAACTCCGCGATGACGTGGAACGCAAGCTCATCTACCAGAGTATCCTTGACCAGGAAACGAAGAACGGGAGGGCAAAGTAATGAAGATGAAGAACCTCTTTGTTATCAGCGCTTTCGCGGCCGCCTTCTGCTTTGCCGCCGAAGAAACCGCTCCCGCCGCAGCTCCCGCTGCCGAAGCTCCGGCTACGGAACAGGCGCCCGCTGCCGAGCCGAATGCTGTCGACAACTGCAAGGCCGCTCTCGATGCTGCCTCCAAGGACATGCCCGCGAACGCGGTCTCTGCAAAGTATTCTCTTGCCGCGGCCAAGTCGACGCTTGCCGACCTGGAAGACGCCTATAAGGATGACCCCGAATCTGAAACGACCAAGGCGCTCGCCGCCAAGTGTGACATCTACGCGAAAATCGTAGCGGCCCAGGCGGAAACGCAGAAGCTCCGCAACCATACCGCCGAGAACTGGGAAAAGCGTGCCGCGACGGCCCGCTCCATCGAGGCTATCCAGGAACAGATCAACCAGGCCCGTAGCGGCAAGGTGAACGACCTCGAGGCCGAGAAGGCCAAGTTGCAGGACCAGGGCGCACGCCTCCAGGCCGAAATGCAGCAGAACCAGGAAAAGTTCAAGGCCGAGGCCGCCGCACAGCAGGCAGCCCTCAAGGCTGCGGGCAAGCGCGAGGCTGATTTGCAGAAGAAGCTTGCCGCCGAGAAGAAGGCCCTTGCCGAGGAACGCGCGAAGGCGGAGGCCCGCCAGGCTGAAGCCATGAACAAGCTGAACGAACTCCAGTCCAAGCTTATCCAGGTGTCGAAGGACGCCCGCGGAATTATCCTTTCCATGAGCGATATCCTGTTCGACGTGAACAAGGCGTCCCTCAAGGCTGACCTCAAGACGAGCCTTGCGAAGGTGGCGGGTATCCTTTCCGTGTACCAGCAGTTCAACGTGTCTATCGAGGGCCACACCGACAACACGGGTTCCGAGGACCACAACATGAAGCTTTCGCAGCAGCGTGCGGATAACGTGAAGAGCTTCCTCGTGGAACAGGGAATCGATGCTGGCCGCCTTACTGCCAAGGGACTCGGCATGACGAGGCCGATTGCCGACAATAAGACTAAGGAAGGCCGCCAGAAGAACCGCCGCGTGGACCTCGTGATTCAGGACAAGGCCTTGCAGGATGTCCCGGCCCCGGCTGGGGCTCCCGCTGAAGCACCTGCCGCCCCGGCCGCAGAACCCGCAAAGTGAGGATTGTATGGCAAAGACCGTTACCGCCATGGAGGCGAGACAGAACTTCGGCGACTTGTTGAACCAGGTCTCGCTCAAGCAAGAAGAAATCGTGATTGAACGTGCGGGCAAGCCCCTTGCGCGCCTCGTGAACGTTTCTTCGGCCACAAACGGCGGCGAACTGGACTTCCGCGACATCGGCAAGCTCCCGAACGGCATCTGGGAGGGGCGCTAGGCTGCGGGCCTCCGTAACCGGCCCCTTGCCATTCCACCCTAAACTTTGTATATTCTATAGCATGAGAAAGAACCTTAACCTTCGACTTCTACTTAGCATCGCCCTTCTTGGCGTCGTGTCCGGAGCGAGGTTTTAGGCTATTTCATTCGAATAGGATTTAACTTAAAAGGCCCGCTTCCGTTACGAAGCGGGTTCTTTTTTATGGCAAAATGCTATTTTTGGACACGAAAAAGGACTTTGCGGCGTAAAGGAGCCGGCAAGGAGATGAAAAATGAACGAGAATAACGCAAGACAACCCTTCTTTTACGATGTCACCCTGCGTGACGGCAACCAGGCGCTCCCGAAGCCCTGGAACAACGCCCAGAAAAAGGACGTTTACCTGCAGCTCTTGAAGCTCGGCGTGCAGGGTGCCGAAGTCGGCTTTCCGGCTTCGTCCGAGATGGACTTTGAGTCTTGCAAGGAACTCGCGCAGCTCACCGCGAAGATGGCCGCGGAAGGCGACGAGGTGGCAAAGCGTGTGGTTGTTTCGGGCCTGGCCCGCTGCGTGGAAAGCGATATCCAGCGCTGCTGGGAGGCAGTGCAGTTTGCGCCGCATCCGCGTATCCATACCTTCCTCGCGACAAGCCCGCTCTCCATGGAGCACGTGCTGCACCTGACCCCCGAACAGGTCAAGGAGAAGGCGGTTCATTGCGTGAAGTTTGCGAAGTCGCTCGTGGGCGACAAGGGCGACGTGGAATTCAGCGCCGAGCATTTCGGCGACTGCCTCGAGAACATGGATTTTGTGATTGACGTGCTGAAGGCCGTGGTCGAAGCCGGTGCGACGACCATCAACCTGCCGAATACGGTGGAACGCTACCGCCCGCTGCTGTACGTGAATCAAATCAAGCAGGTGTACGAGGCTCTGCCGAAAGACATTACGATTTCCGTGCATTGCCATAACGACCTGGGCATGGCGACCGCCGCTACCGTCGAAAGCTTCTTCGTGGGGGCGACTCAGCTGGAAGTTGCCTTAAACGGCCTGGGTGAACGCTGCGGCAACACGAACTTCTACGAAGTCGCTGTCGCACTGCACAACTCCGGCGTGGATACCGGCCTGCACATGGAACGCATTTACGAAACGGCCATCTTGATTTCTCAGTGGTCGGGTGTCAACATCTATGCCCGCGCCCCGTTGATCGGTGCCGAGGCTATCGTGCACCGTAGCGGCATCCACCAGGATGGCGCCAGCAAGACGAAGGACATGAAGAAGGGCGCCTACCGCCCGATCGACTACTCCATCATCGGCCGCCACCAGAACGACGCCCTGAGCTTCACGAGCCAGAGCGGCCGTACCGCCGTGTACGAGATTATCACTAAGTTCGGCTACAAGATGACGCTGGCCGAGGCGGCCGAACTGCAGCCGATTCTGAAATCTTATAGCGAGAAGGAAGGCGAACTCAGCGCCGAGCGCGTGCTCGACGTGTTCCGCGAACAGCGCGTGAACGTGAACGGTCGCCTGGTGTTCAACAACATCGAGGTCATTCCCGACGAGAACCGCTTCATCTTCCACTTCAAGAAGGATGGCGAGGCGCTGGTGAGGTCCATTACGGCAGAAGGCCCCATCGAGGCTGCCCTGATGCTCATGCGCGAAATCGGCATGCCGGTCGAACTCGTGAAGTACCGCCAGCTGGTCGTGCCCGAGAAGGACAAGTTGTGGGCTGGCCGTGGCCTGAGCCGCATTGTGTTGAAGGCGAATGGTGCCGAGGTCGAAGGTCGCGGCGTCTCTAGCGATACCCTCAAGGCGAACATGCGCGCCCTCTTCGGCGGCGTAAACCTGCTGTACAAGAAGGCATAGCAAATGCTCGAACCGTTAACCCGTCCCTTTAAAAGACACTACGACAAGTACCGTGGAAAACTCGATGGATTTGTCGGGCCTGTCAAGGAATCCGTGTCCAAGCTGATGGCCATGATTCCGAAGGGGGAGGCGTTTGCCGGTTCCGAGGATATGGCCGACGAGCGCGAAGGCGATGATGCCGCAAAACCGGTGGGCCTGAAGGGCTTTGTTTCGAAAATCAAGGATTTCAAGAAGTCCATCAGGAGCCTTTCCGATTTCCAGAAGCTGATTCTTTTGACGATTGCGGTCGTGTTACCCGCGGGTATCCTAATTGCGGTTGCCCTTGCGGGAATACTCCGCCGGAAGAAGTAAACGAACAATAAAAAGGAGGAGGTATGATGAAATTGTCATGGCGAGGAAGCGTTGTGGTGGCAATCGCTTGCCTGTTTCTTGTTCTCGTGGCCTGCGGTGACGATGGGAGCGATTTAATTTCGCGCCCTGAAAATGTGTCGTCTTCCGCGAAAAAGAGTTCGTCTTCTTCAGCAAAAGAGGCTTCTAGTTCGAGTAGCTTGAGGGAAGGCGTTCTTTCGCCCTGCAGGGGTGAAGATAATGACGATTGCAAATACGACTCCTTGTACGATGAACGTGACGGGCAGACTTACAAAATCGTAAAAATCGGTAAGCAGTGGTGGATGGCCGAGAACCTGAATTATAAAACGGACAGCAGCCTCTGTTACAAATTGGCCGATTCCAACTGTACTAAGTATGGTCGCCTCTATCCTTGGGATGACGTCGTTCGCGGGGGAGGCTGTCCGAACGGCTGGTTCTTGCCTACAAGCAGTGAAATATATGAATTGGAACTGAATACAGGAAGTTCCTTTGAAGCGCTTGTTGCGGAAGAGTATGGGGGCGTGGATGCGTATGGGTTTTCTGTAAAACTCATTCCTGCTCTATATGAGCCTGATGGTGACGTGTCTATAAAGTCTTTTGATGGTGAGGAGGGCTCTGGTACTTCATTTTGGCCCGAAGACGAAGGTACTATTGCCTCGAATAAGGCTTGGTCCTTTAGTTCCAAAGAAGGTGGTGGTTCTTCTTCGGTAAACGATATTTTTCGTAGTGGTTGGTGGAAATGGGTTCGCTGCGTTCAAAATCCCGATGGACTGTATTATGTACAACCTTGTAAAACGGATCGTACGGATTCCTGTGAATACGGAACCTTGACCGATGAACGCGATGGTCAGACATACAAGACTGTGAAAGTCGGTACGCAGACCTGGATGGCCGAAAACCTGAATTATGAAATGGAAAACAGCAGCTGCTATGGGGATGATTCTCTTAACTGCATCAAGAAGGGGCGGCTGTATAGTGTGACTGCTGCTCAGAACGCCTGCCCCAAGGGTTGGCATTTGCCCGCGACTGACGAATGGAGAGTCCTTGATAAGGTGACTGGTTTTGATAATAACAGGTGGCAGGCAAAAGGGATTGAAAAATGGCCTTATGCTACAGATATGTATGGGCTTTCCATAATTCCCGGTGGGGAATGGAATCGTTCAGCTAAGGACTATTTGCGTGGCGACGAGACCGCATATATCTGCGGAGTACCCGAAAACGAAGAATGCAATGGCGGTTGGACCTTGTTTTCTGATTATGGTGGAAAATCTTGTATTACAGATGAAAATACATGCTCCGTCCGCTGCGTGAAGGATTAAACGATGCTTTCTTCCCGCTTGCCTAAAGATCTTTCTCCGTCGCCGTTCTTTGCCGAACTGGAACGTGCTAAGGCCGATGTGCTTGCGGAATGTGCCAGCGCGAATGCTCTCCCGTTTATCGACATGACGGTAAGTAGCCCGGTGAAGGCTGGCTTGCCGATTGATATGGATGTGGCGGTTGATGAAGGCCGCGAATCTTTCGGTTGCTGGAATCCTGATGCTGCGGGCTGGAAGTCCGCGCGCGAGGCGGTGGTGGAATACTATCGCGAACGTGGCGGCAACTTTGATGCGGGCCAGATTATCCTTACCGCAAGTACGAGCGAAGCTTATTCCGTATTGTTCAAGGCGTTCTGCGACCCGGGCGATATAATTCTGACGCCGATGCCAGGCTACCCGCTGCTCGATACCCTCGCGCAGTTGGAACACCTGGAATGCGCCCCGTATTTTTTGCAGTTGAAGCGGGAGCGGTTCGACAAGCTCACCGACCTTAAGAAGGTCACTGAGCGGCGCTCTGCGCCAGCCGAAGTGAACTCATTCCGGTTTGTCCTGGATTCCGACAGCCTGCTGGCGGCGCCCGAAAAGGCGAAAATCCTGCTGCTCGTCTCGCCGCACAATCCGACGGGCCACTGCATCTCGCGCGAGGAATGGAACGAGGCTGTCCGTTTCTGCGAAGAGAATAATTTAATTCTCGTGGTGGACGAAGTCTTCGGCGACTATGCATTTACGGATAAAGTAAATCGTACGTGGGAATATGGTTCCTATCGCGTCGTCGAAGCCTCGCTCCAGGATGACTTGTGCGACAATGGTCCCAAGTGCCCGATTTTCTGGCTGAACGGCCTCAGCAAGGCTGTGGGCTCGCCGCAGCTCAAGCTCGGCTGGATGGCTTTCTACGCGCCCCGCGAACGCTTTGAAGAAATCCGCGCGGCGCTTGAATTTGTAGAAGATGCCTACCTGAGCGTCTCCGCACCTGCGCAGGCGCTTGGCACTTCGCTCCTCAAACAGTCCGCCGCCTACGAATCGCGCGTCAAGGAACGCTTGCTTGCCAACTGGCAGACCCTGCGTGAAGCCTTCCCGGCAAAGTACTGCCCCGAGGTTCTCGGCGGCTGGTATGCGGTTATCCGCCTGGGCGCAGACGACGAGGAACTCACGCTCCGCCTGCTCCGTGAAAAGCATGTGCTGGTGCAGCCCGGGTTCTTCTTCGATTTCGACGAGGACGGCTGGGTAGTGGTCTCGCTCCTGCAGGACCCGGCGCTGTTTAACGAGGCGGTAGCGAGGATGTGCTCGCTTGCGGATTCCTAGTGCCTGAAAATTTGTATATTACACGCGGATAAAAATTAGGTTGTAACGTGGAAAAGAAGAAGATTTTGCTCATCAACTGGCGCGACATCAAGAACCCGGAAGCGGGCGGCGCCGAACTGTACTTTCACGAGATTTTCAAGCGCATCAACGCCCGCAACTACGAGGTGACCGTCCTTTCGCATAGCGTGAAGGGTCTTCCCGCCGAAGAAGTTGTCGATGGCATGCGCACTATCCGCACGGGCAACAAGTTCCTGTTCAACTACACGGCGCACCTCTATGCCCGCAAGCACCAGAAGGAATACGACCTCATCGTGGAGGACCTGAACAAGATCCCGTTCTTCACGCCCTGCAACACGAAGGTCAAGCGCCTCCACATGGTGATGCACTTCTTCCGCAAGTCGATTTTCCGCGAGGCGTTCTTCCCGATGGCGCTTTACGTTTACCTGATGGAACGTGCGGTGGCGCTCTTCTACAAGGGTGAGAACTTCCTTGCCATCTCGCAGAGTACCGCCGACGAGATTGTCGATATGGGAATCAAGGCCAAGTGGACCGAGGTGGTGGAGCCGGGCATCGATACCGAGTACTTCCACCCGACCGAGAAGAAGGCCGACCCTCCGGTGATTTCTTACGTGGGCCGCCTTATGAAGTACAAGAACGCGCAGTTTGTCATCAATGCCATGCCGCGCCTTCGCGAACTGGTGCCGGGTATAAGGCTCGAGGTTGCCGGTGGTGGCGACTATCGCGGCGAACTCGAGAAGCTGGTGGACAGGCTTGGCGTGCGCGACTCCGTGAAGTTCCTCGGGCGCGTTTCCGAAGACGAGAAGCGCGACCTCCTGAGCCGATCCTCGCTGTTCATCAACCCCTCCTTCAAGGAAGGCTGGGGCATCAACAACATCGAGGCGAACCTCTGCGGCACGATTTCGATGAGCAACAACGTCGCGGGCCTCAAGGATTCCGTGGTCGACGGCGTGACCGGCCTTCTGTACGAGAACGACGACCCCGAGGGGTTCTGCCAGAAGGCCGCGGCCGTCCTCCATGACAAGGCGCGCCTCGCCGAACTCGAAAAGAACGCCCGCGAACGCGCCCTCACCATGAGTTGGGACGCGATGGCCGAAAAAATGGAAAAAGTTGTCGAAAAAGCGCTGAATTAGCATTTTTTGACGGAATTTTTTGTTAAATTTCCGCCCGTGATTGCCCCCTGCGGTTTATCGCTGCGGCGAAAACTGCCTTGCTCCAATTTCCTGAGCCGGACTAGATCCGCTGGATAGGAGCCCTCCTGGCCGTCAAGCTTCCCTAGAAGCGCTATTAAGATGGCCCTAAACAACACACACATGCAATCACCCCTTCGGCGGGTCTTTTCCAGCCTTCCGTTGCGGCTTAACCCTTATTTATGAGGTGCCCAGATGGAAACATACATCGCAATTGCTCTGTCGCTCGTCGCAGTGATTTTGAGCATCGTTATCCTGACTAAGGTTAACAAGGTTCTCGACAATCTCCATACTCCGATTGTTAAAAAGCTCACCCCGGATATGAACTTGAAGCCGAATTCCCGCCGCCCCGTCGGTGCCCAGGAAATGGCTCAGCGCGGTGAACGCAACAACAATAAGGATCATGGCAAGGATCGCCAGAACAACAAGGAAGCTCGCGGCGACAAGCAGGCCCAGCCTGCCCAGAACCGTGACCGTAACGAACAGCGTGGTGACCGTGGCCAGCGCCGTGACCGCCGTGAAGGCCGTCCCGAACGCCAGCGCCGCGACTTCAACAAGCCGGCTGCCGAAGCCGCCGCTCCTGCCGAGGCCGCTCAGGCCCCCGCAGTCGAAGCTGCCGCTCCCGCCGCTACCGAAGCCCGCCGTCCGCTCGCTCCGCGTATCCCGGTTGAAACCCCGGCTGCCCCTGCCGCTCCGGCCGTCGAAGCTCCCGCCGCCGCTCCCGCTGCTGCCGAAGCTCCGGTTGTCGCCACTCCGACCGAGTTCGATCCGAACAAGGTCCGCTATGGCCGCCGCAACGTGATTAAGAAGCTTCCCGAACTCGGGGACGACGCTTAATCGCAACCCGCGATAAAAGCCTAAAAGCTTAAAAATCCCTCGGTCCTGGACCGGGGGATTTTTAGTTTGTTCTCAAAGGCTAGAATTTTTCGTCGTAGCGGTTGTCGTAGCCGTCTTCGTACCCGTCGTCGTATTCGTCGCTGTCCGGGAAGCCCGATTCGAGTTCTGTGAAGCTCGGTTCCTCGATGGCGACGACTTCGACCTCGAAGGTGAGGTCCTTGCCCGCGAAGGGGTGGTTCCCGTCGACCAGGACGGAATCGCGGTAGATTTCCTTGACGATGAAGATGCCGTCGCTCTCTTCGTCATCGAGATGGAGGTCGTCGAAGAACTCGTCGGCGGTGTCGGGCAGCTGGAATTCGCGGATGTCGTTGTCCATGAACATCTCGAGCTCCATGCCGAGCCAGAGTTCGCCCACGTCCTGGAGCTCCTCCTTGGGCACCTTCATGATGAGGTCCTCGCGGAAGGGGCCGTAGCCGAGGTTCGCGGGGATGTCGACGGAGAACCTCTCGCCGAGCCTTCGACCGGCGAGGGCGGTTTCGAGTCCCGGGATGATGTTGTTGTAGCCGTGAATGTAGACAAAGGGGTAGGAGGCGGGAATTTCTTCGAGAATACGCCCCTTTTCCATGAGCACGTAGGCGATACTGACCTTTGTCCTGTCTTCGATTACTTCCATACGCGCGCAAATATAGATTTTTTTGCTACATTGCAGCCCATGCTCTACGGAATTTGTTCTGACATTCATTCCAACGCGACGGCCTTCGAGGCGGTGCTCCAGTCCATGGAAGACAATAAGGTCGAGAGGCGCGTCTGCCTGGGTGACCTGGTGGGCTACGGCGCCGACCCCGACGAATGTGTGAAGCTCGCCCGCGACAAGATGGATATTTGCCTTATCGGGAATCACGACAGCGTGGCCATCAAGTACGAATCGAGCGTCGGCTTCAACCCCTACGCGAAGCAGGCCATCGACTGGACCCAGGCCCACCTGAGCGAGGAATCCGCGGAATACCTGAAGGCACTGCCCTATATCCGCGAGGAGAACGACATCACCTTCGTGCATGCATCTCCGCTTTCGCCCGCCGACTGGGTCTACGTGACCGACCTCGAGGAGGCGCTCGAGGCGTTCGACCATTTCCGTGGCACCTACTGCTTTATTGGCCACACGCACAGCCCCGTGATTGTCGCGAGCCGCCCGATGGCCATCCCCAAGATCCTCGACGAGTACGAATACACCATCGTGAATACGGAACGCCTGCTGGTGAACGTGGGCAGCGTGGGGCAGCCCCGCGACCGCGATTGTCGCGCCTGCTGGTGCCTGCTCGATACCGAGACCAAGTGCGTGAGGCTCATCCGCGTGGAATACGACGTGTTCCAGACGCAGGAACGCATGCGCAAGGCGGGAATGCCGAGTTTCCTCATCGACCGGTTGAGCGTGGGCCGTTAGCCCCATGAAGTGGGTCCTCGCAGTTTTCGGTAAGGCCGGCTCGCCGTTCATTGCGGACGAGGTGGATAAGTACGTGAAGCGCCTGCGGGGCGGCATGTTCCCGCTCGAGGTCGTGGAACTCAAGGAATCGAAACTCGATGACCGCGTGCAGTCGCTTGCCCAGGAGGCGGCACTCTTCGAAAAGAAGTTCCCCAAGTCGGAATACCGCCGCGTGATCTTGTCCGAAGAAGGCAAGCTCATGGATACGGTGAAGCTGTCCGATACTCTGCGCGACCGCTTTCCGGGAAATATCGTTTTCTTGATTGGGTCTGCCTACGGTATCGACGAAGGCCTGAAAAAGACGGCCGACCTGCTGCTTTCGCTTTCACCCCTGACGTTCACGCACGACCATGCGCGCGTGATCATGGCGGAGCAGCTCTACCGCGTGCAGATGGTGATGCAGAACCACCCGTATCATCATAGGTGACGGGCGGGGAAAGTTATTTCGCGTTTGACAGAATATCGCTTTTGGAAACGTGAAGAAGGCTGACTGCTTCATCAGGAGTCAGTTTGCCTGCGTTTATCAGAATCCGAGCATCTTCTAGACCGCGATCTTCCTTTCCTTGCAGGTAGGATCCCTGTTTTTCGTAAAGCATGTCCGTCATTCCGTCAACCTCGTTCAGAATAATTTCATCTGTATACCCCTTTAAAGATACATCTTTTGCGAACTCCTTGTCAAGGAGGCGTTTCAGCTTTTCTTCGGGGATTTCTTTCTCTTCAAGTACATCGCGAAACAAACGCAGCATTTCGGCCCTGTCGGACGTATCGCGCTTTTCGAGCGGGGTGCGGTCATCGATGGCGAAGAACTTCTCGATTTCGACCAGGTAGATGTCCATCTTGTCATAGTAGAGATGGCGATTCCGCACCAGTTGGGCGTGGTGCAGATAGGTGTTCCGCTCCTTCGGGAACTGGTTCTCGGTCAGGATGGAGAGTACATAGATGTGCGGCAGGTTGTAATTCTGTGATTTCTTGACCGTGCGCGATACAACACGGGCGGTATAGTAGAGAAGCCGGTCCACAAAAAGCGTGTTGAAGTTCTGCTGGACCTCAATCAGCACGGGTTCGCCAGTCTGCGTAGTTCCGTAAATGTCGAAAATCGCCGTCTTGTCGTTGAGAACGCCGGGATTTTCGGGAACTCCTAGCGTATAAGACCTAATCGCCTTTTCTCCGGTGAGGCCGAGCATGGCGTTCAGGAACTTCACGGTGCGTTCGGGCTTTGCCTCGTTCGCCAGGAGCATCTTGAAGATGCCGTCGCTGAACGGATAGACATTCTTGTATTTCTTGCGGTAGTATGCTAGACGCTCGGGGTGCTCGTGCACGTCCTTTGCCATGGCGATGTATTCGATGCGGTTCATTTAATCTCCCCTTGGGTTGGCGACATCCCGGAATTGGGGCGTGCCTACCTATAAAAACGATTGAAACGCGAAAACGTTACCTTTTGGCCAATTTTTTTCGCGTGTTCGCGAAAAAGGGAAGGTGATAGCAGAAAATAATATTATCTTAGAGATATGAAATATTCACTCTTGATATCAGCTTTATTGCTTGTTGCTGCATCGGCTTTTGCGGCGACGCAAGGAACATTGGTCGATAAACGCGACGGGAAAAAATATAAGACAGTAAAGATTGGCGACCAGACGTGGATGGCGGAGAACCTGAACTACAAGACGCAGGATAGCTATTGCTATAATGACAATGAATCAAACTGCAAAAAGAATGGCCGTTTGTACTCTTGGAAGGCTGCGCTATATGCTTGCCCTGTAGGTTGGCATTTGCCGGGCAATATTGATTTTAAAACATTGTACGAATCTGTCGGCGGTAAACAGGTCGCTGGCAAAAAATTAAAGACCAAGGAAGGCTGGAACAATAACGGCAACGGCACGGATGATTTCGGGTTCTCGGCGCTCCCTGCTGGCGCAAAGGACAACAATGGGCGTTACATCGTTGAGGGCTACCTCACGCTCTTCTGGGGCTCTATGGAGAAAGATTGCGACAAAGCGTTCGGCTTGCTGTTGAACTTTGGCGCCGACAGTGTGAACCTGGAATCCGGCAGTAAGGACTTCAGGTGGTCGGTCCGTTGTATAAAGGACGAAACTGTTGTTCCTGCAACCGAAGTGACCGTGGACTCGGTGACTGATTCTCGCGATGGTCAAACCTACAAGACTGTTAAAATCGGTACGCAGACTTGGATGGCGAAGAACCTGAACTACAAAGCGGACTCTAGCTTCTGCTATGACAAAGAGGAAAGCAACTGTGCCAAGTACGGTCGCTTTTATAAATGGGATGATGCGTTAAGGGCTTGTCCGAGCGGTTGGCACTTGCCGAGTAAGGCGGAATTTGAAACATTGATCGGATCTGTTGG
>JAEEGJ010020380.1_pt1 | contig 14438 bp, 7 predicted proteins | sample 8958761 | NCBI WGS metagenome assembly JAEEGJ01 (sample SAMN16246546, study PRJNA631951) | gut metagenome | biome: gut microbiome; feature: rumen; material: RS-attached | host: Bos | place: Iran: Karaj | collected 2018-10 | reverse complement strand
AAGGACACCCCCAACCTCAACCTGCCGCGCGCTACGCGACAGGTTTCATTTTACGGCCTCAACGAGGGAGAGAACGCCGAAAATGAGGAATACGACACCCGACGCGAGCTTGATTGTCTTCTCCGCATTGGGAATGCGGGAAATGAGATCGCCGCAAAGGACGGCGAGAAGCGAGGTCGTAACAAGGGCCAACGCCGCGCCGAGGAAGACCCAGAAACGCTTTCCAGGGCTTCCCGATGCGGCCGCGAGCGTGGCGAGCTGGGTCTTGTCACCCAGTTCGGCGAGGAAAATCATGGCGTAGGTGCGAAGGAAAATGGAAAGCATGTTGAGCCTCAAAGATAGTTTTGACGATACAATTTTACACCTCTTTCGGGGTTTTTGCGGCATTTTTGCCGCAAAAACCCCGGGAAAACAACTTTTTTTGTTTACAAGCCTCTTTTTTTCATGTAAATTTCACTTTGCTTTTGAAAAGCATTTCGGTATCGAAGTTTCCGGTTTGCCGTGCGCGACGGGATTGACGCTACCGCAAGGGCATGATGGAACATGCCTATGGGCAATGCGGGCCTATGCCAGGGCCGAGGCCTTAACACCAAACAAGTATGGCAGCTGCACGGCAAGGAACAAAGGACAGCAAGACATGGATATCTATGTCGGCAACCTCGCGTACAAGAGCACGGATGAGGACCTCCGCGCGCTTTTTTCGCAATATGGGGAAGTGACCTCCGCGCGTGTCGTGGTGGACCGTGCCTCCGGTCGCTCCAAGGGCTTCGGCTTTGTGGAGATGCCAAACCGCGAAGAAGCGCAGAAGGCGATCGACGCGATCAACGGCAACGACTTCCAGGGCCGCGCCCTTCGCGTCAACGAGTCCCAGCCCAAGCCCCGCGAAGAGCGTCGCGGCGGATTCCGCCCGCGTGGCGACCGTCCCCCGCGCAAGGACCGCGAAGACCGCTGGTAGCGGCCCCGTTCGCTGGCGCCGGATGCGACGGCGCCATTCTTTGATTTCGCCGCGCCATGCCGATTGCATGGCGCGGGCTTTTGGCGTATAAGGAAAAACCATGAAACACCTCGTTAAAATACTCATCTCTCTCGCCTGCTCATTTCTCATCCTCGGTCTTTTATTCGGCATTGCCAGTTCAACGGGGAAAGGCGCTTCGCCGGCTCTCGTAGCCGACGCCGTCCGCGGCGCAATTCCACTTTTCGTGGGCGTCTACATCCTCTGCCAGTTCGCGCAGACGTTCTTCCGTGCGCTTCGGGCACGGCTGCTCCTCAAGGCCTCGCTTCCAACGGGCCAGAAGGTGCCCGGCTTATTCCGCCTCATCCTCGTCACCTTCGTGCGCGGGGCCTGCGCCGACATGCTCCCCGCGCGAATCGGGGAACTGAGCTACGTCGCCATGCTCAACCGCGGATGCAGCATCCCAGCCGCCGACTGCCTCTCTTCGCTCTCAATCGGCCTCCTCTTCGACTTCATCGCCCTCCTTGCCGTCCTCGCCGTCGCGATTCCTGCCGCCGCCCAGGGGATGTCTTTGCTGGGGTCGATGCTCATGCTCGCCGTCATCTGCATCGTCGGCGGGTTCGGTCTCTTTTTCATCTTCCCGGCCTTCGCCAAGGCCTGCGCACGCCTTGAGGGACGCGGACTCTTCCGCAAGCGCCTCTTCGCGGCGCTCCTGAAAATCGTCACGGACACCGCCAACGCCGTTGTCAAGACGCGCCGCGGTGGCGTGGCACTCGGCGTCACGGCCCATTCAATCTGCGTTCGCATGGCCAAGTACGCCGGCCTCTACTGCCTCTTCGTCGCCGTCACCCGCCCGATCTGGCCGGACCTTTCCCAGGCGGGGATTTTCCCCGTTCTCGTCGCGCTCATCGCCGCCGAGGGCGCGGCAAGCCTCCCCGTTCCGACCTTCATGAGCTTCGGCTCCTACGAGGCCGGCGGCCTCGCGGCGCTCACGGCGCTCGGCTTCCCGGCGTCCGACTCGATGGCTGCGATGATCGCCATGCACGTCCTGAGTCAGATCATCGACTATTCCCTCGGCGGCCTCGCCTTCCTCGTCTTCACGTGGACAACTCGTACGCCAAAGCAGGAGACGGAATGCGTCGGGGAACAGCGCCCCTCGGCCACGCGCAAGGCATTCGTCATCCTCGCCATGTTTGCGCTGACTGCGTTCGTCCTGCTTTTTGCAGCCTTCCAGTACCGCGCCTCCAAGAAGCGCGGACGCCTCACGCCTCCGCCAGTCGGCGAAGCCGTCGAACCCACGTCTGAAGAGGCCGCCGCGCGCGACGCCGCCCTTCGCGCCTTTGGCGGTAAGATTGTCTGGAGCAGCAACCGCGAAGGTTCGCATGACATCTGGATTCTCGACGGCCCCGGAAAGGAACCGCGCCGCCTCACGCACTCCGCGTTCACGGACACCTACCCGCGCTTCTCGCCCGACGGTCGCCTCGTCTCCTTCTCCCGCTCGACCGAGCCGTGGGTCTCGCAGCGCAACTTCGAGAAGTGGGACACGTGGGTCGTGGATGTCGAGACGGGCCGCGAACGTCGCGTGGCGACAAATGCGTATCAGGCGTGCTGGAACTTGACCGACATGGGAAATTCGGAGCTTGTCTTCGTCCGTGAGGGCGGGAAAACGCTGGAAGGCGCAGCGCCCGATGGTGGTCCTATGGGACGCTGCCTAATCTCAGGCCAACATCCGCTCGACAGAGGAGAGTTGATCACCCTGCCCGACATGCCAACTTCGGACAACTCCCCGAACCGCAATGACCTCCTTGTGACTCTTCGCGGCGCTCGAAACGCCACAGCCCGCCTTGCAGGTTCCACTTGGACACAGGCTGAAATCACACTAACGGCTGGCGGTTGCCAGATGGTGTGGCGCAAGAGGTGCGCGACTATCTCCTTGCCTGATCTGGGCGAAGGTGCGACGCAGAGTGAAGAGGAAGTTGTCTGGGTCGACCACCCAGGCCGCATGAAGAACGCCTTCTACACTTTCGACTACTCCGAACCCGATTGCAAGAAGCGCAAGCGCGTCGTCCTGCTCGACGCTGAGGAGCCGTGGAGCCACGAGTACTTCCCGCGCTTCGCCGAGGGCGGGCGATGGCTCGTTTACGGCGCAAGCCAAGGCGGCCACGAGCAAGACAGCGAGGACTACGAAATCTTCCTCTGGGACAGCGCCAACACAAACACCCCGCCCGCGCGCCTCACCTTCCACACCGGCAACGACTGCTGGCCCGACATTTGGGCAAAGTAAAACTGTGGTTTGGCAATGAAAAAACGCCCCGCCTTCCGCGCCGCAATGGTGCTTTTAGCGGCTTTCGCGCTCGGCCTCAAGCCACCTCCTTCCGGCAAATCTGTCGCGCCAACGCCAGAAGAAGCCGCCGCGCGTGACGCCGCCCTTCGCGCCTTTGGCGGGAAGATCGTCTGGAGCAGCAACCGCGAGGGTTCGCATGACATTTGGATTCTCGATGGTCCCGGAAAGGAATCCCGTCGCCTCACGCACTCCGCCTTCACGGACACCTACCCGCGCTTCTCGCCCGACGGACGCCTCGTATCCTTCTCCCGTTCGACGGAACCGTGGGTTTCGCAGCGGAACTTCGACAAGTGGGACACCTGGGTCGTGGATGTGGATACGGGCCGCGAACGCCGCGTCGCCACCAACGCCTACCAGGCGTGCTGGCATATCGGCGACTACAACTTCACAAATCTTGTTTTCGTTCGTGACGGCGGCAAGGTCCTGGCGGCTTGCAAGCCAGATGGTACAGATGTTTTCACGCACCTTTCCTCCGGTCATTTCCCAATCGGGGAGGGCGAGCTCATCACTATTCCAGACATGCCTACCCTAGCGGATCCGCTCGATGAGTGGAATGAAGACTTCCTTGTCACACTACGAGGCGCGCGAAGAGCTACCATACACATCGGCTGGTTTATCGGAGTGGAAATACGCGAGACCGCCGGAGGCTGCCAGATGGTTTGGAGAAAGCGATGCTGTTCATATCCTACGCCGTGGTTGGCAGGATGCCCGACAAATCGCGAGCCGGAAGTTGTCTGGGTCGACCATCCCGGTCGTATGAAGAATGCCTTCTACACCTTCGACTACTCCGAGCGGGCGGCCTACAAGAAGCGCAAGCGCGTCCTCCTCTTCGACGCGCCGGAACCGTGGAGCCACGAGTACTTTCCGCGCTTCGCCGAGGGCGGGCGGTGGCTCGTTTACGGCGCGAGCCAGGGCGGCCACGAGCAGGACAGCGAGGACTACGAAATCTTCCTCTGGGACAGCGCCAATACCAACACCCCGCCCGCGCGTCTCACCTTCCACACGGGCAACGACTGCTGGCCCGACATTTGGGCGAAGTAAACAGGGGTGCGGGGCAGAGTAAAGGCCCATCCCTTCGCAAGAGGGATGGGCTTTACTCTGCCCCGCAATCTTTAGCAAACAATATACACACGTGGTGAGCGCGTTGTGTTATACTAAATTGATTAGTTTTGTGCCGGCATTCCGTCAACCTGTCGTTTCGGACGCCGCCCGTTCAAGGAGGACAACCCATGCTCATGAAAACACGCCCCACCCTTCGTGCCGCCCTGGCGCTCTTCGCGGCCTTCGCGCTCGGCCTCACAACGGCCTTCGCGGAGATGGACACGGCCACGAACCGTCCGCCCGTCCAGACCTTCTACCTCCCGATTCCGGAAGAGGACCTGCTGCAGACCCTTACCTCGATCCATGGCGGGGCGAGCTGGACCCTCCCGGCCGAGCCTGTCGAGTCCTATAACTCCATCGTCGTCTTCGTCGACGGCACCGTCATCTACTACGACCAGTGGGAGGACGGCTACGAGCAGGACATCGCCAACCCGAACCATCTGTACAGCGCCGCGAACCCCACGGGCACGCAGATCTGGGGCGATGGCGACCCCTCCAACGGCTACCCGCCCGACTACCCGCATGACCGTCTCTACGCCGGCAACGTAATTGTCCTCTCCAGCGAAGTCAAGGTCAACGGCCGCAACCCCGCCAAGCTCGTCTACTTCGACGGCTCGGACAAAATCGGCGTCTCCCGTCCCGTCGCCATCGCCCGCGCCGTCTGGGCGAGCCAGTCCCAGACCCTCTTCGCCGGCGCGAACGAGGTCTATGACACGACCTTCTTCGGCAACGAGTTCGTCGTCCCCGTCGGCGAGAACACCGCGAACCAGAACGAAATCTTCCAGTACACGGGCGCCACGATCATGGCGGGGGCCGGCGGCGCGACCGTCTCGGTAGACCTCGACGCCAACGGCACCTACGACCGCACCGCGACCCTCGCGGAAGGCCAGACCTTCCTCGTCGACGGCGGCCTCAAGCAGGGCGCGAAGATCAAGGCCACCGGCGGTTCCGTCCAGGTCAACCTCCTGACGGGCGACATCTACGACGGCTACGAGAGCCGCTTCATCACCCTCCTCCCGACGAGCCTCTGGTGCTCCTCCTACACCTCCCCCGTCGCGACGCCGACCACGACCAAGGTCAACCGCACCACCTACCAGAGCGGCACGAAGATCTGGCTCTACAACCCCTCCTCCTCCGCGATCACCGTCTACTACGAGACCGCCACGGCCACCGCGAAGTCCATTTCCGTCCCTGCGAAGTCCTCCGCCTACGTCGTAGCCGGCGCGAAAACCACGACGAGCTCCGACACCTTCACCGGCTCCACCACCTCGGGCGTCTACGTCCGCTCAAAGAACGGCGAACCCTTCTACGCCATCGCGACGGTCGACTCGACCGGCACGGGCGCTTCGTCCAGGACCTCGGGCGGCGACAACCGCACCTGGGACTGGGGCTTCGCGCTGATTCCCGACAGCTCCCTGAGCTCGCAGATCGTCGTCGGCCTCGGCCTCGGCCGCGACCCGACCTCCTCCACCTCGCCGGACGAGAACGGCGCCCCGATCTGGACCGTCGCGGACAAGGACACCACCCTTTACGTGGACTATGACGGCAACCCCGACACCGGCGCCTACGTCGACGCCAACGGCAGCCACTACGACAAGGCCATCAACGTCAAGCGCCTTGAGATCGCCAAGGTCTACAACCCCTCGGGCGACCAGACCGGCATGCTCATCTACACCCTCAACGGCGCCAAAATCGCCGCCGCCTGGGGCGAGGACCCCGCCAACGCCTCGCCGGGCCAGCCCGGCCTCGACCTCGGCACCGGCATCCCGCCCATGCCCGAATGGGTCATGCGCAAGTCCTCCAAGCTCGTCGTCGACGCCGATGACGACGGCTTCATGACGCCCGGTGACACAATCGAGTACATGGTCGAGTTCCTCAACGTCGGCCGCCAGCCCGTCTCCGGCCTCAGCCTCAGGGACGAACTCCCCGCCGACGTCACCTACGTCGCGAACTCCTCCGCCTTCTCCTCCACCCTCCGCGGCTACCCCGGCACCAGCCACGCGATCGCCGACAACGCCACTGGCGACGCCTTCCCCTTCTCGGGCAACGGCCTCGACCTGACCATCGACGCGAACAGCGAGAACGGCGGCAACCTCCGCGTCGGCGGCGCCTGGTACTACACCTACCGCGTCCGGATCAACGACATCGTCACCTCCGACTCGATCCACAACATCGCCATCGCCGTCGGCCCCGACGGCATGGTCACGAACTCCATCACCGACCCCCTCCGCGCCTCGATCGGCGACACCGTCTGGCTGGACGCGAACGGCAACGGCGTCCAGGACGCGAATGAAGAGCCCGTCGCGGGCATCGTCGTCAGCCTCGTGGACGCCAACGGCAACCTCGTCTTCAACGACAAGGACCTCCCCTACCAGGTCGCGACCGACGCGAACGGCAACTACCTCTTCAAGGGCGTCCGCCCCGGCACCTACCAGGTCGTCTTCGACCTCCCGCCCTACTACGCCGCGACCACGCAGGACGCCGGCTCCGATGACGAAGCCGACTCCGACATCGACGACACGGGCGCGACGGACACCTTCACGCTCCGCGGCGGACAGGTCAAGACCGACGTCGACGCCGGCCTCGTCCTCGTGGACGACCCCGCCTCCATCCGGATCGTCAAGCTCGCCGGCGACGCCGCCGACGACACCGTCCTCGCGCTCGACGCCAAGGGCAAGACCGTCACCTACACCTACAAGGTCACCAACACCGGCCTCACCTACCTCTCCGACGTGACCGTCACGGACGACAAGCTCGGCGCCATCGGCACCGTCGAGGGCCTCCTCGCCCCCGGCGCCACGGTCATCCTCACCAAGGACACGGTCATCACCAGGAACGTCGTCAACGTCGGCGATGTCATCGGCACGCCTTGCGCGAAGGACGGCACGCCGATCCCCTTCCTCGATAACGTCACGGACGACGACGACGCGGAGGTCACCGTCCCCGCCGACCCCGCCTCGATCGGCGACCGCGTCTGGGCCGACATCGACGGCGACGGATTCCAGGATGAAGGCGAACCCGGCATTCCCGGCGTGACCGTCACGCTCAAGGACTCCGACGGCAACGTCGTCGCCTCCATGACGACCGACAACAACGGCGAATACCTCTTCGAGGACGTCCCCGCCGGCTCCTACACCGTCGTCTTCACCTCGCCCGACAACGTCTACGAGTTCACAACCGCCCACGCCGGCAGCGATCCCGCCGCCGATTCCAACGCCGACGCCTCGGGCTACGCGCCCGTCACGGTCGGCGAAGGCGACAACGACCTCACCATCGACGCCGGCCTGAAGCTCAAGAGCGGCGCGGCCGCCATCGACCTCGTTAAGCTCGCCGGCGACGCCGCCGACGGCACCTCCCTCCAGCTCGCCCGCTACGGCGACACCGCCACCTACACCTACAAGGTCACCAACACCGGTCTCGCCTACCTCGTCAACGTGGTCGTCGAGGACGACAAGCTCGGCACAATCGGCACCATCGCCTCCCTCGCGCCCGGAGCCTCCGCCACGCTGACCGCCTCGACAGCCCTCACCACGGACACGACTAACGTCGGCACCGTCACCGCCATCCCGACGACCAAGTCTGGCGACGCCATCCCTGGCGTCACCTCGGTCACGGACACCGACGACGCCGTCGTCCTCGTTCCCGAACAGACCGCCACCATCGGCGACCGCGTCTGGATCGACGCCGACGGCGACGGCATCCAGGACGCCGACGAGATCGGTCTCGGCGGCGTGACCGTCACCCTCAAGGACGCCAACGGCAACGATGTCGCGACGAAGACGACTGACGGAAACGGCAACTACCTCTTCACGGACGTCGTACCCGGCGCCTACACCGTCGTCTTCACGGCCCCGACCGACTGGACCTTCACCACGAAGGACGCCGGCTCCAATGACGCCGCCGACTCCGACGCCGACTCCGCTGGCGCCGTGTCCGTCACGGTCGCCCCCGGCGCCGATGACCGCACCATCGACGCGGGCCTCGTCCTCGCCAACGGCGCCGCCGCCATCCAAATCGTCAAGACCGCTGGCGACGCCCCTGACGGCACGACGCTCCGTACCGCCACCATCGGCGCGCAAGTGACCTACACCTACAAGGTCACCAACACCGGCCGCACCTATCTCAAGAACGTCACAGTCACGGACAACAAGCTCGGCACCATCGGCACCGTCTCCGGTCTCCTCGCCCCCGGTGCCTCCGCCACGCTGACCAAGACGGCCGCAATCTCCGTGGACACGACCAACGTCGGCACCGTCGAGGGCACACCCTGCGACGAGAACGGCACCACCCTCGACGCAGACCAGGTCTCCGCCAATGACGACGCCATAGTGGACGTCCCGGACGAACCCGCCTCCATCGGCGACCGCGCCTGGATTGACCTCGACGGCGACGGCATGCAGGACGCCGGCGAACCCGGCCTGCCCGGCGTGACCGTCACGCTCAAGGACAGCACGGGCGCCGTGGTCGCGACGACCACGACCGACTCGAACGGCAACTACCTCTTCACGAACGTCAATCCCGGCGACTACACCGTGACCTTCGCCCCGGCGGAGACCTGGTGGGATGTCACCGCGAAGGACGCCGGCAACGACGACGCAGCGGACAGCGACATCAACGCCGCTGGCGTGACGGGGACCTTCACGCTCGTCTCGCTCGTGGACGACCTCACCCGCGACGCAGGCTACGTCTTCAAGACCTCGGCCGCCTCCATCTCGATCGTCAAGACCGCCAGCGAGTCCGCCATCGGCAAGGGCGAGTCCGTCACCTACACCTACAGGGTCACCAACACCGGCTCCACCTACCTCAAGAACGTCGCCGTCACGGACGACAAGCTCGGCTCCATCGGCACCATCGCCCTCCTCGCCCCCGGCGCCTCCCAGACCCTGACCGCCTCTGCGATCCTAACCGAGGGCACGACCAATGTCGGCACCGCCACCGGAACGCCCGCCGACTCCACCGGCAAGCCGATTCCCGGCGCCTCCGACGTCACGGCCAATGACGACGCCACCGTCGATGTCAACACCGATCCAGCCATCGTCGGCGACCGCGTGTGGAACGACGTGGACGGCGACGGCGTGCAGGATGCCGGCGAACTCGGCATCCAGGGCGTGACCGTCAAACTCCTCGACGCCGAGGGCAACGTCGTCGCCACCACGGTGACCGACGCGAACGGCAACTACCGCTTCGAAATCGGCGACCCCGGCACCTACGTCATCGAGTTCGCCCCTTCCACCAGCTGGACCTTCACCACGAAGGACGCGGGCGGCAACGACGCCGCGGACAGCGACGCCGACCCCGCCACGGGCCGCACCCCGACCTTCACCGTCTCGGCGGGACAGACCGACCTCACCCTCGACGCCGGCCTCGTCGGCGGCGTGCCCCCGGGCATCTGCGAGCTCATCGACGTGGCGAACAAGTTCAACGCCTTCATCGGCGGCAACTTCACCGCCAACGGCGGCGACACCGAGGGCAACCTCCTCGTCGGCGGCAACGCCACCCTCGGCGCCGGCTACAGCGTCGGCCTCATCGGCCCCGGTTACGGCCGCACCCGTGAAGCCGCCACGATCGGCACCGACTCGCTCGTCGTTGCCGGCGACCTCACCGAGACGACCGCCCCGCACATGAACGGCAACATCGTCTACGGCGGCACCTACACCAACCTCGGCTCCACCGCCATCCTCGACTACCTTGCCACCTACACCAACCTCGGCGCCGCCGCTATTCTCGACTACCTTGCCACCTACGGCAACCTCGGCGCAACCGGCAACCGCATCCTCGCCTACTACGACATGCGCAACGTCAACCCCGTCACCCTCGACGAGAACTGGAACGTCCCCGAGGACGGTTCGGGCCGCACCCTCGCGAGCATCGCCGCCGACCTCGAGCTCTTCAGCTCCATCGTCGCGGCCCTGCCCGAAAGCGTGGGCGTCGAGAAGGACTACGAGACCGACCCCTGGCACATTGTCTGGACGGGCACCAACACCTTCCGCAATGTATTCTGGGTCGACGCGGCCGACTTCAGCCTTGCGAACAAGGGCATCTGGATCAACGTCCCCGCCGGCAGCAAGATCGTCGTGAACGTCTTCGGCGAAACCATCACCGAGACCTACAGCAACATCTACCTCCCCGAAGGCGTCGATCCCACGCTCGTGCTCTTCAACTTCGTGGACGCGACCTCCATCACGACCGCGGGCTTCGAGTTCCACGGCTCGGTCCTCGCGCCCTACGCCGACGCGAGCTTCTCCGGCGCCGCAATCGACGGCTTCGCCTACATCGGCGGCAACGTTCAGACCTCCATCGGCTTCGAGTTCCACGACTTCGCATTCAAGGCCTTCGACTGCTCGCGCAGCATTGTCACCGTCAACAAGCCCGCGATTGGCGTCTACCTCTCCGCCAACGGGTATGACGTCGGCCAGATCGTCCGCGTCGCCGCAGGCGGCACACTCGACATCGTCCAGAACGTCGTCAACACCGGCCGCACGAGCTTGGAGAACGTCGTCCTCGTCGACGCCCTCGGCAACCGCTACGAACTCGGCACCCTCGCCGCCGGCGAGTCCAAGTCCGTCACAGTCTCCGCCGACGCCACCGCGGGCCTCCTCTCGGCAACCGCCACCGCCGACGTGATCGCCGCCGACGGCTCCGCCGTTCCGGCCTACGAAGGCGCCAGCGTCTCCGCCACCGGCAGCCTGACGGTTCAGCCCCTCACGGCTGAGGCTCTCGCCGCATACGAGGCCGCGGAAGCCGTGGCCGAAGCCGCCAAGCTCGGTTACATCCCGCGTCCCGACTTCGAGGTCACGTCAATCAACTTCGTGAACGGCTCGCCCACGATCACGGGCGAAGTCTTCTCGGTCGTCGCGAAGATCAAGAACGTCGGCGAGACGACCGCCTACCCCGGCAAGGTCGCGTTCTACCTCTCCCACGCCGACATCGTCGAGATTGGCGAGACGCCCTACGCCGTGACGAACACCACGCAGTCACTCGAGCCCGGACAGGAGATGGAGATTGAGTTCAGGAACATCAAGGCCCCCGGCCAAGGCGGCCCGCACCACGTCCGCGTCCTCGTTGACGCCGACAACGCCGTGGCCGAGCTGAGCGAAGGCAACAACCAGCTCCCGCTCTTCTACTTCCTGAACAACATCGCCGTTTCAATCGCGATCCAGGGCACGCAGCTGACCCTCACCTGGAACAGCTACGAAGGCCAGGCCTACACGGTCCGCGCCGCGACCGCGCTCGACGCCTTCGAGGACTACATCCCCAAGGACGGCGACGGACTTGACGACCTCGGCTACTTCCACATGCCGGCCACGCCGCCGTACAACACTGCCGTGATCGACCTTGAGGGTGCCAACGCCCGCTTCTTCAAGATCCGCGTCGACAACCTCACCGACGAAGTCCGCTAGGCGGGCCGAGTTTTGTGGAAACCGCGCCAATACAAATGCGCCACCCCCGCCACGTGAGGTGGCGCATTTGTTTTTTCAAGCTGCAGGTGGTACATGATCCAGCCCGACTCACTCTTCTCCCGAATAGTCCGTGACCTTATATGGGTCTTTCTCGGAATATCGCTTTTTCTGCTTTTCGTCCACGACCATGTCAATTGCGATGTGTCGGGAATTCTAGGCGATGTTCAAATGGGGCTTTGTGCCGCTTCGTTTCTTTTGTCGCTCATCACCCATCGTTTCGGCACCTTAATTGTTTCCGCCTTGTTATTCTTTATAGTGCCCGCGTTCGTGCATTAGCAGAGTGCGGCTTGGTGTCAGACACCCCGGGAACGCCCATGGGAGGCCCCAAAGTGTCTGACACCAAAGCAACTACGGGGAGGGCCGCGCTTTGTCGCGGCCGCCATCCGATGGTCGGATGTCCGGTTGCCCGGTTGTTCCGATAGTTGATGTTCGGATGACGACGCATTGCCAAGGAAATGCCGCATTGCATTTGGCCGCCCCTGTGGACGCGGGCATTCTTGCCCGCGACGGTCACGCGAAAGGCGCAACCGCTTTTGTTCGACGGGAACGATGGGCTAGCCGACCGCCGCAGCATAGCGGCGCACCCCCGCCAACTCCAGCTTCTATTATCTCCTATCTGCCGCCATGCTTCCTCTCCACTCGCGCATGGTCATGCCGGTGACTCGGCGGAACATTGCGGCAAGGCGGCTGGGGCGTGTGTAGCCGACTTGCGCGGAGATTTCACCGACGGGCAGCGTCGTGGTCTCGAGCAGCTCCTTGACGCGCTCAATCCGCGCGAGCATGAGTTCGTCGTGTACCGAGCGGCCGAGCCCGGAGCGGAAGTGGCGCTCCAGGTATCGCCGCGAGCAATGCGCCGCGCGGACGGCGTCCGCCACGTCGATCACCTCGCCCGCGGCAATGCGGTCGCGCATGAACTTCACAGCCTGCGCGACATGGACGTCCGACATCGCGTCGTAGCCGGTCGAACCGCGGGTGACGACGCTTATCGGCTCCTGCACGACGCTTCGCTCTGCCACGGGGCGCCCGTGCATCAGCGCGTCGAGCATCGCGGCGGCCATCTGTCCGCGACGGTATCCGCCCGTCCGAATGCTGGAAAGCGGCGGCACGGTCGATTCGCAGAGGAGCGGGTCGTTGTCGACGCCGAGGACGGCGATGTCCTCCGGCACCCTGAGTCCTATCTCGGCGCAGAGGTTGGCCACTTGCCGCGCGCGGCCATCCATCGCCGCGAAGACAGCAGTCGGCCGCGGCAACGACAGGAGGAAGCGCTCCATGTGAGGCCGCTCCATCGTCCAGCTGCGGCGCTCGCGCTCGGTGAACTTGTCGTATGCGGCGTACGTGAAGCCGGCTTTGGCAAGCGCCTCGCCGAAGCCGGCGCGGCGTTCCGCGTTCCAGAACCACCCGTTCGTTTCGCCGACGAAGGCGAATGACTTGTAGCCGCGCTCGAGGAAGTAGTCGGCGGCGAGCGCGCCGATGGCGCGCGAGTCGCCCGACACGGTCGGAATGGCGCTTCCGGACATCTCCGGGCGCGGCTCCAGCAGCACGAACGGCGCGCCGACGGCCGCGTAGGCGGCGTTTGTCTTGCGCTCGCCACCGGCGGCGACAAGGCCGTCGAAACGCTCCTTCTTCAAGTTCATCAGCTGCTCCTCGGGGCGCCCCTCGACGAGATGGCAGCGCCACGGACCGTGCTTTCTGGCGTAGTCGAGGATGCCGCGGCACATGTTCCGCTCCCCCTCCAGCGCCAGTGAGAAGAGGATGGCAATCTTAGGTGTTTGGGAATTATTCACAAGAGTGATTATACCACAATTCCATCTGTCGCAAAATGGAAACTTTTTAGCCGCAAATGGTGGTAGTATCGAAATCGCCGTCATGATAGAATAGTTGCCCAAAGGAGAACTCAGACCATGAAACAAACCATCGTTCGTCTCTCTTCCCCCGCCCGTGCGGGAGTCCGCGCATTGCCCATGCCATGCGTCCTTCGTCCTTCGTACTTTTTACTTCTTACTTGCGCTGCGTTCGCGCTCACGAGCGCGAACGCAGCGCCGCGCGTCCCATACGCGAACGACTTTGCGACGCGCACGTCGGGCGCGACGCCGTCCGACCGCTGGATGGTGTCGCAATACATCCCCGGCGGGCTTGTGCGCTCCGTCTCCTCCGCCGGCGACGCCTACAACAGAGAAGCCGAATACCAGGACGGCTGGACGATGAAGGCCGGTTACAGCCGTTCAGGCGTCCTCTTCAGGGTCGCCGACGACAATGGCAACCAGGGCGTCCTCGTCACCAACACCTCCTCCACGGCGGTCACGGACGGCACCGTCGCGATGCAGCCCCTCTACAACGAGTTTTCAGACGGCGTCCTCAAGATATCCGTTGACATCCGGACGCCTGCGTCGTCTGCCTTCAACACGTCGGCCAACATGCACTGCTACCTCATGCCGATCTACAAATCCGGTCTGGACGTCACGGCATCGGGCATCGCGGGCAAATACCCCATGCGCATGGGTGCCGCCTGGCAGCACGACGGGAGCAGCGGATACAACCTCCGCGCCATCGCGCACGCGATGAACAGCAGCGGGGATGGGTC
>JAEEGJ010020379.1_pt1 | contig 14438 bp, 8 predicted proteins | sample 8958761 | NCBI WGS metagenome assembly JAEEGJ01 (sample SAMN16246546, study PRJNA631951) | gut metagenome | biome: gut microbiome; feature: rumen; material: RS-attached | host: Bos | place: Iran: Karaj | collected 2018-10 | reverse complement strand
ATCACCGTCGTTGCTGTAGACGACTGTACTGATGCCGTTACCAGCATACCAGTCAGCATTCCCGTAAAACGATTGGTGGTCATAGCACCCAGGACATGACGCAACTGCGGTCCTGCCATCTTCTGCAGCGCTTCACTCATCGACTTCATACCAAACATGAGAAGTGCGAGAGAGCCCAGAAGTTTAAAAATAATCCAAATCGACATAAAGATTAGCTTTTGAATAGATAATTCGGGCACAAAGTTACAATAATTTCTTGATAAAAGAACAAAAGAAACACAAAAAATTTGTTCTTATGTACTGATGTCTAAGAAAAATATAGTATCTTTGCATCAAAATTAAATAAAACAAGCAACAATTTATGGAACAAACAATTAAGATTTACTGTAAGAACACGGGGCAGACCATAGAGGCGCCCATGGGATCTAACCTCGAAGATATATATAAGTTATCAGGACTGAAGATGGAGTACGGTCCCATCTCTGCGCACGTTAATAATAAGGTGGAGGGTATGCACTATCGTGCTTACAAGCAGAAAGAGGTGGAATTTCTCGACATCACCTCATCAAGCGGTTCACGTGCATACACACGCAGCCTCTTCTTCATTCTCTGCAAGGCTGCACACGAGCTCTTCAAGCCCTGCAAGGTGGCCATCGACATTCCCGTTTCCAATGGCTACTATGTTAATCTGAACATCGGGCGCCCTGTTACTCTCGATGATGCTGGTGCCATCCGTCGCCGCATGCAGGAGATCATCGATGCAGCGATGCCTATCCATCGTCATGAGACCACCACAAAGGAAGCCATCGAACTCTTCGACAGTCTGCACAATCGTTCAAAGGTGAAACTGCTGCAAAGCATCGGAAGCCTCTATACCACCTATTATGATATAGACGGCTACGTAGACTATTACTATGGTTCGCTGCTGACGAACACTTCGCAGATCTATCTCTTCGGACTCGAGAAGTATTACGACGGACTGCTGCTTCGCCTGCCCTCCCGTGAGCATCCTTCCGAACTCGGAGAAATGACCCATCAGGACAAGATGTTCGGCATCTTCAAGGAGCACCACCAGTGGCAGGAAATCCTTGGACTGCGCACGATCGGCGAGCTGAATGAAGTCATCGGGAAGGGCAAGTCATCGATACTCATCCAGATCAGCGAGGCCCTGCAGGAGAAGAAGATTGCCAAGATCGCTGATGAGATAGCTCAGCGTAAAGGCATCAAGATGGTGCTGATCGCAGGTCCGTCTTCTTCAGGAAAGACCACTACTTGTAAGCGTCTCAGCGTGCAACTGGCCGTCAACGGCATCAAACCTGTCGGTATCTCGCTCGACGACTACTTCCTGGATCGTGAGCTGACACCACTCGATGAGAAGGGCGAATACGACTTTGAGCATCTGCATGCCCTGAATCTGCCATTGCTCAATGAGCAGCTGACAGCTCTTTTCCAAGGCGAAGAAGTGGAGTTGCCTCGTTATGACTTCCCCACAGGCAAGAGTGTGAAGAGTGGCAAGAGACTCAAGCTACACGATGATGAGATTCTGGTGGTAGAAGGTATCCATGCGCTGAACCCAGAACTGACCTCGCAGATTCCCAAAGAAAAGATTTTCCGTGTCTACGCCTCAGCTCTGACCACCATCCTGCTCGACAACCATAATTATGTGCCTACTACAGACAACCGTCTTCTGCGCCGTATCATCCGCGACCACAAGTATCGTGGAGTATCAGCCTTGGACACCATCCGTCGCTGGCCGTCAGTGCGCGCAGGTGAGAACAAGTGGATCTTCCCCTACCAAGAGTATGCCGACGCCATGTTCAACAGCGCCATGCTCTTCGAGCTCGCCGTCATCAAGAGCCAGGCAGAGCCTTTGCTCGAACAAGTGCCCGAGAATGTTCCAGAGCATGCCGAGGCTTACCGCCTGCTGAAGTTCCTGCACTACATCAAGCCCATCCCCGAGACACAAATTCCCCCCACCTCCCTATTGCGCGAGTTCTTAGGAGGGTCATCTTTTGAATATTAACAAAGAAAAGTGAATATATTCACGTTTTTCTGAAGAATTCATCAACAAATATGCATATTTGTCGAAATATAGTAGGCAAATATGCATTTTTTTGCTGTTTCTTTTGGGAATGTCGATAGAAATGAATAATTTTGCAGCCCGAAAGTTAGTAACAAACGAAACAAATATGGCTGAAAAATTAGAAGTGAAGGAGCTCGACCAAGTGGTTGTACGCTTCTCGGGTGATTCAGGCGACGGTATGCAGCTCGCAGGAAACATCTTCTCTACGGTCAGTGCCACCGTTGGTAACGGCATCTCGACATTCCCCGATTATCCTGCTGACATCCGCGCCCCACAAGGCTCGCTCACTGGTGTGAGTGGATTCCAGGTTCATATCGGTGCAGGTAAGGTTTACACTCCTGGCGACAAGTGTGATGTGCTGGTAGCTATGAATGCAGCTGCCCTGAAGACACAGTACCGCTATGCCAAACCAGGGGCAACGATTATCATCGATACCGATTCGTTCGGACCGAAGGATCTGGAGAAGGCTCAGTTCAAGACAGAGGACTATCTCGGCGAGATGAATATCGATCCAGATCGCGTGATTCAGTGCCCACTGACCACAATGGTGAAAGACTGTCTGGCAGAAACAGGTATGGACAACAAAGCTATGCTGAAGTGCCGCAACATGTTTGCACTGGGTCTTGTCTGCTGGCTCTTCGACCGTGACTTGAACCTCGTGTCTAACTTCCTGAAGGAGAAGTTCGCCAAGAAGCCTGCCATCGCTGAGGCAAATATCAAGGTGATTCAGGCTGGTTACGATTACGGACACAACACACATTCGAGCACCATCAACGTCTATCGCGTAGAATCGAAGGAGAAGGTGCCCGGACGCTATATGGATATCACTGGTAACAAGGCTACGGCCTATGGTTTCATTGCCGCAGCTGAGAAGGCTGGACTGAAGCTCTACTTGGGATCTTATCCTATTACGCCTGCTACCGATGTGCTCCATGAACTCTCGAAGCATAAGTCATGCGGTGTCATCACCGTTCAGTGCGAGGACGAGATTGCAGGTTGTTCGTCAGCCCTTGGTGCTTCATTTGCAGGTGCACTGGGTGTCACATCGACTTCAGGTCCTGGTATCTGTCTGAAGAGCGAGGCCATGAACTTAGCTGTCATCATGGAGCTGCCGCTCGTAGTGCTCGACGTTCAGCGTGGTGGTCCTGCTACTGGTCTTCCCACCAAGTCTGAGCAAACTGACCTTCTGCAGGCTCTCTTTGGCCGCAACGGTGAGAGCCCGATGCCTGTGATGGCAGCCACCAGTCCTACCGACTGTTTCGATGCTGCTTACCAGGCTTGTAAGATCGCGCTTGAGCACATGACACCTGTGGTACTTCTGACAGATGCTTTCGTAGCCAACGGCTCTGGTGCCTTCAAACTGCCCGAGATGGCAAAACTCGATCCTATCAACCCACCATACGTTCCTGAGGAACTGAAAGGTAAGTGGACTCCCTATATGCGTGCTGAAAACGGTACCCGCTACTGGGCTGTACCAGGTCGTGAGGGCTTCACACATATTCTCGGCGGACTGGAGAAGGACTCTAACACAGGTGCCATCTCGACCAATCCTGAGAACCACGACCTGATGACACGTCTGCGCCAGCAGAAGATTGCCAACATTCAGGTGCCTGACCTTGAGGTGGATGGTGACGTGAATGACGCTGATTTACTGATTGTTGGTTTCGGATCTACTTACGGTCATCTGCGCTCTGCTATGGACGAGCTCCGCCAGAAGGGTTACAAGGTGGCTCAGACTCACTTCAAGTATCTGAACCCACTGCCTAAGAACACTGCTGAGGTACTTACTAAATATAATAAGGTAGTAGTAGCCGAGCAGAACATGGGTCAGTTGGCTGGTTATCTGCGCATGAAGGTCGACAACTTCGTACCCGCTCAGTTCAATCAGGTCAAGGGTCAGCCCTTCGTAGTAGAAGAGTTAGTTAACGCATTCGAGGACATTTTAAAGAAGTAAACCGTTATGAGTTATACAGCACAAGATTTTAAGAAAGGCCAGCCCCGTTGGTGCCCAGGTTGCGGCGACCACTTTTTCCTGGCTTCACTCCATAAGGCTATGGCAGAGATTGGCGTAGCCCCTGAGAACGTTGCAGTCATCTCTGGTATCGGCTGTTCGAGCCGTCTGCCCCACTATATGGCTACCTATGGCATGAACACCATCCACGGTCGTGCCGCTGCCATCGCTACAGGCGCCAAGATCGCTAATCCCAACCTCACCGTCTGGCAGGTATCAGGCGATGGCGACGGACTGGCTATCGGTGGTAACCACTTCATCCACGCCAATCGTCGTAACATCGACCTCAATATGATTCTGCTGAACAACCGAATCTACGGTCTGACGAAGGGTCAGTACTCACCTACCTCTCCACGTGGTTTCGTCTCTAAATCGAGCCCTTATGGTACTGTGGAGGATCCTTTCCGTCCTGCAGAGCTTTGCTTCGGTGCCCGCGGACACTTCTTTGCCCGTTGCGTGGCTACTGATGCCAAGGGAACCGTTGAGGTACTGAAAGCCGCCTACGAGCACAAGGGAGCAAGTGTGACTGAGGTGCTGCAGAACTGCGTGATCTTCAACGACCACTGCCACGACGTAGTTTACAACAACGAGGGTCGCAAGAAGAACGCCATCTACGTAAAGCACGGCGAGAAGCTGGTGTTTGGAGAGAACAATGAGTTCGGACTGGTACAGCAAGGCTTCGGTCTGAAGGTAGTAGAGATCGGCAAGGACGGCTACACCATTGACGATGTACTCGTACACGATGCTCACTGCGAGGACAACACGCTGCAGCTGAAGCTCGCCCTGATGGGCAACAACGATGGATTCCCCATCGCCCTCGGTGTCATACGCGACGTAGAGGCTCCTACTTACAACGAGTCTGTTTACGCCCAACTTGAAGAGGTCTCAGGCCAGAAGAAGTATCACAACTTTGAAGAGCTCCTCGAGACCAACGACATCTGGACTGTAGAGTAACTATTTGCAAAGTCTACATAACAATCACCCCTTGCCCAAAGTGACAAAGGGTGATTTTGTGTATTTATACACTCATTATTCCAATTTATTATGAATTAAGAGTTGAGAATTAAGAAAAGAAATAGTATCTTTGCGGGCGATTTTCCGATAATTCAATCAAAACCAATAAGATATGTTTCATATTTACGAAGGTTTCCATCTGGTTGATGCGTATCACAAAATGCGCCACCAGCGGAAATACCACCCAGAAGACAGCACTAAACGCGTCATCAAAATCGCCCTTGTGGCATTAGTTACCCTTGTACTCTGGAACATGCCTGCAGAATGGTATGGCATCCAGAACCTGACCGTCATCCAGCAGCGTATCATCGCCATCTTTGCTTTTGCTACGCTGATGTGGATTCTTGAAATCGTTTCCTCTTGGGCGACATCGGTGGCCATTATCGTACTGATGCTATTATTCTGTACGGACAGTGGTATCTTGCCGATGGTAAACGAGGCTGAAGTAGGAAAACTCCTTTCATATAAAGGTGTGATGGCTACATTTGCCGATCCTGTGATCATGCTGTTTATCGGTGGTTTCGTACTGGCAATTGCTGCCACGAAGACGGGGCTCGATGCGCAGTTGGCAAAGGTGTTACTAAAGCCTTTCGGCACACGAAGCGAGATGGTGCTTCTGGGATTCCTGCTTATTACAGGTCTGTTCTCAATGTTTGTTTCCAACACTGCAACAGCAGCGATGATGCTGACATTCCTCACACCTGTATTCCACCAGTTGCCTCCTGAAGGCAAAGGCCGAATCTCACTGGCAATGTCTATTCCCGTAGCAGCCAATCTCGGTGGCATGGGTACTCCTATCGGAACCCCTCCTAACACCATTGCCCTGAAATACCTGAATGATCCCGAGGGACTGAACCTCGGACTCGGTTTCGGCCAGTGGATGATGTTCATGTTCCCCTTGGTGCTCATTTTGTTGTTCATCAGCTGGCGCATCCTGCTCAGCACCTTCCCCTTCACACAGAAACGTATCGAACTGAAGATCGACGGTGGCATGCAGAAAGGATTCCACTCATGGGTCGTCATCATTACCTTCTTTGTAACAGTAGCCCTTTGGTTGCTTGATCGTGTGACAGGCATCAACTCATATACGGTGGCCATGATTCCGTTTATGGTATTTGCCTTGACGGGAGTCATCAACAAGCGCGACCTCGAGCAGATCAACTGGAGTGTCATCTGGATGGTAGCCGGTGGTTTTGCGCTCGGTTATGGTCTGAATGCCTCTGGTCTGGCAGCTAACGCCGTAGAGAGCATCCCATTCGGTGAGTTCTCACCGCTGCTCATCCTGTTGCTCGGTGGTGCCATCTGCTATATGCTGTCTAACTTTATCTCTAACTCAGCTACCGCAGCTTTGCTGATGCCTATCCTGGCTATCGTCTGTGGTGCCATGGGCGATAAACTGGATCCAATTGGTGGTACACCAACGATTCTGATTGGTGTCGCTATTGCAGCTTCATCGGCCATGATTCTGCCGATCTCTACGCCACCGAATGCCCTCGCCTTCGCTACAGGCTACGTAAAGCAGAACGATATGGCGAAGATGGGTATCGTCATGGGTGTCATCTCGATGGTACTTGGCTTCGGTCTCGTTTACCTGATGGGTGTGATGCACATGATCTAACAAAATAATCCCCGCCAATAGACGGGGATTTCTTAATATTTGAAGCTACTGCCTCCGACGAATTCTCGCATGATTGACGTCGGGGGTATTTCTTTGTCGCTAATGGGCAGGAAATAATGGATGAATTTCATCAGCCGATGAGCTTCAGCGTATTCTGGGCAGTTCTTTGGCACAGATGACAGGATTACCTCCGCATGAGTGCGCAGCACGGCAAACTCGATGTTCAGAGCCGAGTTGAACATCACATCTGCCGTCTCCTGGAAGGGGAATATCCACTGATCCTCAGCTTCACAGACGCTCTTCCACTGGCTGATCGTCTCACGGGCCGTGAAGGCACCCTTGTTATAGTCACGGATAATACGACGCAGCAAGCGATTATCCTGCGTAGGAATCCAGTTGTGATCATCGAGCGAGATACTTGTCAGGGCCGAGATATAGATTCTATATTTCAAAGCGTCAGGAACATCCTTTGTCAGCAAAGGATTCAAGGCGTGAATTCCCTCAATGATAAGAACACTATCTCCCGAAAGACGGAACTTCTTACCATTATACTCACGCTTACCCGTCACAAAGTTATACTCTGGCACCTCTACCGTTTCTCCTTTCATCAGTCGCGAAAGATGTTCACTCAACAACTTGTAGTCGACGGTCTCCACATTATCAAAGTCATATTGTCCATTAGGCAGTTTCGGCGTATCTACACGATTCACGAAATAGTCGTCGGTAGAGAACGAATAGGGCCGCAAGCCACAAGCCAGCAACTGTACGGAAAGACGCTTACAGAATGTGGACTTACCCGAGCTCGAAGGTCCTGTGATAAGTACAAGCCGGATAGGATTCTGCTCACGATGGAAACGCTCATCTATCTCCTCTGCTATCTTCACAATCTTCTTTTCCTGCAGGGCTTCCGATACTTGTATCAGTTCCGAGGCATAGCCTTTGAGGATGGCCTTGTTCACATCACCTGCATTCGAGAGTCGCATAATGATGTCCCAGCGCACCTTCTCGGTGAAGACCTCAAACGTCCGAGGCTGTGGCACCTTTTCAGCCAGTACCTCAGGATTCCTCTTATCCGGTACCCGCAGCAACAGGCCGTCCTGATAGCGCTCCAGTCCCCACACCTTCAGATAACCAGCAGAAGGCACCAGCGGTCCATAATAGTAGTCGATAGTGTTACCTAAGATATAATAATAGGTATAGACTTGTCCACTCGTCTCCAGTAACTTCACCTTATCGAAGAATCCTCGCTCCGTGAACACACGCACAGCCTCCTCCAAAGGAGCCTCCATGCGACGGAAAGGCATATCGGCATCGATAATCTCCTGCATCCGCTGACATACGAGTGCCACATCGTCATCTGTCAGCACGTCACCCGACTTCTTCTTACAATTACAATAAATACCACGAGAAAGGGGGTGCTCAACAAATAGTTTGCTGCCAGGGAAGATATCGGTTATGGCCTTATAGAGTACGAAGCAGAGCGAACGCACATACACACGGCGCCCAGAACCGTCGGAGGCATCTATAAATTCCACATCACGGTTCTGATACACACGGAACTTCAGCCCCTGCGACACATTGTTAACCTTAGCCGAAACCACAGGATAACGGAAGTGCAGGTCGTCGGCAAACTCCTGATAGACATCGAGTAGCGAGGTACCTTCCGCAAAGCTCTTCGTCTTGTTGTTATTTTTACAGCGGATCTGGAGCATGGGAACTATCTCTTGTCAACAATCTTACGGAATGACTGTAACTTCTCACCAAAACAGAGGTCGCCACAGTCTCCGAATCCTGGGACGATATACTTATGCTCGTTCATACCTTGATCAATAGAGGCACACCAGATAGAAGAGTTCTCGGGCAGAGCCTCTTTGACAACCTCGATACCTTCTGGAGCAGCAATCAGGCAGCATACATGGATCTTCTTTGGTTTGCCCGACATGAGTAATGCCTCGATGGCTGCGGCCATGGAGCCTCCCGTTGCCAGCATCGGATCGGCAATAATCAACGTCTTTCCTTTCACACTCGGCGCTGCTATATAATCAGCCTGAATGCCCACCTCTGTATGCTCGCGGTTGATATACATCCTGAAAGCTGATACATAGGCATTGTCTGCACGGTCAAAAATATTCAGGAAGCCCTGATGGAACGGCAGTCCTGCACGTAGCACTGTACCCAATACGATATCATCTTTCGGCAAGGGGATATCCAGTGTACCAAGAGGAGTTGTCACCGTCTTTGGCTTATACTCGAGTACCTTCGAAACTTCATAAGCCATCAGTTCACCGATGCGCTCCACGTTGTGACGGAAAAGCAGACGGTTCTTCTGATAGTTCTTGTCGCGCAACTCATACATGTACTGGTTGATAATACTGTTTTGTTCAGAAAAATTAATAACTTGCATAGTTCATCATTTTTAAGTTTTGGTGCAAAGATACGAATTAGCAAGCAAAAAACCAAATTAAAAAACGCTAAAATATGGATTAATTAAATTTATTTTCTTATCTTTGCACCAACCTAACTATATAACCATAGATTTATGTGGCGTACTTTTCTTATAACAATAGTGGCTATCACCTGTTTTTCTTGTACAAACAGAAAGCCCAAATATATCATCGGCGTATCCCAGTGTTCGGAAGATATCTGGCGCGATTGGCAAAACTCAGAGATGATGCTCGAGAGCACTTTGCATGAGGGTGTGGAACTGCGATTCACCACGGCCCGCGACGACTCCAAGCGCCAGATCCAACAAATTGACAGTCTCGTAGAGAGCGGCATCCAACTGCTCATCGTAGCTCCTAATCAGCTGGCATCTGTAACGCCAGCCATCGATCGTGCCTACGACAAGGGCATCCCTGTCATCGTGTTTGAGCGCAAGACCGATTCTCCGAAATACACGGCTTTCGTCAGTGCCGACAACTACGAGATGGGGCAGATCATGGGCGAATATATCGACATGCGACTCAATGGCAAAGGTCGCGTCATGGAAATTCTCGGCCTCAAGGGATCCTCACCTGCTGAGGAAAGGCATAAAGGTTTTACTGACGCCCTGAAAGACTCTGGTATTGAGATTGTTGCGACACTTCAGAGCGACTGGACTGAAGAGAGAGGTTATGAAGTTGTCAAGAACTACAAAGGCAGCCTTGAGAACATCGATCTGGTCTTCGCCCACAACGATCGTTCTGCCCTTGGTGCACGCAAAGCCTTCCTGGAAGCAAAAGTCAAGAAACTTCCACTCTTCTGCGGTATCGACGGCCTTCCTGGAGAGAACGGCGGAATCCAAATGGTCCGCGACGAAATACTCGACGCTTCATATATCTATCCCACACGCGGCGATCAATTGTTGCAGCTGGCTCTCGACATCCTCGACGGCAAGCCATACAAGAAAGAGACCATGCTGACCTCTGCTATTGTCACCAGCGAAAATGCCAACGTGCTCATGCTCGAGAGCGATGAGATTGTACGCCAGTCACAGCGCCTTACCCTTCTCAAAGAGAAGGCCGACACCTATATTCAGCAGCTCGGCACCCAGCGCCTTATTTCAATCATGGCCGCCATCATGGTTATCCTATTGCTATTCTCCATCGTAGCTATCTACTACTATTTCCTGCAAAGGGCCCGTCTCATCGAGGAACGCAACAAGATGGAACGTGAGCAGCTCGACTTCTACACACAGGTAAGCCACGAGCTACGCACCCCATTGACCCTGATCCAGGGGCCGCTGGAAGAGTTGGCAGAGACCCAGGAAGCCAAACAAGCCAGTTCTGAAACCAAGGGTCTTTACAGCATACTTCGACGGAATACCCGCCAACTCACAGAGATCATCAACAAGATGCTCGACGTACAGGCAAAAGGTCTGAAAAGCCTGAAGTCCATTGAGGCAGATCTTACCCAGAGCAATGAGACGGTTTCAGAACAACCCATCGCAGTTGAAACTGAAGATCAGGAGAGTTCGTCACTCAACGAAACCGTATTGATTGTCGACGATAATGCAGATATCCGCGCCTTCCTGCGCACCATTCTGCAAGACAAGTACCAGATCAGTGAGGCTGCCGATGGAAAACAGGGCCTCGCCTTGGCTAATGAAATCGTGCCCGACCTCATCGTCTCCGATGTGATGATGCCAGTGATGAACGGTCTGGAATTCTGTCAGCGCATCAAGAGCGGAACAGCCACTTCCCATATCCCCGTCATCCTCTTGACGGCCCGTGCCCTCAATCAGCATCAGATAGAGGGTTTTGAGAGCGGTGCAGATGCCTATATCACCAAGCCCTTCTCATCCGAACTGCTCCTGGTCCGCATCAACAACCTCTTGAAGAGCCGCATGAAGCTGAAGGATCTCTTTGGGCATCAGGAAACCAAGACGCCTGAGGATCCTTTCCTCCTGAAGTTCCGCAACTACATCGAGGCGAATCTCACCGACAGCGACCTGAATGTGGAGACCATCGGTGCCGAGCTCGGCCTTTCCCGCGTACAACTTTATAGGAAAATCAAAGCCCTCACAGGACAATCACCCGTGGAACTGCTGCGTACAGCTCGTCTCAATAAAGGTCGCCAGCTCTTGCAGACCACTGGAAAGACGGTTTCTGAAGTAGCCTACGAAGTAGGATTTACAGCACCATCCTACTTTACCAAGTGCTTCAAAGACGAGTTTGGCATCAGTCCTTCTGATGTATCCTCATAAGATATAAAGTAATCATATAACCCACTATGAACAGAAGAATATTTCTTGGCTTGATAGCCTTGGCGATGAGCTGTCAGATAGCAACAGCTCAGAAAAGCATCGTGATTCTCTATGAGAACGACGCACATTGCGGAATCGACGGCTATACGAAGATGGCAGGACTGCGCGACGCCATTAACAGCTCGGATACAGCCTATGCAGCTGCCGTCTGCTGTGGTGACTTCCTGCAGGGCAACACCACTGGCGCCATCTCGAAGGGACAATACATCGCAGACATCCTGCGCCTCATGGACTATCATGCGCTGACACTGGGCAACCATGAGTTTGACTACGGTGTGCCTCGCATGAGGAAACTGTTGGAGGATGCGGGTACCCCTGTGACCTGCGTCAATCTCTACGAGGCAGGAGAGCCAGAACCCATGTTTGCGCCTTACGTTATCCACCAGTACGGCGACAAGAAGATAGCCTATATAGGTGCCTGCACCCCTGAGACGATGATCCTCGAAGGCTACTCTTTCTACGACACCAACGGCATCCTGCTCTACGACCTGAAGCCCAAGACGTTCTACGCACTGGTGCAGCAGGCTGTCGATGCCGCACGCGCTGAAGGTGCCGACTATGTGATCTTGCTCTCTCATGTGGGAGAAACGCCACAATCGATGGGATTCAGTTCTTATCGCCTCGTGAATAACACCAGAGGCATTGACATCGTGCTCGACGGACATTCACACGAGGTCATTAAGGGCGCAAAGATAAAGAACCTCGATGGCAAGGAAATCATTGTCACACAGACAGGTACGCAGTTCGCCCATGTCGGAAAGCTCCTCATCACCCCTGACGGACATTTCAGCACCCAACTGATCAAACGTCAGGATATCCCCTATGAGAACGCCAAGGTCACAGCTACCGTCGACAGCATCCACCAGAAGGTGAAGGCCGTCACCTCTGAAGTGGTGGCACATAGTGACTACAGACTGGTGGTGAGCGATGAGAACGACCAATGGGTAGTGCGCGGAGAAGAGACGAATGCGGGCGACCTCGTCGCGGATGCCTATCGTTATGCCTTGAAGGCGGATATCGGATTCGAGAACGGTGGCGGCATCCGCAACGACATCCAAGCTGGTGACATCACCTACGGCGACATCATCGGCATGCTGCCTTACGACAATACCCTGCGGCGCATCATGGTGAGCGGAGAGCAGCTGCAGCAGATGCTGACACGCTGCACGGCGCTTGTCCCCCTGCTCGACGGCAATTTCCCACAGTGCTCCGGCCTGCGTTTCACCATCCACAGCAAGAGCCATACCGTCAGCGACATCGAGATCCTGCAAGAGGATGGCAGCTATGCCCCCATAGATATGAAGCGCACTTACAGCGTGGCACTGACGAACTACAACCACGAGGGAGGCGGTTTCTTCGACTGTTTCAAGAAGTGCGTCGTGCTTCAGGAGAGTTCACTGCGCTATTACGAAGCACTGGCCGATTACATGAGGAATGTGCTTGGCGGTAACACAGGCGACACCTACGCCAAACCTCAGGGTCGTATCAGAATCGTCGCGGATTAGAAATGCCTTGCCGACAGCCCCCGAAAACCGTTAAATACATTTAAATTGTCGTTCATTACCGACGTTTTTCATGGTAATGAACGATTTTTTATAGGATTTGAAACAATTTTTATAGTCATCAAATAATAAAAGATGTACCTTTGCAGCAGAAATTAATTTTCATACAGACTTAGGTTAATGGTTTTTGTTAATAGTAGTATTAATAGGTTATTGGTTTATTGGTTTAATAGTAATAGTGTTTACTAGATTGGTTAATAGGGATAGCGCTGCTCGTGACGAGTGGCGCTTTTCCGTATATAGCGGTATCTCACCAATCACGTCTTTTTTTTGATATGTCGGAGTGGCAAAAAAGTTGTTCCAGTACACGTTTTTAAATACTTTAACGCAAAAAGAAACTTTCGAAAGTGAAATATTGCTAATTCGCAATTGTCAGTTCACATTAATTTAGTATCTTTGCACCGCAAATTTGATAACAAGGACAATATTCACAATTTAAAACAAATAGTTAGTAATATGGCAAAGTTAGATTTGACACAGTATGGCATCACCGGTTCAACCGTGATTGCTCACAATCCATCGTATGAGTACCTCTTCGCTGAGGAGACAAAGGCTGGTCTCGAGGGTTTCGACAAGGGCGTAAACACCGAGCTCAACGCTGTTAACGTCATGACTGGTATCTACACTGGTCGTTCACCTAAGGACAAGTACATCGTAAAGGATGCACAGAGCCAGGACAAGGTATGGTGGACTACTGAAGAGTACAAGAACGACAACCACCCCATGACTGAGGAGGTTTGGGCAAAGGTTAAGGAGATTGCCATCAAGGAGCTCTGCAACAAGGAACTGTATGTAATGGACGCTTTCTGCGGTGCTAACGAGGCTACACGTCTGCGTGTTCGTTTCATCGTTGAGGTAGCTTGGCAGGCACACTTCGTAAAGAACATGTTCATCCAGCCTACCGCTGAGGAGCTGGAGAGCTTCGAGCCTAACTTCGTAATCTACAATGCTTCTAAGGCAAAGGTTGAGAACTACAAGGAGCTGGGTCTGAACTCAGAGACTTGCGTAGCCTTCAACACCACTACTCGCGAGCAGTGCATCATCAACACCTGGTACGGTGGTGAGATGAAGAAGGGTATGTTCTCAATGATGAACTACTATCTGCCTCTGCAGGGTATCGCTTCTATGCACTGCTCTGCCAACACCGATATGGAGGGTAAGAACACCGCTATCTTCTTCGGTCTCTCTGGTACAGGTAAGACCACGCTGTCTACCGATCCTAAGCGTCTGCTGATTGGTGACGACGAGCACGGATGGGACGACGAGGGTGTATTCAACTTCGAGGGTGGTTGCTACGCTAAGGTTATCAACCTCTCTAAGGAGAACGAGCCCGACATCTACGGTGCTATCAAGCGCGACGCTCTGCTCGAGAACGTTACAGTTGACGCCGCTGGTAAGATCGACTT
>JAEEGJ010020378.1_pt1 | contig 14438 bp, 12 predicted proteins | sample 8958761 | NCBI WGS metagenome assembly JAEEGJ01 (sample SAMN16246546, study PRJNA631951) | gut metagenome | biome: gut microbiome; feature: rumen; material: RS-attached | host: Bos | place: Iran: Karaj | collected 2018-10 | reverse complement strand
TGGCAATAATCGAAATTCTTCGTAATTTTGCAGCAATGAAACGTCTTAACTATCTCGACAACCTAAAGGTATGCCTGACCGTCTTGGTGATTATGCACCATACCGGTCAGGCTTACGGCAATGGTGGCGCATGGGCTTATACACCATCCAATCCAGCAGAATTTATGCCTTGGATCTGGCATTTCTTCTCTACCAATGCTGCCTTTTTTATGGGGTTATACTTCTTTATCTCTGGTTATTTTGTCCCAAAGAGTTTCGATAAACAAGGGTCTAAACAGTTCGTACATAAGAAACTGCTCCGACTGGGAGTCCCCTTGCTCTTCATGGGTGGTATCATCAGTATCCTAAGTGGAAAGGCAGAGATTGGTCATATGTGGTTTGTCGAGAGTCTTTTGGTGTTCTGCCTCGTCTATGCCGTGATTCGTCATTGGGTGTCGCCTATCGACAACGGATGTAACTCCAAGCCCGCTCGGCTTCGCCGCTTGGCTGGTCCAAGAACCATCATCGGACTACTCATCGTTGCTCTGCTGATGGGTATTGGCAGCTACTTCATCCGTCAGGTCAGTCCTCAAGACCATTGGATCTGGCCGTTTGGCATCATCCCCCTCCCTATGGAGCCTGCACATTATCTACAATATATCATGATGTTCGTTCTTGGCATCTTGGTCTATCGCTTCCAATGGTTAGAAAAGATGAGTAATAGCGTAGGCTTTACCGCTTTGCTCATTGGCATAGGCTTGGCCATAGGCAATTATCTTCGCGACGGTGGCGCATGGAACGCCTTTGTATGGCAATGGTTTGGCATTTACGAGTCGCTGATGTGCGTCTTCATCAGTTTTGGATTGATGTGGTTGTTCCGTGAATTTGTAAGCACAACCTCACGTTTCTGGCAATGGTGTGCCGCCCAGTCGTATGGTGCCTACGTGTTCCATCTGATACTGATGATCATTTTGCAGAATGCAGTAGACGGCATCTGGATGGGGGCCTTTGGCAAATTCCTCTTTATCGGAGTCGTCACCACCATCCTTTCATTCTTATTGACATGGGTGGTTAGAATGATTCCTGGAGTTAAACGAGTATTGTAAATGTTATGTAATATGAAACACGAGATTATTGAACTGCACGATGTGCAGATTATTGGCATGGCCAAGAAGATTGCCTTTAACGAGGCAAAAGAAGAATGCCCTAAGTTTTGGGGTGAGTATGTGGAAAAGATTATCAAACCCGTCTTTATAGAAAAAAAGGCGCCTGATGCCTTTCAGCAGGCCGCCATCGACAATGGTGTTGGCGAGTTCGGGCTCTGTACCTGCGACATCCCCAATCACAATTGCGCTACTTGTTGGGAAACTAATTTCGGTGCTCGCTGTAAAAACACCTTTACTTACGTCATTGGCGGTATTTATAAAGGTGGAGAAGTGCCTGCAGGAATGCAACTCTTCCCCATTCATAGCGGAAAGTGGCTGAAGATGCATTTCGAGGGAGGCACGAAAGCCTTCCAGGAGCAATACATGAAGTTCCATAAGGAGTGGTTGCCTGCTCACCCTGAGTACAAATGGGTACGGAATTCCTGTTGCATGGAGTGGTATCAAGGTACTGACATCGAATCTCCCGACTACCAATGTGGCGTTATCATGCCGTTGGAATAGTGTTAAATCCATGTTAAAATCTTCTTTTCTCTTGACTCGTCCCTTAGGTCATGCATTAATTTTGTCCTCGCTTAGCAAAACATCGCGCGATTATGAGTAAAATGAAATTAAAAATCGGAGAGTTCTCACAGATGATGCAGGTAACCGTAAAGACCTTGCGTCACTATGAGCAGAAGGGACTCTTGTTGCCTGACGAGGTGGACGAGTGGACGGGCTATCGCTACTATAGCCTTGATCAGATGCAGAAGCTGCAATCCATCCGCGACCTGCAACGACTCGGTTTCTCGCTTGACGAGATTAGGGATCTGTATGATGACGTGTCTCATACACCCAGTGTCCGACAACTGACGGAGAAGATCAAGGAAACGGAACAACAACTGAAGCAACTGATTGCCCGCCGTAACCGACTGCTCGACTGGAGAGACTCTCGCAAAGAAATGAAGACAATGGAAAAATTCAGTATTCAATCACTGCCCGAAATCATCGTGGCAAGTCATCGTGAAGTCATCCCCAACTATGCCGCCATCGGCCCCATGTGCTATGAGAAGATCGGACCCGAGATGCAGCGCCTTGGCTGTAAGTGTCCGCCTCCAGGCTATTGCTTTACTATAGAGCATAACAAGGAATATACGCCAACGGATATCGACATCGAGTATTGTGAGCAGGTGGAGGAGATGGGCACAGATAGCGCCATTATCCAGTTCAAGCGTTTACCTGCTGTTCCCAAAGCCCTCTGCATGAAGCATGTTGGCCCTTACGAGCGCTTTTACGAATCTTACACCGAGGCTTTCCGTTATATGGAGGAGCAAGGCTACAAGGTTGCCGGGCAGCACCGCACCTGTTATATTGATGGCGCATGGAATCAGGAAGATCCAGAGAAATGGCTTTCAGTCATTCAGATACCAATAGAATAATCATAAACTGTCTGTCCCAACAATTTGGGGCAGGCATTAAACATATTGATAATGAAAGAAATAACTGTTGATACAAAGAAGATTGCCGCCTGTGGACTCTACTGCGGAGCGTGCAAGAAATACCGCATGGGCAAATGTCCTGGATGTCATGAGAATGAGAAGGCTTCATGGTGCAAAATAAGAAAATGTTGTATGGAAAAGGGCTTCCATACCTGCGCAGAGTGCGAGATGGACGTCAAGGATTGTCGGCTTCATAACAACCTCATAGGAAAGTTCTTCGCATTCGTCTTCCGAAGCAACCGACCAGCCTGCATCCGTTACATCCGCGAGAACGGTGAACAGGCCTTTGCTGAAGAGATGACAAAGCGAGGAGAACAGACCATGAAGAAATGACTTTTTTAATGTCAATGACAAATGAAAACATTAGTATTAAACACATTAGGTAATGACTATACAGAGCAGATAAAGGCTCTGATTAAAGATAAAGAGATTGAGATCGTCGATACCTCGGGCATGAAGATTGCGCATTGCATGGGCTGTAACCAGTGCTGGCTGAAAACGCCTGGCATCTGTGCCATAAAAGACGATTACGAAGAGATTATAAAAAAACTGGTAGAGACTGAAAACCTGTGGATCGTATCCGATACGCGTTTCGGATTTCTGGATTATAAAGGCAAGCGGCTGATGGATCGTATTATGCCCATGCTGAACATGACAATAGGTTTTCGCGATGGCTGGATGCGTCATGAGGTGCGTTACCATCCACTCAACATCGGACTCCTATACAAAGGCGATGCCGATCAGGCGATAATGGAAGATTGGTGCAAGCGTACGGCAGCAAACATAGGTGGACATTCACTTGGCGCTAAAGCTCTCGGCATTAATGCGAAACAATCCGTTGGTGAAAGGGAAGCAATGCCTGCCATTACTAGCCGAGCAAAGGATGTCTTCATCATCAACGGCAGTCCACGTGTGGCAAAGTTCAGCAATACGGACAAGATTATTCATTCGTTTGTCAAAGGGTTGGAAGAAGCAGGCATCACTTGGAAACTTCACAATCTCTCCAGCCGCAAGGAATGGGAAGCAGCACGTGAAGCCTTTCTTACACACGAACGCATCCTCATTGCTTTCCCGCTCTATGTAGAGTGCATGCCCAGTGTGATGCTGGAATTTCTTGAAACGTTGCCATCAGAGCGTAAGCAGCCTGCCCAGTTGTCTTTCCTCCTTCACGGAGGCATGGACGAGGGAAATGAGTTCCGTTTCTGTGAGCGTATCTTGCAAGGGCTGCCCGCACAACTCGGTTGTAGCTTTGGCGGCACGCTGATTCATGGCGGAAGTTTTGGCATCCGAACCAGAGAGGATGCTGTAAAAGCCAAGATTGTTGCTCCTTACGAAAAGATGGGACGGCTGTTTGCGCAGAACGGCAACTTCCTCACCCCAGAAGCAAAGAAGTTCACTGGCCCAGAGCAATATCCCTGGCTGGTGCGTAAGATAGTGAGCCTGTTATTCCTGAAGAAGGTCAACAAGGGCTTTGAAGATTTTGCCAAAAGTTGGGGCTGCACTCGCCCGCTGGATGATAAACCGTATAGTTAAAATGAACGCAGTAATATACATACACGGCAAAGGCGGTAGTGCAGCAGAAAGTGAGCACTACAAGTCGCTGTTTCCTGACTGCGAAGTGATAGGCTTGGACTATCAGACGTTCACACCTTGGGAAACAGGCAAGGAGATACACATAGCCGTAGAGGAACTGAAAAGCAAATACGAGAATGTCATCCTGATTGCCAACAGCATCGGGGCTTTCTTCAGCATGAATGCTGGCATTGATGACATGATTCAGAAAGCCTACTTTATCTCTCCTATCGTGGATATGGAGAAACTGATCACCAATATGATGCAGTGGGCCAATGTTACAGAGCAGGAACTGGAATCAGAAGGTGTAATTCACACTGACTTTGGTGAAGATTTGTCGTGGGAGTATCTGAGTTATGTTAGAAGTTATCTTATTACGTGGCATGCGCCAACGCAGATTCTGTACGGCAGCAACGACCTTCTGACATCACTTGAGACCATCTCTGACTTTGCCAACAAACATCAAGCCACTCTAACTGTCATGGAAGGCGGCGAACATTGGTTTCACACAGAAGATCAGATGCAGTTCTTGGATAGATGGATTAAGAAATTGATATAATGGCAATAACCGAAGACAGACTCAGACAGACGTTCAGCGAGGGCGGTGCTCAGGAAATCTACCAGGATGTGAAGGCAAATGGTGATTTCCTGGGTTTTGCGCGTCAGTATGCATTCAGTGAGGATTATCTCGTAGCTAGGAGCGCTTTATGGGGACTGACCAAAGCCAGCAAAGAAGACTTGTCCCAGCTGCAGGTGATACAGAACGAGCTTATCGATCAGGCAATGAAGACAAAAAACTCATCCGTCAGGCGACTGTCCTTGAACATCGTTGAACGATTGGATATGTCAGAAGATGACCTGCGGACGGACTTCCTCGATTTCTGCTTCGAGCACATGATAGATGTCGAGGAGTTCCCTGGCATTCAGTCCGTCTGCATGAAACTTGCCTTCCGTATGTGCAAGTTCTATCCAGAACTGATGGATGAACTGAAGCGAACCCTCGAAGCAATGGAGATTGACTATTACAAACCTGCCGTAAAATGCGCCCGTAGCAGAATTCTAAGTGGTAAGCTCAAATGAAAAGAGGACTATGCCGCTTGCAAAGCAAGAACTTTTACAATGGTAAGCGCATCTCGGTCAAGAAAAAAAGTATTTCTCTATCATTGTTTTCAACTGTTCTGGAGCAAGGTTTGCAAGACCTGTCTTCTCAATCAGCGCAAACTCTTCTTTGTTCTTGCCTATCACGAACTTACGTTCCTTGCCATCAATCTCAACAAGCAGATGGTAGTTACCTTTGTATGCCTGTTCCATGCGGATGTTGGAAACCGAATGACCGTTCATTGAGAACTCAGGCAATTCGGATTCATCCCATTCTCCCCATGCTTTCAGGTGACCGATAATGGTTGTCTCCACCCTACCCGTCCATTCATCAGACACACCGTATTTCGTGGCGATAGAACGGAACTGCTTCAGTGATGCAGCCACATCGCGGATGATAGCATCAGGTCGGCGTATGCCGTTGTCACGGGCAAACAGAATGGCATCGTCACGAGTGATGCCACGAAGCTTGGCCCTGATATAGAGGCAATGATCCTCGTTAGGCAGGAAGCCACCATTATCAATAATGTAGGTGATATCATAGGCAGGTGACAGTCGCCAACTGCCATCTTCATTCATGATGAACGAGAAGTTCTTGTTATGGTCATCGGTGTTGTTGGCCAGAATATTGAAGACCATCCTGCGAAACACCTCCTGACAGTCGGATTCTGGCAGATGCAGCTTACGGCAAACAGCTATCAGCTGTTCATAACTGTCAGCATCAGGGTTAATGGCGGCAAGCGTCTGCGTATAAATCTTCCTCTCACCGTCACGATCGAAACGCTTGGTGATAAAATGGTTGTTGCCGTCAACGGCATATAAACTGGAGGGCATCATACGGATTCCCGCAATCGTGACCAGTTCATAATAAGTCATCTCCAACTCTGCCGAACTGTACTGCGTATTGCCGAACTTCAGCAGGCAATAGTCATAGTTCTTCAAGCCAGATATCTGACCACTGCGAATCTCGCCCGTCTTCCGGTTGATGGCAATGATGGCCTTCGGCTGACGGCCACCTGCAGATGTGCCGACAGTCAGCAACGACTGCATGGTGATATTTTCATCAGGCATGATACGAGCCTGTTCCCTCTCTGTGTAGATACGTTCTGCCAAGTCTGCCAACGATTTCATGTCAATCTTCTGAGCCTTTTGTTCACGAGCGTATTCAGGCTGAAACTCTAAGGCTCCCATACCACGCTTGCCGATGAACGAGAGTTTATCCAAAGGTGAGATGTCGGCATTGGCCAGATGATTCTGCTGTCGCCACAGGTCGAAGAGTTGATTGCCCCAGGCATCAGGCAAAGAGTCGGCAACGAATGCGGGCAGTTTTTGGTAGATCTTGGCATCCTCGCCCCAAACTGGCATAAGACTCCTTGCTCCATCGATGGGTGCAACCAAGGGAGAAATATTCAGTCCTCGATTGATCCACTCAGGGTTGTACATGAAATAAGCCAGCCGTCTGCGCTCATCCCATGCCAATCTGCCTATTTCTTCTCCCCAAAGGATTACTTTCAATGAACTTGTCATAACTGCCTACTTCTTATTTGTGTGACGTATTCTTTGTGCCTTCTTCTCTTCCCTACGAACAAGGTAAGGTGACTCTGGCAGCTCTGGCAGCACATCGTCCAAAGCATTCACCTGACCAACCACCCTGAGAAGCAAGATGAAGGTGGACAGCGACAAACTGCCTGCCGTACCATTCTCAAACTTGTGGATGGTAGTCAAACCGATGCCTGACTGCTCTGCCACCTCCTTCTGGGTGAGGTTGCAGCGCATCCTGTAATCCTTGAACCTTGAACCAAGCAATCGAACCAGTTCTGGCGTAGAATATTCATAAAAATCTGCCATAATTGATGTATCTATTATTCAATAAACTGATATTTATATATCGTTTTTATTATTTATCTTCACTTTTTTGATATTTAACGCTGCAAAATTAAGCATTATTTTCCAATCAAACAAACTTTTTCGGGTAAATATGCGATTCTGGAGTCCACTTTTAACAATCAACGTCGTAAGACAGGATTTCGGTCAAGAAAAAAAAGGTTTAAGGTTTAGGTTTAACCATGTATATATACATGCCTTCATAACCTCAATCAAACGTACTGAATCACACGACGGGTTTAGTTTACTCCTTATATGTATATAAGATTGCAAAGAAACACATAAAATCTGCAAAAATAAGCCCGTAAATGCCTTGTTTTCAAGTGTTAAAGATTGTTGTAATGTTTTTATGATATTTTTGGCTTTTATCTTTGCATTTACAATTTTTATTTGTATTTTTGTAGCCAAAATACATAAAAACATTGATAATATGTGGACAGAACTTAGTGATACAGCCATACTGAACAAGCTTGGGACGAGGCTAAAAGCTTCTCGTATATCAAGAGGGTTTAAACAGCAGGAACTGGCTGCGGAGTCAGGCGTTGGAGTAAGTACCATCGCCAAGATAGAAAGCGGGCAGTCTGTTTCGCTCTCATTACTAATCAGTGTCATGAGAACGCTTGGATTGCTTGAAAACCTAGACTTGCTTGTGCCAGAGCAGAAGCCATCGCCAATGGAACTGTTGAAGATGCAGGGCAAGCAGGTAAAACGCGTAAGAACAAAGAAGGAGGAAGTTCGCTCCACAGTAGCATCCTGGCCTGATACAGCAAAAGATTGTGGGGTAAGACCAGAGCATATAGAGGCAATCAGCAAGACGCTCCTGCTATATATATAAATAAGAAACTTTCCAACATCAAAAGGCTGAATAATCAAATATGAAGACAAGAACAATTATCAACATACTTTTGATAGCTGCATGCACAAATGCAGCATATGCTACAGATTTTGTAACCTTTAAGCGGCACTCACTATCCGATATTGAACTGACAAGAACATCGGACACCATTACATACGACCCTCTCGACTGGAAGGGGGTAAAAATGGCTGTAGAGAATCTGCGTCACGACCTCAAAGCTGTCACCGGCAGCGCAAATGCACCTATTGTGGTGGGCACCATAGGGAAAAGCAAGCTTGCCAAGAAATATAAGTTGCAATCAAAAGAACTGCTAGGTAAATGGGAGCAGTATTTGATTTTTACGGACAAAGGCAAACTCGTCATACTGGGTTCTGACAAGCGTGGTACCATCTTTGGCGTCTATGAACTGTCAAGACAAATAGGAGTCTCACCCTGGTACTGGATGGCTGATGCACCCATACAGAAACATGAACAGCTCTTTGCCAAGAGCGGCATCTATACGGATGGTGAACCTAAAGTAAAATATCGCGGCATATTCATCAACGACGAGTGGCCGTCGTTCGGCACGTGGTGTAACAACCAGTTTGGAGGCATCAATTCCAAGGCATACGCCCGCATCTTTGAACTCATGCTCCGTCTGAAAGCCAACTACTTCTGGCCGGCCATGTGGGACAGCCGTTTCAACGAAGATGACCCTCTTTCGCCTCAGCTGGCCGACGACATGGGCATCGTCATGGGTACCAGCCATCATGAGCCGATGATGCGTGCCCACAAGGAGTATGTATATCGCAAGGACAGTATAGGTGCATGGGATTATGCGACAAACAAGGCCAATCTTGACAGATTCTTTGAAGAAGGGCTGGAGCGCAACAAGGCATACGACAATCTGATCACCATCGGTATGCGTGGTGACGGTGATGTGGCAATGGGAAATGGCAATGATGAGGACAATATGAAGACGCTGAAAGATGTGGTGGATGGTCAGCGCGAGATTATTGAACGCGTGTATAAGAAACCAGCCAGTGAGGTTCCGCAATTGTGGGCCATCTTCACCGAGGTGCAACGCTATTACGATGCTGGTTTCACAGTTCCTGATGATGTCACCCTGCTCTTCTGCGACAACAACTGGGGATACATCCGTCGCACAGGACCAGAGAAGGAACAGGCACGCAAAGGAGGCATGGGCATGTACTACCACATTGACATGAACGGTGGACCCTGGAATGACCGGTGGATAAATACTACGACTGCCGCAAAGATTCGCGAGCAACTGAATCTGGCATACCAGACGGGCATTGACCGTATCTGGATTATCAATGTAGGCGACCTCAAACCAAAGGAAATGCCTATAGACTTCATTATGTATTATGCCTGGAATCCTGACGATTATCCTGCCGACAAGATAGACCAGTACATGGTAGATTGGGCACGAAGCATCTTTGGCGGCGAATATGCAAGAGAAATTGCTGACATCGTTACGGAGTATTCAAAGATGAATCTGGAGCGCAAGCCAGAGGTGCAGCGAGTGGGTATCTACAGCGTTGAGACTGGTGAGGCACAGCGTATGTTCAACCGTTGGGATGAGTTGGAGAAACGCACCCTTTCACTCAGCAAGAAGATGCCTGCGGAAATGCAGGATGCCTTCTATCAATTGGTAGAATACCCGGCTGTGGCAAGTGCTGGAGTGGCGAAGATATATCTAGCGGCAACTTTGGGTGATTCGATTACAATGCAGAAGCTTTTTGTGCGTGACAAGCAGATGACCGACAAATATAACAAGGTCATTGCTGGAGGCAAGTGGGATGGCATGATGCTTGACAAGCACATTGGCTACCGCATGTGGTCGATGCCAAACGAGAACACCTTGCCTCAGGTGGCCAAACCATCGGACAAAACTGGCATAACCGCCAGTGAGACAGCCATCATGGCTCATGACTACACACGCCGAACAGCCACAGATGATGCCCGTTGGGTGTTTCTGCCAGGACTGGGACGTGGCAAGGGCAATATGGGCATTGAACCCGTTACGGCAAAAAGCCGTCCTCTGGGTGATGGCGCCACATTGGAATATGACATCAACTTCTCACAACCAGGCAAACAGAAGCTGGCACTGGGAATCTTGCCCACCAACGATGTCAACCCTGCACGCGGACTCCGTATCGGTGTTCGTGTCGATGATGGCGAGATGCAGACCATTGATGCCCGACAAGGTTATGTGGACACTTTCAACGAATATACAAAAGAGAATATTGCACGTTCGAAGGTGCTGAAACCACTACCTCAGCCTGCAAGCGACATCTATCTGTCTGGATCACGTCAACGGATGCGTAGCGAGATTTTTGACAACCTCCGATGGCTCAGCATCGACCTCAACATACCTACAGCAGGCAATTATACCGTTAAAGTTGTGATGATAGACCCAGAAATCGTTGTTGAGAAGTTAGTTATTAATCCTGATAATGAACATCCATCCTATCACGGTAAAGAATAAACAAATATGAAGCGACTGTTATTCATAATCTCTATCGCTGTTATAGCGTCTCTGAACATTCTGGCCCAAGGCTATCGCAACCCTGTGCTTCCTGGCTTTCATGCCGACCCAAGTGTGTGTACAAACGGAAAGGACTTCTACCTTGTCAACAGCACGTTCCAGTATTTTCCAGGAGTACCTGTGTTTCACAGCAAAGACTTGATACACTGGGAACAGGTAGGTAATTGCCTCTCGCGCAAGTCGCAGCTTGACCTCTCGGGGCTTTACACACAAAACCAGCCGGAACTAGGTTGGACAAATGCGGGCATCTATGCTCCAACCATCCGTTATCACGAGGGGCGCTATTACATGGTGACCACCATTTTCCCATCACGTCGCCATTTCTACGTATGGACAGATGACCCATCCAAAGAATGGTCCGACCCAGTATTCATAGACTTTGCTATCGGTAGTTGCGACCCTACGCTCTTCTGGGACGAAGGGAAGTGCTATTTCTTATGGAAGGCAGCAGCAGACGAAACACGCCCTGGAATCAAGCCGGGTGAAATCAACATCTGCGAGATTGACGTTCATACTGGTCAGCGTATAGGCGATGTTCATCACTTGGGAACGGGTCTCGGCGGACGTTACCCTGAAGGGCCACACATATACAAGAAAGACGGCTATTATTACATGATGCTTGCCGAAGGCGGCACGGAACATGGCCACCACGTCAACATCTTGCGAAGTAAATCACTGTTCGGTCCCTATGAGCCGAATCCTGCCAACCCCATTCTCACGCATTTCAGCATGAAGATGCAGAACAGCAATATTCAAGGGCTCGGACATGCTGACCTCATACAAGCACCCGACTCCTCATGGTGGATGATTTGCCTGGGTTATCGCACCAGCGGTTACCTCTTGCATGTGATGGGACGCGAGACGATGCTTGCACCTGTACGTTGGGACAAGAATGCTTGGCCTGTGGTCAATGGTGACGGCACTTTGGCCATCAATATGAAATGTCAGACCTTACCTCAAGTTCCAATGCCCCTTGACCCTGTACGCGAAGAGTTCAATTTCGTCAAGCGCGATGTACCAGCCGACAGCTACAGCAATATTGGATTGCCTTGGGGATGGATGAGTATCGGTAATCCCGATTATTCCCGCTACTCTCTTACTGAGCGGGAGGGCTGGTTGCGTCTGCTTCCCACTTCTACGCCTCTCGATGCAGCCACGTCGCCCACTTTCGTGGCAAGACGTCAGACTGAGCTACGTTTCAACGCCACCGCACTCATTGACGCATCCCATCTGGCAGAAGGCTCTCAGGCAGGAATCACGGCCTATGCAGCACCCCTGAACCATTATGATGTGATAATAGAACGAAAGGACGGAATGCTTTTGGCAAAGTCAAATATCCGTGTGGGAGCACTCAGCCATGACGGCCAACCCGTTGAACTGAAAGACGCACAGGCTTACTTACGCATAAGTTCCGATAAGGACTATTACTACATGCAAGTTTCCGCCGATGGCAATTCATTCACCACACTCAGCAAGATGGACTACCGCTACCTATCCACCGAGGTGATAGGCGGGTTCACAGGCGTGATGCTTGGCTTGTTTGCCCAGGGTGAAGACGGAGACGGATATGCAGATTTTGATTGGTTTGAATATACAACAGAGTAAAGAAAAGAGCATCATGTAGATAAGGAGTTAATTGTTATCTACATGATGCTCTGTAGAATGTTATTATGAGTTTCACGATTCCGTATAGCATTTGATTCAATTGCCTTTGTCTCTTCCAGCCATAAGAGTATTAGGTGAGCCGAAATCAGAAGGTAAAATATTCCCCATATTAACAGAAAGCCTCCTTACAACACATATCCCCAGATGGCTCAGGAAGGCTAGAATCCGTAAGCATATCACCTTCCACTGCTTAAGTCATTTTGACTTTCTTTCCTAACTAAAAATCAAGGAGTTACCTCATTTAAGATTTCGACAGGTAACGATTTAGAAACGAGCTAAGTTCTCTATTCTTTCTCACTTTGCTTAGCTTCCAAAGAACGCTCTTCTTCGAGTGCAAAGGTAATACAAATAATTCGGCCTAAAAATACATCACTATATTTCTTTGTTCTATCGTACTGACTTGTTCACTTATGTGCCTTTTTTTATCTATTCCATGAATAACCATACAATGGCTGGTCGTATGACAATTTCAGTACACGTTTCCTACCTACTACATCCTGTACATCCTGATGATATGAAGGAACTTTATCTATTGATATAAAAACCTGTTTTTCTTCATTCTCATATACTGACATTAGACCGCTAATAGCATCATCTTCTACATTTTTAAATAATAGCGAATCATGAATCAAAAAAGGTAGTGCTGTCAAACTTAGGATTGCCAAGTCAAATATCACAAGAGCACGAAAACTTGTTCCAGTTCCAGTATCATCCTCACAAAAAATTGAATATCTATTTGATGCCAAACTGATTCTTGGAGCTTTTTTGTCATCATTCAGTATAATCTTATTAAGATGTTCCATCTCCTTGTTGAGTGCGAATTCGATATCAGTCAGAACCTTTCTTACCATCTCATTATAAAGATTTTCTGCAGCCTTTTTGTCTTTTCTCAACTGTTGTCTGGTTTCATATGTTTCTTTGCCATTTATCAGCATATCCACTGTTTGTTTGGTCGCCACCAAACGATCTATAGCGAGATTCTCTGGCTTGGTTTCAGCTGCAACCTTGGTAATTCTATCAATATACTCTGTTTCCTGTTGGTTGTACCAATCCCATTTTTTCTGCTCTTTCTCTATCCTCTGCATAATCTCCTCATAAAGAATTCTCGTCAGTTGCGAATGGAATTGATTGACATCCTCTATTTTCTTTAACTCTACACCTGGGAATAATTCTTTTATTTTAACAACATCTACAGTGAAATCCGATTCCGCGTCCTTAAGATTTTGACGAAGATTTTCTATCAAACTTGCGGTAAGTGATTTTTCATTTTGTACCCGTGCCAATTTTCCTTTGAGTATGCTGATTCTTGATAATTGTTCACTTGACAACGTCATCGTCTGATAGGCTATTTGTTTTTTTATGGAATCAACCTCTTTGTTGAGTTTTTCTATTTCCTTCTCATTTTCCTTATATTCTTTCTTGTTACTAAAAATGTCTATAACTTTTACACTTACTGCCTTGTTATATGCTGATAGTCTTTTTACAGCATCTTCCTTTATGGCAAATTGTTCTGATATCTTTTGAAACTTATTCATTAGTTTTATCAGATAGCTAACTCTTTTTTCTTGCTTCGTTGTATGTCCAGGATTCAGAGGATCCTTTTCATCACAATTATTCCGCTGGTATATCCTAGAAAACTGGCCAACTATATCCCTAAAACTCAAATAAGTACCAGGCAGATGATATAATGAGAGCAATAGTTTCCTATATTCATCAATAATATACGTCCTCTCAATCTTATTGTAGCTTGAGTCACATTGGAAAATAGTACTAGGATTGGATGTGCTACGCTTGAAATAATAGTTAACTCCATCAAACACAAAATGCATCATCACATCATGAGCACCTACATGGGCTAATATATCATCCCTCTGTGAATAAGTTTGTCCTCCAAATGCAAAATCAATAAGTAAAAGTGCAGAACTCTTGCCGATTGAGTTTGCTGCATTTTCATCGCCCTCAATCACATTCAGACCTTCATGGAACACTATCTGTCTGTTGGGCAACTTATCACATATTATTTCTTTTAACATATCTTAAATACTATATTGTCTTTTGTTACTCCTATTGAATGTATCATGTAAAGGCATGTCATCGCATCTATAAAATCAGATACGGACATTTTACGGGATGCTATATCGTAAAAGTCCTCTATACCAACGCCATCGGCTGGAATAAGATCCATCAATGAA
>JAEEGJ010020377.1_pt1 | contig 14438 bp, 10 predicted proteins | sample 8958761 | NCBI WGS metagenome assembly JAEEGJ01 (sample SAMN16246546, study PRJNA631951) | gut metagenome | biome: gut microbiome; feature: rumen; material: RS-attached | host: Bos | place: Iran: Karaj | collected 2018-10 | reverse complement strand
TTACAGATACAGGCGTTGTCAATATTTTAAAACAGAATCAGGTATTTTTGTATTCTCTCCAGAATGGTTATGATATCGCGGATATGAAGCTTATCGTCCAGCCGAAGGCGCTGACAGCGACCTTTGCTGACATCAGCAAGACCTATGACGGCACCAACGCCGCCACGCTGACTTTGGATACGTTGACGGGCGTCGTGGATGCGGACAAGACAAAGCTGACAGTTAGCACAACTTCAGCGACATATAGCGATAAGAATGCCGGGGAAAATAAGACGGTGACCTATGCGGGACTGAAGCTGTCCGGCGACAAGGCGGAGAACTATGTGATAAAGGCTGACGGAACAGGTAAGGGAACGATTTCACCGAAACAGCTGACCGTAACGTTTGCGGACATCAGCAAGACCTATGACGGAACGACGAACGATGTGAATGAAATGGGCTATGTCGTCGCGAGCCGGACCGGGACGCTGTCAGGATTAGTTAAAGGGGACGAGAGCAAAGTAAGCGTAAGCGGCAAAGCGACGTATGCAGACAAGAACGTCAGTAATTCTTATTCCGGTCCTGATAAGACAGTGTATTACAGCGGGCTTGCGTTAGGAGCGGGAAATGACGGAGATGAATCAGCCAACTATGTGCTTGCCTCAACGACAATGACGGTGGCGAACAATGGCAGAATTGATAAAGCGAACGTTACCCTGACGGCGAAAGATGTGACAAAGACCTACGACGGGACAACGGAAGTAACCGGCGGCACGCTGGTAGAGTATAGCGGCGCCATATTTGCCAGCGACAGTCTCAGCGGTGGAAAATTTGCGTTCACAGACAAAAATGCAGGAGACGGCAACAAGACCGTTACGGTAGAATCTGGCAGCGCAAGGATAACCGATAAGGCCACCGGCGCGGACACCAGCGGCAACTACAATATTACGTACGAAGACAATAAGAAAAGTACCATTAACAAAGCAGACGTTACCCTGACGGCGGAAGATGTGGAGAAGACCTATGACGGAACTACAGATGTTGCGGAGGCAAGCAGGAAACTGATAGTGAAGTCCGGCACAATCTTCACCGGCGACAGCGCGAGCGGCGGCGTATTCGCGTTTGCAGACAAGAATGAGGGAGAGAACAAGACTGTTACGGTATCTGGCGCAACGATCTCTGACGGAACAAACAGCGGCAACTATAACATCACTTATGAAAACAATACAACCAGTACTATTAACAAAGCAAATGTGACGCTGACTGCTGAAGATGTGGAGAAGACCTATGACGGAACCACGAACGTTGCGGAGGCAAGCAGGAAACTGAAAGTGCAGTCCGGCACGATCTTCACCGGCGACAGCGTAAGCGGCGGCGTGTTCGCGTTTGCGGACAAGAACGCGGGAACGGGCAAGGTTGTTACGGTATCTGGTGCAACGATCTCTGACGGAACAAACAGCGGCAACTATAACATCACCTATGAAAACAATACAACCAGTATCATTAACAAAGCAGACGTGACGCTGACGGCTGAAAACGTGGAGAAGACCTATGACGGAACCACAGATGTTGCGGTGGCAAGCAGAAAACTGAAAGTGAAGTCCGGCACGATTTTCACCGGCGACAGCGCGAGCGGCGGCGTGTTCGCGTTTGAAGACAAGAATGCGGGAGAGAATAAGACTGTTACGGTATCTGGCGCAACGATCTCTGACGGAACAAACAGCGGCAACTATAACATCACTTATGAAAACAATACAACCAGTACTATTACCCCAAAAGCCATCACCGCGACCTTTGCGGCCATCAGCAAGACCTATGACGGAACGAACGCAGATACGGAAGCAAGCCGGACAGGAACACTAAAAGGTGTGGAAGCGGTTGACGATGGCAAGGTGAGTGTAAGCGCAAGCGCGGCCTATGACAAGAAAGATGCAGGAAGCAGGACAGTTAATTACACGGGTGTTGCATTAAGCGGAGATGAGGCGAACAACTACAGCATCGCGACCACGGCAACGGGAGCGGGAACGATTGACAGGAAAGCCATCACCGCGACCTTTGCGGACGTCAGCAAGACCTATGACGGGACTACAGAGGCCACAGCAGGCGCCGGAACACTGAACACCGGGGATGTTATCCGCGGGGATGACGTAAGCCTGAACGAGAGCGGCATCACGGCAGTCTACGATGATAAAAACGCGGGCGACGGCAAGACCGTGAACTACACAGGCATAGCGCTGAGCGGAACAGATGCAAACAACTACAGCATAGCCCCCACTGCGACAGGTACGGGCACCATTTACCGCAAAGCGCTGGAACTGGCAGCAGACAGCGTGACCATCCATGAAGGCGGTGCAATGCCTGCAACGTTTACCGGCAGCGTAACCGGTTTTGTGGCAGGGGAGACCATCGGCAGCGGCGACACGCTTCGGTTCGCCCTGTCCGATCCTTCCGCGACAGCGCCAGGAAGCTACGCCGTTACCGGAACCCTTAACGGCAGAGCCAGCGGTAATTACGGTTTGAATTACACCTTCAGTAATGCGGCGTCTAATGCCAATGCGTTTGTGATTGTTGCAAAACCGAAACCTAAACCCGCTTCTGTGGAGGACATGACGGTGTCTGACCTGATCCCTGCCGCAAAAGGTACGGCTGCAGAGGATATCAGGATTACCGAGGTGGATAACGCGATGGAACAGGCGTCGGATAAACAGGCTGGCGCCGCTGCCGCGTTTACGGTTGCCCAGGGGATCCTTCCGGTTGACAGGGACAGGGGCAGTTCCTTTGAGAATTCCGGAATGAAACAGCCTTCTGCAATGACGGCGCAGGAGGTGGCGGAGCAGGTAAGCGCCCAGCAGGGTAACGGTGGGTTACCTGCAGCACAGGTGGATGGTCAGCAGGGTGAAGGCGGTTTGCCTGCAGCACAGGTAAATGATACTGCTGGCACGCCCGGGGCACAGGTAAACGGTAACGTTGGCATAACCGGAAATGAAGGTGCAACGGGAGCAACTGGTAACGGTACATCGCCCGCTGGTGTAAATGAAAATGGCGTTGCGTCAAATGCGGGAGATACTGGCTCACTGAACGCAGCCTTGGATATGGTACAGCAAACGGATGACGCCGTCGGCACCGAGGAAAGCAAGAAGAAGAAGGGGGCGGCGTAACATGAATAAGAAAAATACAAAGGGCTATTTTTCAAAACGATTACTTTGCGCCGGAAGCCTTGCGCTGTTCTGTGCCGTTTCGTTTCCCCTGACTGTTGCGGCGGAGACGGCCGTGCCCAAACCCGGCGAAAGCCTTCAGGGTACCCAGCCGCCGAAGCAGAACGTATCGGTGGAAAATGTGGACAAAGGAACCGGAAAGCAGGGGACGGAGTCTGTCCGTTTCACCCTGAAGAAAATACGGGTGGAGCATGAAGGCATAGATGTGAAGGATGCGGACATTGACGCGATCACCCGGAAGATTATTGGCAAGGAAATCGGTGCGACGGAACTGAACGCAACCATAGGAAAAGTGACACGTTATCTGCGCAGCCACGGTTATCCGGCAGCAGCGGCCTACATTCCGGAGCAGACGGCGGTGGATGGTAAGCTGCTGGTGAAGGTGGAGCCGGGACGGCTGGGCAAAGTGCAGCTTAACAACGAAAGCGGGCTGAAGGATAAAGCCGCGGAGCGGTTGCTTTCAGGACTGAAACCTGGGGATATCATCCGAACCCGGAACGTGGAAACCGCACTCTACAATTTACGGGATTTGAGCGGCGTGGAGTTGCAGGGCGTGCTGAGCCCCGGCACGGAAACCGGGACCAGCGATTTGACCGTGCGGGTGACCAACAAAAAGAAAACGTCCATCATCCTGTACGCTGAAAACTACGGGAGCAAAGATGCGGGACGCTACCGTTACGGTCTGCAGGGCGAGGTGCGGAACCTGTCCGGCAACGGCGACAGATTGAATCTTGGCACGCTGATTTCCAACGAGAAGCAGCATAATTACAATATTTCCTATGAAACCACCTGGGGGCGTAACGCGTCCAAACTGGGTATCGGTTTCAGCAGTGCGGATTATGAGCTGGGCAATGCGTTTGCTGCATTAGGCGCGGAAGGCAGGGCCAACACCTACAGCATTTTCGGCAGGACGCCGTTGTGGAATACGTCCAACAGCGGGCTTGCGGTTACATATGGACTAGATTACCGGGACATCAAAGATGAACTGAAGCAGTTCAACGTTTCGTGGAAAAAGCACAGCTACGTATTCCATGTAGGACTGGACGGCATGCAGCGGGGACCGAAGACCAGCGTTCAGTATAATGCCACGCTGTACACCGGTAAGCTGGTTCCCGATTCGGACATGGCGGACACATTAGCTACGATAGGACGGACAAAGGGGCATTTTACCAAAGGTACGGCGGACGTGACGGTGGTGCAGGGACTTGGTAAAAACTTTGACATGCTGCTGAAACTTTCCGGACAGAAAGCTGCCAGCAATCTGGACAGCTCGGAGCATATCTATCTGGGCGGCGCCCGGGGCGTGCGGGCCTATCCCCAGGGCGAGGCCTCCGGTGACGAAGGCTTGCTTGGCACATTGGAGCTGCGTTACCACACGCCGGTGAAGGGGCTTGTGCTGAGCACTTACTTTGACGCGGGCCATGTACGCATCGAGAAGCATGAGCACGGAAGCATGACGTTGAAAGGCTGGGGCATCGGGTTGTCCTATACGAAACCTAACGACTGGTTTGCCCGGTTTGACTACGCGCGGCGCATCGGCTCGGATGACAAAATGTCCGAAGATGCACGGAGCCGCCAGCGCATGTGGTTCATTGCAGGGAAGGTGTTCTAAATTATAATGTTTTGCAAATTGTCGGAAATTCTTGCCCGCAAGCTTGTAAAACTGATAGGCGAAGCGGTGTTGTAAGATTGATGAGCAACTTCGAGTACGGCGGCAAGCTCCGCGGCTTCGGCGGCAGCGTGAACGTAGCGTATATGTTCTGATGAAGGAAGCATCCTGGCAACTGACAAAATCTTGCCCTTTTTTTGCCCTTTTTGTTAGTTAAACCTGTATAAAACTGGTTAAAATTGCTAACTGTTGAAACATAGAAAAAAGCTGTAAAAACCGCTTGCTGATTGAGCTTAATTAACATTGTTTAAAGTTAGCATAGTATCAGATTATACCTTGGGGTGGAAGAGGAATAAAGGGGAGCCGGTTAAGGGTTCCCTTTATTTTTGATAATGGCAAAGCCCCGTAGACGGTGATTCTACGGGGCTTTTCATAAGATGTTTCATGCTTTCTTTACATGTGTGGCGTTGAAAACAGAATCCTTGTCCCTGTGGATTTTTTGGTGATGAGACAAAAGAATGTACCTGCCGTCCTTTTGAGATTGAACGGTATCAGCGCAAAGTTTCCGGCCCTTTGTCCGACCGCATCGACCTGCAGGTCCATGTGCCCCGGGTGAAATATGAAGACTTGCGGACCACGGAAGCGGAAGAAACGTCAGCGCAGATCCGTGAACGGGTTTGTGCGGCCCGTACGATTCAGCTGAAACGCTTAAAACGGTACGGTGTTTTCTGTAACGCTTCCATGAATCACCGGCAGGTGGAACGGTTCTGCAAATTGGATGCATCTTGCAACACGTTGATGGAAAACGCCTTCTGCAAATTGGGACTCAGCGCCCGCAGCTACGACCGGATTCTGAAAGTGGCCCGTACCATTGCGGACCTGGCCGGCAGCGACGATATCCAACCGGCGCATATTGCAGAAGCAATCCAGCTGCGGACGCAGGTGAATCAGTAAAAGCAACTTTAACACAGTATTTTTTCTTATAGCCGTAGATTTTTCTGCGGCTTTTTTTGTATAGTTTTTTTATTGCGCAATTCTGTAAAAGGGGTTAATCTGTCAATAATGAAGACAATTTAGGTTGACTTATTTAATAGTAAATGATATTATTAATATAAAATGACAATATTTCGGAGCCTATGAAGGAGCGGGAAAAAAGATGTTACGGTATTTTTTTAGACGGGTTATTGCTCTTGTTCCTGTTGTTTTTATCGTATCGGTGTTTTCTTTTGCCCTTTTATATATGGCTCCATCTGATCCCATTACTATGAAATATGCAAAACGGGGAGAGATGCCGCCGGCTGAAGTCATTGCCCAGGAAAAAGCTGCATTAGGTCTGGACAAGGGTTTTGTACAACAGTATTCGAACTGGCTTACTAAGGCACTGCGAGGCGACTGGGGCTCGTCCTACGATACAAATCAGCAGGTAGCTGAAATCATGAAGAGCAAACTTCCGAACACAGTATTGCTGACGTTTTCAGCAGTGTTGATTATGCTTGTTTTTGCTTACCCGTTGGGGATATTGGCAGCGGTCTACCGTAACAGATGGATTGATTACGCGATACGCCTTTTCTCCTTTTGGGGTACGGCCATGCCCACATTTTGGCTGGGGCTTTTACTGATGTACTGGATGGGAGTACGATTACGCCTTTTGCCTGTAATGGGAAGCGGCGATTTTAAGCATCTGATTTTGCCTGCAACATCGCTTGCGATTTGGTTGATTGCCCTGTATTGCAGACGAATCCGTTCCGGTATTGTGGCGGAAATCAATAAAGATTATGTTACCGGTTTGAAAGCCAGGGGATATTCCAATACAAGAATCTATCTTCGCCATATTATTCCAAACGCGTCCATCAGTATTCTTGTGATGCTGGGCCTGTCTATTGGCGATTTGCTTGGCGGTTCCATGGTTGTTGAGGTCATATTCGGCTGGCAGGGTATAGGCAGTGTGGCTTTGGAAGCAGTGGCCTACCGTGATTATGTGGTTCTACAGGCGTATGTTGTCTGGATGGCTATCATTTATACATTTGTGAATCTGGCAGCCGATATGTTGGTATGCCTGATCAACCCTAAAGTCAGGTTAACAGAAAAAGCGGTATGAATATCTGGATAAAGAAAATTATAGATAACAAAATATTTTGCCTGTTACTGACGCTTAACATCCTTTTGGTGATGTTCTTCCTGTTTGCACCTCAGTTCGCTCCCAATAGTCCGATTGAGATTCATGCGGATCATGCGCTTCTGGATTCATCGGGGCAATATCCCCTGGGAACGGATCAGCTTGGCCGATGTTTTCTGTCAAGGCTCTTATATGGCGGGAAGTCATCCCTACTAATGACGATCGGTATTGTAGTTTTTATCTCTCTTGCAGGTACAACTGTGGGAATTATGGCGGCTCTGGCAGGCGGGGCTGTAGAACAGAGCTTTATGCGTTTTCTTGACGTAGTTCTTGCTATTCCATCCATGGTGCTGGTTCTTGTTATGGTCAGCATTTTCGGCAACGGCATTGTTACGACGACGATTGCCATTATGTCGGTGAGCTGGATCACCTATGCGCGGATTTCCCATTCCTTGGTGCTGGAATTCAGGGAAAGTAATTTTATAAAACAGGCACATATGGGGGGCGTCGGATCCGTACGTATCTTATTCAAGTATGTTCTACCCAATGTATTCCCTCATATTATCGTTGTTGCTACCCAGGACTTTGGCGATAAGCTGCTGTTGCTTTCTTCCTTGTCCCTGTTAGGTCTGGGGGCGCAGCCGCCCACTCCCGAATGGGGTTATATGCTGAGTGAAGGCAAGCAGTTTATGCAGCGGGCGCCTTGGCTTTTGTTCTACCCGGGGTTTCTGATTTTTATCCATGTGATTATGTTTAATCTATTAGGCGATCGTTTACAGGATATCCTTGACCCCAAGGAGACCTGATAAAAGATAAATTATATGTTTATTAAAGGAGGAAAACGAATGAAAAAGCTTTTGCTGTGCGCGTTGTCGTTGCTTGCGGCAGTCCTCATGATTGCAGGCTGCGGCGGCGGGGACAAAAAACCGGCTCCGGCCAAAACGGAAAAATCAGCGGCAAAGCATATGAACATTGCCCTGTTCTGGTTGGATAAAAGCCTGGAACCCGCAGAAGGCTGGAATGCCTGGAGTCTGGCCCGTGCAGGTGCTTCCGAATGCCTGACGACCATTGATGAAAATATGAAGCTGACCCCTGTGCTGGCTGACAAATGGGAACAGGTGGATCCGGTGACCTGGAAGATCCACATCCGTAAAGGTGTTAAATTCAGCAATGGCAAGGAAATGACCCCGGAAGATGTAAAGAAGACCATTGAGCGCGCCGTAGGCAAGGACAAACGGGCGGCGGCCAACGCAAACCTGGATTCCATTAAAGTTGACGGTGAGAACATCATCTATAAGACAAAAGCCCCTTACGGCGCCCTGATGTATAACCTTTCTGAGCCGCTGTTTACCATCATCGATACTTCCAAACCGGCGGAAGAGATAGCCAAGACTCCGGTAACCACTGCTCCCTACATGGTTACGTCCTTTAAATCTGGCGAAGTGATTGAATTAAAAGCAAACCCCAATTACTGGGGTGGCAAGCCGGGACTGGATTCCATTACCGTGAAACTGATTAAAGACGATAACACCCGCGCGATGGCGCTGCAGTCCGGCGAAATTGATATTGCCCAGAAACTGGACAAAGCAGGCGCCGACCTGTTCAAAGGCAAGAGTGAATTCAACACTCTGGAGGTTCCTTCCCTGCGGCTTGAATTCGCTTTCCTGAACCTAAAACACCCCTTCCTTGCGAACGCAAATGTCCGTAAAGCCATGGCTATGGCAGTGGACCGCGACGCTATGGCGAAGCTGTTCAACGGTGAACCCTGCGGCACTGTATTCCCAAAAGCTGCCGGAATCGGTTTTGAAAAACTGAACAAACAGACCTTTAACCTGGAAGAAGCCAAGAAACTGCTGGCTCAGGAAGGCTTTAAGGATACTAACGGCGACGGCGTCATTGAGAAAGACGGAAAGCCTTTTGAACTGACTCTGCAGATTTTCAAGAAAACGGCAATTCCGGAAGCCCTGCAGGCCCAGCTTGCCAAAGCCGGTATCAAAATCAATATCCGCCAGATGGACGATACTCAGAAAAATCTGGAAGAAGGCAAATTTGATATGTCTCTGAACAGCTATATTACCGCTGTTACCGGTGACGGTCAGCGTATTCTGGAGCAGAACTTCTCCACCAAAGGCGCGGACAACTACGGCAAATACTCCAATCCGGAATACGATGCCGTTATCGCCAAACTGGCAGGTGAGTTTGACGCAGCCAAACGCGTCGAGCTGGAAACGGAAGCCCAGAAGATCCTGCTGCAGGATACCCCGGATCTGTTCCTGGTATCCAGTAAGACGATTATCGTAACCAAAAACAGCGTTAAGAATCTGAAAAAGTATCCTTTGGATTATTATCTGATCAGTAAGGACACCACGATGTAAGAAATGCAATCCGAAAGGCCATACTTTTAATCGGGTATGGCCTTTTTAAAGAGGCTGTCATAATAATTATGAAGAAACTGCTTGATATTACCAATCTGTCAATTTCATACGGAAACAAACCAACCGTTAAAGGTGTTTCGCTGCGCCTAGACGAAGGTGAGATTCATTGCCTGGTAGGCGGGACCGGGAGCGGAAAATCCACCATACTTCACGCAATAGCGGGGATTTCTTCCAAAGGGGTTCATATTACTGCCGGTACGATTGTGTTTGACGATACAGATCTGCTGGCGGTGGATGAAAAGAAACGGCGTCAATTGTTAGGAAGCCGCATCGCCCTGGTTTTCCAGAATCCGGAATCCTATTTTGATTCTCTAATGACAGTTGGTGATCAGTTTGTGGAATTCTTGCAGTACAGGAACCCTGCAATGAAAAAGGAGACTTGTCTGGAGGTTTCTGCCCAGGCCTTGCAGGAAATGAGGCTGGATGATCCGGAACGCCTGTTAAAACTGTATCCATTTGAACTGTCTGGCGGAATGTTACAGCGCAGTTCAATCGCAATGGCGATGCTGACAAAACCGAAACTGCTTCTGGCAGACGAACCGACCAGCGCGCTGGATATTGTTACACAGGCAAAAATCTTGGGCGAATTAAAAGTTTTGAATAAGAATACCGGTACAGCCATACTGATGGTGACGCACAATATGAAAGTTGCAGAAACGCTGGCTGATACTGTTAGCGTGATGTACAGCGGAAAAATTGTAGAATCAGGAGATACCCAAACGATTTTACACCATCCTTCCAACGATTATACAAAGGAACTGATCCGATCTATGCCCACGATGGAGGAGGCGCGTCTCATTGAATGACAATATTCTTTTGGAAACACGGGAGTTACGGCAGATTTACGGTAAAGGAAGAGACCGCTTAGAGGCGTTGAAAGGTGTTTCCGTAAAAGTTCATTCCGGAGAATCGATTGGCATCATCGGTCTCAGCGGATGTGGAAAAAGTACATTGTTGCGTATTCTGGCCGGACTGGAAACTCCGGTTTCGGGAACGGTTCAGTTTCGTGGGCAGACATTAGATTTTGTTTCCCGGAAAAGCCTGCGGGAATATCACAAAAAGGTCCAGATGGTATTTCAGAATCCCATGTCAACATTCAGCCCCTATATGACGATTCAGACCTATTTACTGGAAAGCCTTCGCAGTTTCGGAGGACTGGAAGGGGATGGAAGAGAGCAGGCTATTGCCCTTTTAAAACAGGTTGAATTAGAAGAAACATTTCTTGACAGGTTGCCGCATCAACTATCCGGTGGGCAACTGCAGCGAGTCGTCATCGCCAGGGCATTAGCATTGAATCCGGAAGTGATTTTGCTGGATGAACCGACCAGCGCTTTAGATATTCTCACGCAGCGGGCCATTTTGGAATTGCTTTCGCAAATCGCCAAAGAAAGAAACATGTCCCTTATATTTGTTGGGCATAATTCTTCTGTAGTACGTCTGCTGTCTCATCGTGTTTATGTAATGGAAACAGGTCAAATCGTTGAAGAACTCTTCAGTGAAACTATGCTGCAAGATGCAAAAGAACCGTACACGCGGCAATTTTTTCCGGAAAATCTTAAAAAAGTGGTTTATAATTATTAAGGTGCGTTCCGGCAAAAACGGGACGCGCTTTTAGGTTTAGCCAATTTATTATCGTTGTTAGGTCGATATAAAGAAACGTTGCCATTACAGGAACAGGCTTTTGCGTTACAAAAAGAAATATTGGGTGAAAAGCATGTTATCCTTATTTAGCACAAAGATTCTTGCGGATGGATTTGACAGCATTCTTAGTTTCGGCTAAAATAAAGTTGACTTTAGATTAGACGAGGTGAGAATGATGGAATACATTCAACGCGAACTGGAACGCAAGTTTCTGAGCATGAGTTCTGTTTTTAAAGCAATAATGGTAACAGGCGCAAGACAGGTGGGTAAATCTACCATGCTGAAGCACTTGGCAGCAGACCAGAACAGGGCATACGTATCCATGGACAACGCCAGAGACAGGGAACTTGCACAGTCAGACCCAAAGCTCTTTTTCCAGACATATAAACCGCCTGTATTGATTGATGAAGCGCAAAAAGCCCCGGAGCTTTTTGAAACAATAAAAATAATCAGTGGGTCCGGGGTTCGAGCCCCCGGTCGATCACCATTGCAATCCCAGTCCCCGTCTGTATCGGCGGGGACTTTATCTTTTTGTCCTGCAGGTTTTGGACACTTTTTTGGACAAATATACTCTTTTGCGTCTTTAGTACTGTATGATGTTGTTAGCAGCGCTTTAGTATGAAGCTGGCTAAACTAAAACTTCAAAGGGTTGTTACTGTAAAAAGCAACAGTGCAAGATTCTGTATGCAACCTCTGGGCTGCATATTGAGGCTGAAAAATAAATCTCATTGATTGTATCGGCGTTTAGATGCAGGCGGAAGTGACGCTGAGTCACAACAGTGTGCTGTTTTTGGACGAGTTCCCGGTATTTTCCAGGGTGGTGCTTGTAGTACTACTTCAGCCATTGGAAGATTATGCCGTGACAACCAACAGTGTTCAGGGATCCTATATGTTTTACGCTTCCTTTATATGTGTGGCGTTGAAAACAGAACCCTTGTCCCTGCGGTTTTTTTGGTGACGAGACAAAAGAATGTACCTGCCGTCCTTTTGAGATTGAACGGTATCAGCGCAAGATTTCCGGCCCTTTGTCCGACCGCATTGACCTGCAGATCCATGTGCCCCGGGTGAAATATGAAGACTTGCGGACCACGGAAGCAGAAGAAACGTCGGCGCAGATCCGTGAACGCGTTTGTGCGGCCCGTACGATTCAGCTGAAACGCTTAAAACGGTACGGTGTTTTCTGTAACGCTTCCATGAATCACCGGCAGGTGGAACGGTTCTGCAAATTGGATGCATCTTGCAACACGTTGATGGAAAACGCCTTCTGCAAATTGGGACTCAGCGCCCGCAGCTACGACCGGATTCTGAAAGTGGCCCGTACCATTGCGGACCTGGCCGGCAGCGACGATATCCAAGCGGCGCATATTGCAGAGGCGATTCAGTTGCGGACACAGGTGAATCAGTAAAAGATATCTTCGTAGTGCTTTAGGTTTTAATCTCCTCACCTGGCGTATAAAAGTGTCCGGTGATTTTTAGTGGTTCAAGCCGTAGATTTATCTGCAGTTGTTTTGTTATAATTAATAATAAGGTGTGCGCCAGTTTGGCGTAGGTAATTACATGGCCGATTACGGTATCATAGACTGGGAGCGTACCTGCCCGCTGACAAAGTATTTTACATTATAGGGAAAGAAAGGAATTCGAGCTATGAAAAGGGAATTCAAGGATCTAATCAGATACGAGCCGTACGAGTACTTGAACAGCGAAATCACGGGAGGCTTCGACGAGGCCCATGCAGTGAAGTGCGTGAACGGCACCTTCGTCGGAATCGAGGAGCACGGGGTCGCGTCGTGGCTGGGCATCCCCTACGCGAAGCCGCCTGTGGGCGAGCGCCGCTTCAAGGCGCCGGAGTACGTGGACGCGAGCGACCGGGTCTTCGAGGCCAGGTACTACGGAAAGGGTTCTTTCGGCTCACTAGGCTACCCGGATTGTATACAGAAGCTGGTCTCCGAGGACTGTCTCTACCTGAATATCTGGGTCAACGCCGACGACAAGACCGAGAAGAAGCCGGTGATGGTCTGGATCCACGGCGGGGCGTACGTCGTCGGCTCGGGTTCACAGGTCTCCTACAGCGGAGCCAACCTCGTTCAGGCGCATAGCGATATCATCATGGTGAATATCAACTACCGACTGAACATGTACGGCTTCATGGACTTCTCGTCGGTGCCCGGCGGCGAAAATTTCAAGACAGCGCCCTGCAACGGCCTGCTGGACCAGGCTATGGCGCTCAGGTGGGTGCACGAGAACATCGCCGCTTTCGGCGGCGACCCCGACAACGTGACCATCTTCGGACAAAGCGCCGGCGGCGGCTCGGTCTCCATTCTGCCGGTCATGAAGGAGGCGAACCGGTATTTCCAGAAGGTCATCGCCCAGAGCGGCTCGGCCACCCTGGCCTTCCCGGTCGACTGTGAAGCCGCGCAGGGCAAGACGAAGGCGCTGCTCGAGTACACCGGCTGCAAGACCATGGACGACATCATGGCGCTGACTGAAGAGGAACTCCAGGCGGCGTATGTCGGAGCGGTCGGCAATTTCACGTCCTGTCCCTACTACGGAACTGAGGTGCTTCCCGAGGCGCCCATCGAGCTGTACCGGAAAGGCTATGCAAAGCACATATCTATCATGGCAGGCAGCACGGCCGACGAGGCCAGGTTGTTCATGGGCGAGGGCCCGTGTCTGACCATGGAAGAGCAAAAGATATTTGCCCGGCGCGCCGTGGGCGACGCAGCCCACTGCCTAAAGGAAGAGGACAAGAAGTATTACGAGAAATTCTGGCGGGTCTGCAGGTCCCAAGAACCGGGACTGATTGAGACGGAGTTCATAAATGATCTCATGTTCAGAGTCCCCATGCTCCAACAGCTTGACACGCAAAGTGCTTTCAACAAGACGTTCTGCTACTACTGGTCGTACCCGGGCAGCAATGCAGAGGTTGGAGCAGCACATTCCGTGGAGCTCATATTCGTGTTCAATCTTCGCGGCGTCGGGACGAGCTGCCCCTTCAACGGCACAAACGTCTCCGATGAGGTCTTCACGGCCGTTCAGCAGATGTGGACAAATTTCGCACGTTGCGGCAACCCGTCGACAGACAAGGTCGAATGGAAGGCATACTCGGCCGACGACCAGAACGTCATGGTCATCGCCGGACCGGGTAACATGCGTATCGAACAGGACCTGCTGGTTGACCAGTACAAGGCCGTCCTCCCCTTGGTCGGCTACTACCAGTTCATGGACAAGTTCTTTACCCCCTGCTACCTTTTAGATATCGTCGCCGCGCGCGAGCAGAATTCCTAGACTCTGTTGGCAATATAGATTAGCTTCCATATCAATTTTGGCAACTTTGTTTTGTATATATTAGCAGGTGTATTCTCTTATGAACACTGAATCTGATTACAGCGCAATGGCACGGACCAATCCCGTATTCGTGACAGCAAAAACAGCGGTTTGCCTGA
>JAEEGJ010020375.1_pt1 | contig 14439 bp, 8 predicted proteins | sample 8958761 | NCBI WGS metagenome assembly JAEEGJ01 (sample SAMN16246546, study PRJNA631951) | gut metagenome | biome: gut microbiome; feature: rumen; material: RS-attached | host: Bos | place: Iran: Karaj | collected 2018-10 | reverse complement strand
TTGGCGATAAGCTGCTGGATTCGGCTAATGGTCAAGCGGAAGGAGTTAACCGAACTCTCGAGACGTTTCAGCATATTGATACCCATCAGGCGACGGATACCCAACTCACGGTCTTCGATGGAAAGTCGGTGCGCCCCTGTTTCAACATCCAATTCGTCCTCGGTATCAATGCCGTACTTGTCTTTTTTGCTTGGCAGGATGAATGCCGAAGGGGTATAAATGGAAAGGTTGAGTTGTTGGACGATTTCGATGATGTCCCTAAACGTAATAGCCTTGTCTATATCTGTTAAAGGCGGTGTTTTGGAGATGGGTTTCAGCCGTGTAGGAAACTTACCAATGTCAGCCGTATCATAAAACTGTTCAATATGTTTACGGCTTCTGGCAATCGTCACCGAATCAAGCACTTCAAAGAAATCAAAGCTCAGTGACTTCAACAATCTTTCGGTCGTTCGGGCATCAAGTGGCAACTCTACCCATTCGTTGTACGCCCTTTGTGCCTGACGGAAAATTTCATCAATGGGTTTCTCGGTCTTCAGCAGACCGTTGATTCTCGAAGCATCACCTTCGTAAGCCAACTGCAACTGGTTCTTCAGGTCGTTGAAACGGTTGTTGACAGGCGTAGCCGAAAGCATGAGCACCTTGGTTTTCACGCCCGCTTTAATCACTTTATTCATCAAACGAAGGTAGCGGTTTTCTTTGGGGTCTTCATCATCCTCAGAAGCAGTCACCTTGCCACCATTCCTGAAATTATGGCTTTCGTCAATGACCACAAGGTCGTAATTGCCCCAGTTGATATGATTCAACTCCATACCGTTCGACACGCCTGAAGTCCTTGACAAGTCCGTGTGATAAAGTACATCATAACGCAACCTATCTCCTGCAATGGGGTTGTTCACATAATTGCTCCTGTAAGTCATCCAGTTGTCGCTCAACTTCTTGGGACAAAGCACCAGCACCGTTTTATTGCGATTCTCGTAATACTTGATGACCGCCAATGCAGAGAAAGTCTTACCCAAACCAACGCTATCCGCCAAGATGCATCCGTTGTATTTTTCAAGTTTGTTAATGATGGCCAAGGCCGCATCTTTCTGGAAGTTATACAATTTTTTCCAAATAAGGCTGTTCTTAAACCCTGTGGCTTCGTTAGGCAAATCATCTTCCGACAAGTCATCCAAAAACTCGTGAAAGATATTGTAAAGCGTGACAAAGTACAGAAACTCAGGGGCGTTCTCCTTATAAGCGTTTGAAATGTTATCAATCACATCATCCGTCACCACTTGTAGTTTTGAGCTGTCATTCCAGATTTGGTCAAACAAAGTCAAAAACTCTTTCGAGGAAGGATAATCGTTTTTCACAATCATCGTATAAGCGCTATCGCCTTTCTCACATCCCAAATCTACCGTGGTGAAACCATTCAACGGCATGTAATTGGTCTGGTCAACATTGGCAAAACCCGTCATGCTCTCGTTGGTCTTGTTTGACTTAAAGCAAGCCTTTTGCCTAATCCATTCTGCACATTCCTTAGCGATAGCCTTCTGCGTCAGCTCATTCCTCAATTTGATCTCAAACTCGGATCCATACAGACTTCTCTCACGATACAACCGAGGGATATAGAACTCTCGCTGTTGCTTACTCACCTTGTCCGTGGTAAAAGTGGGCGACGTGAAAACGAAGCGAAGTTCCTTGATGTCCTTCAACTGCTCTTTCAACTCCTGAAAAGCATAAATCGAAAAACACGAGGCCGCAATGGAAATCTTGCTTTCGGGCTTGATTTCCACCATCAGGTCATCTTTGAGGGTTTTGGATATGTTGTTGATGATTTCCATAACTATCTTCAAACTATCGACTACAAAAATACGGTTTTTCAGCTCACAAGAAACAAATTTCTACGTTTTTCCCTACCTTTGCCCCATCAACCCGAATATCATGGAGAACGAAATACAAACCGAAGTACAGACTGAAAACCAATCCGAACACGACACCACAAAATGCCTCAACTGTGGCACCGAGTTCGAAGGCAATTTCTGCCCAGAGTGCGGACAAAGCGCCGAAACGGGACGCTTCACACTGAACTTCATTTTCGGAAACCTTCTCGCGGCTGTTTTAGGCAGAGACGGAGGCATTGCCTACACCCTCAAGAACCTGTTTTCGCGTCCTGGAAAGATGATTGTAGAGATTCTCGACGGGAAGCGTAGAAAGTACGTCTCCCCTTTCCCCATGTTATTTCTGGCCTTAACAGTATACATCTTAATCTTTACTCTTACCGGCAGTAAAGGTGGGGTATCAGCCGACTTGGATTTGGAGCTTTCCAAAAATAACCCAGTAAATGCGCAAATAGTCCTCGAGATTAACCGACTCGTGACCAAAGCTTTCCACTTTTACCTCAACCACTACACGCTGTGTTACATGCTCACCCTACCCTTATTCGTCATCGCGGCAAGGATTTGTTTTGGCAAACAGAATCGGAAACGCTATTATTGGGCCGAATACACCGTCGCCTTGGTCTATGCTTTGGTTTTCTTAGTACTGTATCGCTGTGTGATCAACCTCATCTATCCCATCTCCACCAACGTTTTCGAAATAATGGCATTCCTAGAGCTGATTGTCGTCATCACGGCAATAACTGCTTGTTTCAGAAGGATGATGGGATTCAGCATGGTCAAGACCATCTGGCGCAGCTCTCTGACTTTAGCCCTCTATTACATCATGGTTGGTGTGATTATGCTCATCGTCATCTTCGTTATAGCCTATTGTCTAGTTCTCAAATATAGTAAATAGCATCATTTCGCACTCCTGTTTCTGGATTTCAATGACAAGAGGTGAAAAAATGTAGATGAAAACATCGCCTTTCGCCTTCCTTTCATCCTCGTCTATCCTCCGAATTATCATTGTAATAACATTTTTTCTTCCACCAGGTTGAAAAACCGATGGATCTCGACTATATCGTATTACAAACACAAATTGTTGTTTTTAAATACTACTCATTATGCGAAGTAATAAGGTCAAGCATTAGGTAAGTCGATTATCGTCCAAAAGACTGATAATTAACACCATGCATCGTTAAGAACTATGCACAGCAGGGTGTATAGTGCCCTTATTACGACCGAAAGCGTTCTTTGACATCTTGAAAATTGGCCAGAACCTATGCCCCATCACATTGCGACACGATCCAAAAGTGATTCCAAACAAACCCTTTCATTTCACAAAGAAAACGCTTTAACAATACAGCATAATAGTAGTAACTTAACAAAAACAACAATCATGAAAATCAAAGTCAATATAAGAGACAAACAAAACGTCGTCGAATCCCTCAAAGCAGAGGGCTATCCCGAAGCCAAAATCAACTCGTTTCTCAAAACCACCGAACTGAAGTTTGTGGCCTACGCCAATTTGATGTATTTGGTAATACTCAAAAAAGTGCCACCACAACTAATCACCGTGAATCTGGTCCAAAAGGAAAGCGATGTGAACATGTCCAAAACTGCCTCGTTTCTCACCAGAAAAAGCAATGACGAGCATATCCTTTTTGAAATCCACATGCAACTCGTCAAGAAGGTCTTGGACAATCCCACCGACAACACCTATGCAACCATTTTGATCCACGAAATGATGCACGCCGCCGACTTTCCCACACTGGATCGAATCGACAAGGTGTTGGAACGTCTCAAAAGCAAATGGAAGGTTACTGGCAATGCCTCCAACGCTTCCTTGCTCCTCACACTTCAAATGTTGGAACGCCTCCGAGCGGACAGCATTGCCCAACTTGGAAGGTTTTTACTGGCGCAAATGAAGATGGGCGTTCCAGTCCATGACTACTTCGAGCCTTTCCGCCAAAATCTCGACAGCGCCATGACAAAAGCCACGTTACTGATTACACAGCCAGAATGCAGCCAGACTGACGACATTTCCATCAATGCTCATCTCTCTGAATATGTCGGCCCCTGCCTCCTACTTATGGCTTTAGCCAAGATGGGACTGGTCAAAGGCGAACTGGTCGAAGAGGCCCTTAACGGCTTCATGACCGGTCACTCTCTGGACAAACAAATCACAATGGCCATTCTTCGTTCAGCCTTGTCGCTCAGCTTCGCCGATTACCTTAAAGGATTGCTGCTTTTGGGCGAGGAATACATACCCGTCAAGACTATCTTGGAATACTTCAGCCTATTGCAGCAGAATGGCAAAAAAGAAAAAATGGAAGCAATATTGGAACTTTTGGAACAACCACATTCGGTATCGTCCTTCCATCAAGCCATCGAACGAATCATCGGAAAGGAAGCACTAACAAAGGACTTGAGAGAACCTCTTCAGGACTTTTGTATTGAACCGCCCCATCCCATCGACTACCCTTCGTTGAAGTCAAACATCAACACGCTTTACCGAGTGATGCAGAATAACGAAAGCGCGCAAAAGAGGCAAATCGCCCGCTCCGCGTTGGCTTATTACTTCGCCGATGAGAGCGCCATCAGCAACAGAATCACTGGATTTGGAAGAGTAGACGACTTGATTGTGATTGACTATGCCATGGACCTGCTCCGAGCATCATAAAGTATCCACCTGTCAATACTTGTAATTCACCATCACCTCAAAACTCCTACCCGGCATGGCACGCCAAATGACGTTCTGGTAGTCTTTGTCGGTGAGGTTGTTGCAGCGCAACTCGATGCGGAATTTCTTGATCTGCTTGCCGATAGCGACATGATGCAACACATACGATGGCAGGTCGTAGGCGAAGAATTCCTGTTCATTATAAGAGGTGCTGCGGCGACCCGTCACTTCAACGGTGTAACTCAAATTCCAAGTCTTCCACTGCGTGTTGAGAAACACATTGGCATGGTGGCGCGGAATGTAAATCAGTTGCTTGCCGTTGGTGCCTTGGGCGTATGCCTTCTCACTCTCGTCGGTGGTGACGGTGAAGACGTAGTTGCCCGACAGCGTGACTTTCCAATTTTCTTTAACGAATGCAAAGTCTATGTGGTTCTCGATGCCACGGGCATAGACCTTGGCCACGTTTTCGGGCACCCAGAAACGATATGAGGTCGGCATCCACTGGATCCAATTCTTCACGTTACTGAAATAGCCACCTGTGCGCAAATCCAGTTTAAACAAGCCTTTTTGCAGGCCGTATTTCAAGGCTAAATCAACCGTGCGACCATTCTCGGGAAGCAGGTCGGGATTGCCGCCAGGATACCAGTAGAGGTCGTTCAACGAAGGATTTCTATAGTTGTGGCTATAACCCAAGGTAAAACTCATGGCCTTATAAAAAGGCAGTTGATAGGAGAAAGTCGCCGTTGGGAAGAAACCCATGGCCTTGCCGTCGGTCCAGTCGTAGCGGGCAGTGAGATTGAGTTGGGCACAATCGAAAGGCTCACCGTTGACAGCAGCATAAGCTGACACCAGATTGCGCCGTTTCTCGCCCTCGTAGTTGTTGCTTCTCACCTGCTCGTTGTCCCATTGCAGCTTGGCTTTCAATGTCCAGCTTTGGTAAAGCTGCTGCTCAAGATTGGCGATTTGGTGCAGAATCACGGCATGGTTCTCCGAATTAATAAAGGTGACCGTGTCGTCGGTAACGGGATTGCGCGTCAAAAGGAAATAGCGTTGGCTTTCCACGAAGGCCGCCGACTTCAACTGCAGGTTGCCTGTCTCCCAAAAGGTCTTGAAAGACACGAAGTTGCGCGAAAAATTGTCGCGCGTCCATTCCTCCAAGTTCACATTGAACACGTTGGGCATGATGGGCGGCAGGTTGCGGTTGTTCCATTGGTTCCACGACGAGACGGAAATGACGCTCTTGCCCAGCAACACGCTCATCTCAGGCATCACGCCATAGTCGACAAAATCGGCGTTGCGCTGCTTCATCTTCTCATGCGGTATGGTGGCGAGGTTTTCGTACTCAAAATCGTTGTCGGACGAATTGCGGTAGGCTTTCAAACGGAAGGAGAACTTCTTGCCGTAGTGACCCACCGTAACGAAACTGCCAAGGGTGTTGAAACTGCCGTAGGTCTGCTTCAAGTCGAGCAAAAGCCCGTCACCAAAATGGTGGGTGTTATCGATGTTGACTGCACCGCCCAAGCCGCCACTGTTGTTGGAGGTGCCACTGCCCCAGTTGAGGCTGACGTCATCGGCCAAAAACACGGGGATGGTGCTGAAATCGACCTGTCCGAGGCTGGGCGCATTAAGTTGGAAGCCGTTCCATAGCACCAAGGTGTGGCTGGCCGTCGTGCCACGAAACGAAGCCGTGGAAGTACCGCCCGGTCCGTAGGTCTTGATAAACACAGGACTATGCTGAATCAACAGATCCGAGAGGTTGGATGTGCTTTTGGATTGCAACACGAGGGTATCGAGCTTCCGCGCCACCAAAGGCTTCAAGGTTTCGACCGATTCTTTGTCGCCAACCACCTCGACGGATTGCAGCATAATAGTATCTTGGGCATGAAGCCGCGAAAGCATCATGCCCAACGATAACAATAGAAAAACAATTATTCTAAAAAAACGGTTCAATGCTTCTTAACATCCGTTTTAATATCCTGACCCTTCACTTTCTTAATGTTTTTGGCATCCAGCTCTTTTTGCGGGACTTTTTTAGCATCCATTATCTTTTTGGCCCCATCCACCTTTTTCATATCCTTCTCTTTATCAACTTGAGGCTTCTCCTTTTCAGCATAAGTCTTCGCCTTACCAATCAATTTACCGTTCTTGTAGGAAGCCTCTTTCTTGAGTGAGCCGTCCTCGTAGAAAGACTGCTGGAGACCGTCGAACTGGCCGTCCTTATACTCGATGGTCATTTTCTTGACGCCATTCTCATAGAACCAGGTTGTAAGGCCATTACGCAAGCCGTTTTTGTATTCCGACACTTCAAGATTGGCACCCTTCTCATAGCAAAGCACCTGTTTCCCGTCCATGACACCATTTTTATAGGTATTCATCTTCGAGAGGCGACCGCCACGGAACCACTCGCTACTCTGTCCTTCGAGCAAATCATTCTTATACTCAGCTTTTTTCGTAATAGAACCTGTCTTGTCAAGTTCGAGATAAATGCCATTCTTTCTACCATTTTGGTAATTCGCAATCTTCTTGGGCAGATAGGTGGGGCTGGTGAAATACTCAATCCAAGTGCCTTCTTTCTTCCCATTCACGACATTACCCTCAATGGTGCAATCGCCAGCGGTAGTCGTAAACAATCCGTTGGGGGCTTTCGAGACGTCCACGCTTTCCATAGTTTGCGCGAACACAGACATGGCAAATAAAGCCATCATAGTAATAATCAAAGTCTTACGCATTTCCTTATTGTATTAATGTTTGCACAAAATTATAAAATTCGCAGCAATTGGATGCATTTTTCGTGCAAATATTTCAGAATTCGTTTTTTTTTCGGAATTTCGCGTCGTCAATCGCCTCTGGCTTCTGACACTTGGCCTTTGGCAGCCAAACAAAAAAGGATACGTTTTCTACTTGTCATAAAGCTGCCAATAGCCAGTAGCCAATAGCCAGTAGTCAAAGAAAATGCAATGAAAAAAATCGAAGTCAAAAACTTTAAACTCTACACCACTGCGGTCATCAGCATCGAGTGGAAACAAGACCTGCTCAACGTCAACCTCGACCTTGCCATGATGCTGAAGATGATGCGCATGGAAGGCCTCACCGAAGCCGACATCGAGCGTTACAGCAAAAGCGGACAACCTATCCCCTTCAAGAAGGTGACGCTCATCCTCTTCCAAGACGACAACAAGCCCGGACAATACTACACGGACGAGTCGTTCTGCGAAGACGATGACCCGACGGTGTTTTATGTGGAAATTAAGGAATAGTTTTTATTGACTATGGCTTATGACAATGGCCTATGGCTGCCCTCATGTGAAGGCAAGCCATAGGCCATTAGCCATGTGCCATAGTCTAATTAATGCAGGCTCTTAATATACTCATCAATCGCCTTGGCGGCTTTCTTGCCGGCGCCCATGGCGAGGATGACCGTGGCGGCACCGCTCACTGCATCGCCACCGGCGAAGATGCCAGGACGTGAGGTCGTGCCCACCTCGTCGGCCACGATGCAACCCTTCTTGTTCAAGTCGAGGTTGCGGGTCGTGCTACCAATCAGCGGGTTCGGCGAGGTACCGAGAGCCATGATGATCATGTCGACATCGAGGACAAACTCCGAGTCCTTGATCGGGACAGGGCTTCTACGGCCAGAGGCATCGGGCTCACCCAGTTCGCATTTCACGCACTTGAAGCCTTTCACCCAGCCGTTTTCGTCGCCCAGCACCTCAACAGGAGCTGTCAGCAGGTCGAAGATGACACCTTCTTCCTTGGCATGGTGCACCTCCTCCACTCTCGCAGGCAGCTCGGCCTCGGAACGGCGGTAGACGATATGCACCTCAGAACCGAGACGCAAAGCGGTACGAGCGGCATCCATAGCCACATTACCACCACCGACCACAGCGACCTTCTTACCCACGAAGTTCGGGGTCTGATAGCCTTCCTTATAGGCGAAGAGCAAGTTGTTACGAGTCAAGAATTCGTTGGCTGAAACCACACCGCAGAGGTTTTCGCCCGGCACGTTCATCATCATCGGGAAACCGGCTCCCGAGCCGACGAAGACAGCTTCAAAGCCTTCACGCTTCATCAACTCATCAATGGTGATGGTGCGACCTACAACCACGTCCTTCTCGAACTTGGCGCCCAACTTACGCACGCTTTCCACTTCTTTCTTCACTACCGTGTCCTTAGGCAGACGGAACGACGGGATGCCATACATCAACACACCACCCAATTCGTGCAATGCCTCGAAGATGGTGACATCGTAACCCATCGACAACAAGTCCTTGGCGCAGGTCAAACCTGAAGGACCGCTGCCGATGATGGCCACCTTGTGACCGTTCGGGATGCTCTGGCTGCTGAAGTGTAGGTCGTGCTCGATGGCATAGTCGCCGACGAAACGCTCCAGCTTGCCGATGGCGATAGGCTCGAATTTCTTGCCCATCACACAAGCGCCTTCACACTGGGTCTCTTGCGGGCACACGCGACCGCAAACGGCCGGCAGTGCCGAGTCGCAGCTGATGACGCCAGCGGCACCTTCGAAGTCGCCTTTGGCCACACGGGCGATGAAATCTGGGATATTGACGTTGACAGGGCAATGTGCCACGCATTGCGGGCTCTTGCAGTGCAGACAACGCTGGGCCTCCATGATGGCCATGTCGGCTGAATAGCCCAAGCACACCTCATCGAAGTTATGGGCGCGGACTTCAGGTTTCTGTTCCGGCACTGGCACTCGTTTTTTCTTGTCGAAGGTCTCTTCCGAGATGCCTCCGATATGGCATTTGTGGCCTTCGGCCTTCTCCTCGGCTTGGAGTTGCTTGCGCGTCACCACATTATTATACATAGCCTGACGCTTCATGGCCTCATCGAAGTCGACGTCACGACCCAGGAACTCGGGGCCATCGATGCAAGTGAACTTAGTCTTGCCACCGATGCTCACACGGCAGGCACCGCACATACCCGTGCCGTCGACCATAATCGAGTTGAGCGACACCGTGCAACGGATACCCAATTCCTCGCAGGTCTTGGTGGCAAACTTCATCATGATCATAGGGCCAATAGCGACAGCCTCGTCATATTGTTTGCCGCTGGCCACCAATTGGCGCAGCACGTCGGTCACCAAGCCCTTGCGGCCCGTGGAGCCGTCGTCGGAAGTGACATATAAGTTACTGACCTCTGCCAATTCCTTTTCGAAGATGAGCAAGTCCTTGGTACGGGCACCGATGATACAGTCGGCTGTGGCACCATGGTCGTTCAACCACTTCACCTGAGGATAGATGGGAGCGATACCCACACCACCGCCGATGAAGACGAACGAGCGTTTACGCAGTTCTTCAGCCGTCATCGTGGCAAACTCTGAGGGCTTGCCCAAGGGGCCTACGATGTCGGCGAAGCGGTCGCCTTCCTTGTATTCAGCCATTTTCTTGGTGGATTCGCCAATGGCCTTGAAGACGATGGTCACCGTGCCACGGACGCGATGGTAGTCGCTAATGGTCAACGGGATACGCTCCGAGTTATCTTCCATCTTGACGATGAGGAACTGACCCGGAAGAGCCGAATGAGCGATACGCGGCGCATAGACGTCCATGAGGTAAGTCTCAGCCGCGAAGGTTTCTTTGTGTATAATCTCGAACATAATGATATGGAATATGAGTTAGTTTTTGCGAGAAAATCATCTTGCAAATATAGTGATTTTATGAATTTTCAAAGAAAAACTCACAAAATTGCACTAAAAAAGCCCCGAAAAACTTCGGGGCTCCTTAGATATAGTTGATCGAATCGAAATTACTCGCTCATCAAGGCTTTCAGCTCATCATTCATTTTCAGTTGCACATAGATTGATCTCAGCACATTCTTCACATCGTCGGAAGGTTGGGCGTCGTAGGCTTGTCTCAAGTAAGGAAGACCTGTGCGCAAGAGTTCGTTAGCTTGCTCCATCAAGCCATCGTATTGCTCCAATTCCTTTTTCGAGATGCCAGTGATTTCGTTGGCCTGCTTGATGTATTTGTTGGCCATAGCCGTGTAGAGCACGCCGAGGTTGTAAGTGGCATCAAAGTAGTCAGGCTTGATACTGAGGGCTTGCTCATAGTACTGACGAGCCTTGTCGGCGTCATAAAGCCCTTCATTGGCTTCGTCACCATAGATGGTGCCAAGTGCGAAGAGCAGCTGTGCGTTTTCAGGGTCAAGTTCGTGAAGCTTGTTGAGGTCTTCTACGGCTTCAGCAGCCTTGCCTTCCTTCAGGTAGGCATTCACCTTTTCAAGAATCAGGTTGGCGTCACTGGGATTCTTTTCCAGACCAGCGTTAATCATGGCCATGGCTTGTTCGGCATTGCCCAGACCGTTGTAGCAAGCGGCAAGGTGACGGTAAAGATCAGCAGTTTCCGTTCCATTATTCTTCACCTCGGTGAAATAACCCAGAGCCGTGTTGTAGTCTTCAGCTCTCAAAGCTGAAGTGGCAGCCAGGTTCAGCATCTCGTTGGCATCGGCACTACCAAGCGACTTGGCGATGTCGTAAGCCTTCTTGAACATGGGGGCTGCTTCTGAGAACTTACCGCTGTTGTAGTCATCGGCACCTTTAGAATAATAGGTGGTCATGACCGAACCCACACGCTGATAGATTTCCATTTTGTTGTCCTCAAGGAAATCAGGGTTCTTCATGCAATTCATCAGCGACTCGTAGACGACTTCCAAAGCATTGGGTGTCTTGGCCAACAAGGCCTCGTCACCTGATTGGATGACGTTTTGATAGATGATGGCGCGATACAGCCAAGCCTGGGCTTGATCATCGGGCTTCATACCAAGGAATTGTTCGTGATTGACGCATTTCTCAATAGAAGCCATAGCCTTCTCGTATTGGCCATTCTTGTTGTACATGAATGCATCGGTTCTGTCTTTCTTTTGGGCCATCATCACATTGGCGGTGAGGAGGACGGCCAGCAAAATCATTACTTTTTTCATTTTCTCAATTATTTAAAGTTTGACAATTTTCGATTTTTATTCGTTATAGCAATTATTGTTCCAAAGTGGTTTGAATTGCCTCACATGTCATTCCAGCGTGGGCTTGTGCGCTGGCATGGAATCTATGGGAGGCTATTCTCATCAATTGTTTTCTTCAGTTTCAACCGGCCCTTCGACTCCTTCGACAGGCTCAGGAACCGAAGGCTCAGGAGCCTCGATTCCATCGGGGGTCGGCCCTTCGACAAGCTCAGGGACCTCGCTTTCTTCGGGTTCATCCTCATGCTCCACCTTGGTGACAGCAGCAATCTCATCACTGCCGCGCAGGTCGATGAGTTTCACACCTTGGGTGGCACGACCCATCACACGCAGCTTGCTGACAGCCATGCGGATGACGATGCCCGACTTGTTGATGATCATCAGGTCTTCGTCGTCGGTCACACCCTTGATGGCGATAAGGTCACCCGTCTTGTCGGTGATGTTCAAGGTCTTCACGCCCTTCGCGCCACGATTGGTGATGCGGTAGTCCTCAATATCGGAACGCTTGCCGAAGCCCTTTTCTGAAACAACGAGCACCGTCTGTTGCGGGTCGTTGATGCACACCATGCCGATGACTTCGTCTTCGGGCGAGCCTAATGTAATGGCTTTCACGCCCGTAGCGGTACGACCCATCGGGCGGACGGTCTGCTCGTTGAAGCGGACGGCCTTGCCCGAACGCACGGCCATCAGCACCTCGTCGTTGCCGCTGGTGAGGCAAGCCTCAAGCAGTTGGTCATCCTCGCGGATGTTGACGGCGATGATACCATTTTGGCGGATGTTCTTATAGGCGGCCAAGTTGGTCTTCTTGATGATACCCTTCTTGGTGCAAAGGATGATGTAATTGTTTTCAAGGTAGTCCTCATCGCTCATGCTCTTCACATTGAGGTAGGCCATCACCTTATTGTCCTTGTCAAGCGGCAACAGGTTCTGGATGGCGCGGCCCTTGCTGTTCTTGCCCTCTTCAGGAATCTCGAAGGCTCTGAGTTTGTAGCACTTACCTTGTTCTGTGAAGAAGAGCAGATGGTTATGGTTGGTAGCCGTGAAGATATGCTCGATGAAGTCGGCGTCGCGGGTGGCGGAGCCTTTCGAGCCCTTACCGCCACGGCTCTGCACGCGGTATTCGGTCAGCGGGGTGCGCTTGATGTAACCGAGGTGCGAGATGGTGATGACCACGGCGTCGTCGGCGATGATGTCTTCCATGCGGAACTCACCGGCGGCGGGCACAATACTCGTGCGGCGAGCATCGCCATATTTTTCTTTGATGACAGTCAGTTCGTCCTTGATGATCTGGAACTGCAATTCCTCATTTTGTAGAATTTCGTGGAAATGCTTGATGCGTTCGTGGATTTCGTCCAACTCGTCCAAAATCTTCTTGATTTCGAGACCGGCCAACTGACCGAGGCGGTAGGCCACGATTGCCGAGGCTTGCGGGTCGTCGAAGCCGAACTTGTCCATGATGGCTTGCTTGGCCTCAGGCGTGCCGCCCTTACAAGCACGGATGGTGGCGATGATTTCATCGACGATGTCGATAGCGCGAGCCAAACCTTCCAAGATATGGGCACGGTCTTCGGCTTTCTTCAGCTCGAAGCGCGTGCGACGCAGGATGATTTCGTGACGGTGAGCCACAAAATGCTCAATCAGCTGCTTGAGGTTCAAGGTATAAGGACGGCCGTTGACCAAAGCCACATTGTTCACATTGAACGAGCTCTGCAACGGAGTCATCATAAACAGTTTGTTCAACACCACATCAGGGTTGGCATCACGTTTCAGTTCGTACACCACACGGATACCTTTTCTGTCTGACTCATCGCGGATGTCGGCCAGGCCTTCCAGCTTCTTCTCGTTGACGAGGTCAGCGGTCTTCTTGATCATCTCGGCCTTGTTGACCTGATAGGGAATGGAGGTGGCGATGATGCGCTCGTGGCCGTTGTGTTCCTCAAAGTGAGTCTCGCCGCGGAGGACGATGCGTCCCCTACCCGTCTCAAACGCCTCGCGCACACCTTCGTAACCATAGATAACGCCTGCAGTCGGGAAATCGGGGGCCTTGATATATTGCATCAGTTCCTGTGTGGTGATTTCACGGTTGTCGATATAGGCGATGATGCCGTCGACGCATTCACTGAGGTTATGGGGAGCCATATTGGTGGCCATACCCACGGCGATACCATTGGTGCCGTTCACCAGCAAGGTAGGAATCTGCGTAGGAAGCACAGTAGGCTCCTGCAACGAGTCGTCAAAGTTATTCTGGAAGTCGACGGTGTCCTTGTCGAGGTCGTCAAGCATCTCTTCTGCAATCTTCTGGAGACGTGCCTCGGTGTAACGCATGGCGGCGGGGCTGTCGCCGTCGACGGAACCGAAGTTTCCTTGGCCGTCGACCAAAGGATAACGCAACGACCACGGCTGGGCCATACGCACCATGGCATCGTAGACTGACGAGTCGCCATGTGGGTGGTACTTACCAAGCACCTCACCGACGATACGGGCCGACTTCTTGTAGCCGCTGCGTGAGGTGACGCCCAATTCCTTCATACCATAAAGCACACGACGGTGCACGGGTTTGAGGCCGTCGCGCACGTCGGGCAAGGCACGCGAGATGATGACGGACATCGAATAGTCGATGTAAGCCGACTTCATCTGGTTCTCAAGATTGACTTTGATGATTTTTTCTCCTGAGAGTTCTTCAGGCATTTCGCCCTGATTTTCAGGATTGTTGATATTGTTATCGTCCATTTTTGGGTTCTAATTTTCTCTTTTATAAATAGGGGTGCAAAGATAGGGAAAAATTCCTTTGGTTTTGCAAAAAAGGCGGTTTTTGTTCATTTTTAAAGAATCTGACTTTTGCAGTGGCGCGGCGCGGTTTTTGTTTGTACCTCTGCACTCTGAACGAATCAGACAAGGAAAAAGTTGGGTATTTTATTA
>JAEEGJ010020373.1_pt1 | contig 14439 bp, 12 predicted proteins | sample 8958761 | NCBI WGS metagenome assembly JAEEGJ01 (sample SAMN16246546, study PRJNA631951) | gut metagenome | biome: gut microbiome; feature: rumen; material: RS-attached | host: Bos | place: Iran: Karaj | collected 2018-10 | reverse complement strand
GCAGCCTTCTTGAATCCGAAGAAGTCGCGGATAAAGATGGGGCTCTCCTTCTCATCCACCAGCTTCGACCACTGCTTGAACTTTTCGTAGTTGCCCTGACGGGTAGCCAACTGCAGTTTAGCGATGGTCTCGGGGTTCCAGGCATGCTTGATACCATCCTTACGCCATGCAAACTGGCCCTGGTTCTGCAGCAGTGTCTGCTCCTTGGCAGCCTCGTGCAGCGCAATGGCATCACGGGCAATCTCCTTCAGGCCTACACCACCAATGGTGCTCACCTCGGTACCGAAGTAGCGGCGCAGCAGATCCTCGCTCAGTCCGATGCTCTCAAAGATCTTGGCACCGCGGTAGCTGCGGATGGTGCTGATACCCATCTTACTCATAATCTTCTTCAGACCCTTATCCACGGCCTTGATGTAGTTCTTCTCGGCAGTGGCGTACTCCTCCTGAATCTTGTGATGCTTCACCAGATCGTCGAGCACGGCAAACGTCATGTATGGGCACAGGGCGCTGGCTCCGTAACCCAGCAGCAGGGCTGCGTGCATTACCTCGCGAATCTCACCGCTCTCAACAATCAGGGCTGTCTGCACACGCTTACCTACGCTAATCAGGTAGTGGTGAACAGCACTAACGGCCAACAGCGATGGGATGGCGGCATGGGTATCGTCCAGGTCGCGGTCGCTCAGGATAATGTAGTTCACACCCTCATCTACACTGGCTTCGGCCTGGTGGCACAGGTCGTCAAGAGCCTGGCGCAAGCCTTCCTCACCCTTGGCCATCTCAAACACGATAGGCAACTTCTTGGTGTTGAAGCCCTTGTAGCGGATGTTACAAAGTATATCAAGTTGTGTGTTGGTTAAAACTGGCTGCGGCAAACGTACCATCTTACAGTTCGATGCATCGGGGGTAAGAATGTTGGTACCCACGGCACCGATGTATTCGGTAAGACTCATTACAAGTTCCTCGCGGATAGGGTCGATGGCAGGGTTGGTAACCTGTGCAAACTGCTGACGGAAGTAGTTGAACAGCACCTGTGGACGGTCGCTGATAACGGCCAGCGGTGTGTCGTTACCCATGGCAGCTACAGGCTCCTGTCCGGCTGTGGCCATAGGGATAATCGTCTTGTCGATATCCTCCTGACCGAATCCGAAGGTAACCAGCTTCTGCTGCAAGTCGCTCACACCGTTATCCACCTTACGTCCGCTCTTCAGTTTCTCAAGCTGCACGCGGTTCTCGGCCAGCCACTCGCGGTAAGGATGCGCCTTGGCCAGCTTCTCCTTAATCTCGCCATCGTAGTAAATCTTGCCTTCCTGCGTATCAATCAGCAGAATCTTTCCTGGCTGCAGGCGTCCCTTCGAAACCACGTCGCCGGGCTCAAAGTCCATTACGCCAACCTCAGAGGCTACCACCATCATACCTTGCTTGGTGATGGTGTAGCGGCTGGGGCGCAGGCCGTTGCGGTCCAGCATACCGCCTGCGTAGCGACCATCGCTAAACAGCAGTGCGGCAGGACCGTCCCACGGCTCCATCAGGATAGAGTGATATTCGTAGAAGGCTTTCAAATCTTCTGAAATAGGGTTCTTATCGTTAAAGCTCTCGGGCACCAGGATGGCCATGGCCTGTGGCAACGAGAGTCCGCTCATCATCAGGAACTCGAATACGTTGTCCAAGCTGGCCGAGTCGCTCATGCCGTCCTGCACAATCGGGCGCAGGTCCTTGATATCGCCCAGCGCCTCGCTGCTCAGCACACTCTCTCTTGCCTTCATCCAGCCGCGGTTACCACGAATGGTGTTAATCTCACCGTTGTGGGCCAGCAGACGGAAAGGCTGTGCCAGCTTCCATTTTGGGAATGTATTAGTCGAGAAACGCGAGTGAACCAAGGCCAGTCCGCTCGTAAAGTAATCGTTCGAAAGATCAGGGAAATAGCGACGCAGCTGTCCGCTGGTAAGCATTCCCTTGTAGATAATATTCTTGCTTGATAGCGAGCACAAGTAGAAGTCCTCATCATCAATGCGGTTCTCAATGCGCTTGCGTACCTTATATAATATACGCTCAAACACGGGCACGTTATCCTCCGACACGCCCGTTACAAATATCTGCTTAATGTCGGGTTCCACCTCGCGGGCAGCCACACCCAGCACCTCGGGGTTGGTGGGCACCGTGCGCAGGTGCATCAGCTGCAGGCCCTCGCGCTCAATCTCCTCAATCATCACGCTCAGAATCTGCTGCTGGGCCTTCTCGTCCTTAGGCAGAAAAACCAGACCTGTGCCGTACTTACCTTTCTCGGGCACAGGGATACCCTGTAACAAAATAAACTCGTGGGGTATCTGTACCATGATACCCGCACCATCACCGGTCTTGTCGCGTGTCTCGGCGCCACGGTGTTCCATGTTCTCAAGCACCTTCAGTGCATTGTCAACCAGATCATGACTTTTTCCGCCGTGTATGTTAACCACCATACCCACGCCGCAAGCATCATGCTCATAGTCACTCTGGTAGAGTCCTTTTTTGGTTTGAGTTTGCTTTCTTTTTGTCATATTATCCTTTGTTAATCTTACATTTTGTCTGATTTCGACCGCAAAGGTATAACGTTTTGCTATCAAACAAGCTGAAACGCTGACGTTTTTATCTACATTTTTGTCGAAAATAACAATCTGTAAGCAAATCACATTGAAATGCTTACAGATTGAAACTAATTTTTCTTTTTCTTATTAACATTTAACGGCGTACTATGCGGAAAGGCTACGCTATAGGCACTATCCAGGGCCTTCAAATCGATGCGCCAGAAGCTGATGCCGGTGCTTACGGCCACGATGGCACGCAGCAGCTCGCGATGCTTGCGCGGATAGAGACTGGGCAGAGGCAGCTCGTTCCAGCCCTCCTGCTCGCACAGATGGCACACGTGCCATATCATATCATCGTTGGCCGCAGCACCGAACCACACTTTCAGTACGTTACGTATGCAGTAGCGTTTGCATTGCCCGCCCAGCAGGCGCCTTGTGCGCTCCAGCCTACGCCAGAGCTGCACAAAGCAATCTTGATTATTTTCGATTTTGACCATTTTGACTTTGACCACTATTCACTATTCACTCTTCACTATTCACTATTAACCATTCACTTTCCTGTACCATCCATCGTCGGTCAGCACCACCAGCCCCTGTTTGCGCCAGTTTTTCAGCATCTGGCGCACGGTGTTGATGTTAACCTGGGCACCCTTGATGGCCACCGAGTGCTGCATGGCCTGATTGAACGTAAACTGGCAGTCCAGTCGCCCAAAAATCGAGTCGTTCTTGCCACGCTTGGTGCGTTCACCATTCATACCGCCAGCATAATCACGACTCTGGAAAGCGTTCTCTATGCGGTCGCGGAAAAAGTACAGGGCATTCTCCAGCAGCTGGTCGGCTATCACATCGTAGGCATCCAGCATGGTTGGTGTCTGTGCTTTCAGCAGCAGTTCTTTCCACAGCCCGGGCTGCTGCTTCAGCTTTGCCTCGGCACCGGTCAAGCCGTGCTTCTGTATCAGTGTTTCACACACCTTGCACAGCATCAGGCAACACGTCATTCGCTGGGCTGTTACGCACACGCGGAAACGCTGACGGGCACGGGTGCGGTCGTCGTTCTTCATCGTTTCCAGTCGTATTTTCTCCAGCCACTCCCTACCCCTTGCCTCCAGCTTGGGCAGCACCACCTCGCCGTACATCAGCGGTAGCAGATGGGCCACCTGCTGTATGCGGTCGCGCTGGCGGTCGGTCAACACGTTGGGTTTATCCTCCAACGGTGCAAAGGTATTGTCGGGTGTGCGGGCCACGGCAATACGACTCTGGAATCCATCCGTATAGTTGTTTACCACACGATACAGCGCATCGGGCGTACCGCACATACACACGTTCCACAGCAGGTGCTCGATATGTACGTTAACGGCATCGGCACTGCGGGCTTCGCGTTCGTACTTGCTGCCATCGTAACTCTGTCGCAGCATCACCGAAAAGTCGCTCATGGTCGATTTCCATTTCTGCGCCACCGTATCCGCCTCGGGTGTGAACGAAAAGCCGTGCTTACCCTCGGTGTTGGCCAGTCGCTCGGCCAGGTTGGCCACGGTGTTGTTCAGCGTCAGACAGCGCACGGGCAGCTTGGGTTCTTCGGGCTGTTCCTTCTTGTTTTTGGCGGCTCGCTTCTTGGCGCGCCACTCATCCTCCTGCTGCTGGTACATCTTGTCCAGAGCCTGCACCTCGCTCATCCAGGCCTCAACCACAGGGTCGATACCGCCCTTACCCGATGCGAAATCACCGGCTATATACGATATCAGGTTAAGTCCGCGCTTGGTGCCGTGCACATCCAGCTGCACGCCCGTAGCCAGCGTACCGATACAAGGGCAGATGGCCGTTACAACCGGCATCGCCAGTCCCGCACCCACGGCATCTACAGAGTCCTTCACTCCCTGCGGAAGCTTAGGGATTTTTAGCAACGGACTACAGGACTCTAGGAGGTTTTGTTCACCCAAGTCAACTTCTTCAGCATCTATACAATCAGTCTTGTCGGTCCTCTTGTCCGTCGCTAAACAATTAAGCACATTTTTTAATCGCAGCGGGAAACCGTTGTACTCCGAGGCGAGGGCGTTCTTGATTTTTTCGCGTTTTTCCTCGGGGGTAAAGCCATCGTAGCAAGGTATCACCTGATCCAGCCAGTCGGCATTCTTGCCACAGATATGGCGCAGGTCGCAGGCCAGTTGGTAGGTAAGCGTATCGCGGTCGCCCTCGGTAGGTTCGTAGCCCTGGTTGTTCACCTCCCAGTACTTCTTTAGTATGCGCTCAAATGGTATCCCGTGGTACTGCGTAGGATATATTTTTTGTGTCGTGACTGGGGACTGGTACCTGTCACAGGATGTGACTGGTCCCTGTCCCCTGTCGCGAGAACTCGAGGCGGGAAGTTGCTCAAATATCGCATCATCCAGGTAAATCAGTTCATTGCCCGATGTAGTAAAAAACACGCGCGTAATATCCTTGGCCCCACTATCATAGGCCACAGATATCAACTCGCTCGCCCATTTCAGGTTCTCCTCCTGACTCAGTTCGGGCCTGCGGGCAAACACCAGATGGTAACCACCGCCACGGGCACTCTCCTCCATCATCTTCAATCCCAGCTCATCTTTCTTAGCTAAGATGCGCTCACGAACGGCGGGCATCTCATCGGCTGATAGGTGGTCGATATCCATGCCAACGGTGGTGCTCATACGGGTGCTGCCCTTTAGGCTGCCATCATCGTTAGGCAGACAGCTGTAGTTCATCTGCAACAGTTTGTGTTTCAAAGCCTCCTCGCCTGCGCGTATCCGCGCCACCAACTGCTGCTGCTCGCCGCTGTTACGCAAACTCAAATACTCCTCTCTCGAAAGGACGGGGCGCATCATCTTCGCCCCATCCTTATAATAAATCATATGTACACTCATAGTTTTTCATTTTTTTGCAACGGATAACAGGACTTTACGATTTTTCTAATCAATCTTGTCAGTCCTGTAGTCCGTTGCTAAATTAATTTATCAGAAGTTAGGATATCCCAGTTTTGCGTTCAGGAATCGCACGCCATCAAGGGTCCAGGTCATATAAACCTTTACCTTCTTCTGGCCCTTTAAACTATAGGATACGTGCGTGCGCAGGCGCGTCAGGTTGCGATCTTGCAGATCGTCGCTGATGTTCCAATGCCCATCGCGGCGGTACTGTATGCCCATATCGCGCAGTATGGCGTTAAAGTCTAAGGTGGTCATGTTAAACGTCTTGGCCACCTGCGTAGCCGTCAGTGTATCCTCGGCCTCCTCGTTCAGCATGCGCAGAGTGTTACCTACAATGGCATCGGCCCGGTGCAGGATTTCAACGGCAGAAAGGTCGCTACCATCAGCAGCGTGAGTAGGAATGTAACCACCCGTACGGCGAATCTGTGGCAGCACCTCGGCCGTAACCCAATGCTTAAAGGCCTTGGCCTGCGGCAGTTTAGAAGAGAGAATCAGCGAGTAGAGTCCTGACTCGTTGATGATGATTACCTTCGACTTGTAGTTAGAACCAGTCCCCTGAATCAGGGTAGTGGTTTTATCGTCGACATCTACATGTGTAGCAATAGCGTTTTCAGGCTTGGCATATCCCAGGGCCTGAGCCACATCTTTGCCCACAAACATAATTTGGTTATTAACCTGGCAAGTACGAATCTCGCCGAAAATTTCACTAGTAAAAATCTGTATTGCTGTTTTCATTTGTTGTGAGTTTAGCGAGGGAAGAGGCATCTGAAACGCTGGCCAGCTTGTCTCATGAGATTCCTTCTGCTCACTTCACTCAGCATCCCGCTGCCTTTTCAGCGGGGATAAATTGTTATTAATGTTTGTTGTTGTGCATCAGTCATGGATTAGAATAACTAAGGTACGCATGTGTATGCATATGTGCTGTGTACGCTCGGGCCTACCCGTGCGTTTCGAAGTATCAACATGTCAAAGAACGCTTTCGAAGTATGTGCCTCTCGCCAGAGGTGCTTCTATAGTAATAATGTTTGGGGAGTCAGCGTTAATTGGAAAAAAGAAATAACGCTGAGCGAAAAAGTTGGGTATAGCACATAAAAAAAACGCAGAAATCCTTGCTATAAAGGTTTTCTGCGAATCTCAAAAAAAATCGAAAAAATATTCTGCCCTCAGCCGCAAACGCTGAGTGAGGCTATTTTTCGCTAAGCGGTCATTTCATCGAACAGCGCGTCTAAATCCTGATAGGGATCCAGCAAACGCACCAGCCACTTGATGGTTTCCATCTTGTCTATCGGAGCCGTCGTACAGCGTAGGCGGTCGTTACCAAACTCCTTGTTGCCCTCTTTGTTCCAGAAGTGAGCGTTAACCATCACCCAAATGCTGTAGCCCTCGGGCAGACTGACGTACTTTTTGCGGGTCACCAACTCACGGAACAGCTCGGCCAGCACATTCACATCGTCGAGCCAAACCACACGGGCGTAGCTTTCCTGGCCTGAGAACAAGTCGATGAAGTCGCGCTGCTGCGTATTGGCTGCAATCCAGCCCATCTGAACCAGTGCCGTATAGAGTTTCTGAAGCCTGTCGTTCGTCTCGCCACGTTTGGCTTTGTACGAGAACGTCTTGCCAATCTTCTCGCTGGTTTTCTTGGGACGGCCACGTTTGGCGGGTATTTTAACCACCCTGCCGTTGTTGTTGTCAGAGGCAGGCGATCCTTGCAGCCGCTGTTTATCGTACCTCTCCATATCCTTAAGAAAACTGAGAATCCTCGGGTCGTGCGTCTCGATATAATCGGTTATACGCTGCTCAAGGGCAGCCTTTCCAGTCTGCCATCCACAAATCCTGAATACATCCTCGATGCCTTCAAGATTAATGCCTTGTGTATTCGTTGTCGCCACGCCTATAGGTTCTCTACAAATCCTTCTGCCGTTGATGATTCGGGAGTGTATTTAATCTTTATAACGTGGTCGTATAAGTCCTCCCAGTACTCACGTTCCTCAGTCAGACGCTTGCCCAGTTCTTCAAGCGTTGGCTCAATGTGGTGTAGATTCAGGATTGTCAACTCCATGAGCTGTGCAAAGTAGCCGTCACTACAACCGCCAACTTCGATGCCAACCTCGACAACCGGTTCTTTCGACTTGAAGCCGATGCCATATTCGCGCAGTTTCTCTTTCAGCGGTTCGGCCTCTTCGGCAGAATTTTCCCAGGCTTCGTATCCCCAAGGATCGTCACCATCCGCGTTTGCTTTCTGTGTTGCGCGTTGGATGCACAGCAGGAAGAACTTCTGCACGTCTATGCGCATGTCGTCCTCGCTGCAAAGCACTTCGCAGTCGGTCAGTTCCGCACGGTTCCACACCACACCTTTTGCGCCATGCTTGTACTGCACAATCGGATGACTGTGCGTTTCCAGCGTATATTTGCCGTCCTCACCGATGCGGCTTTCGCCCACAATGTACGTAGCTATATGCTTGCCCACCTCGCCATTACAATAGATGTAGTCGAAGGGCGCTTCCAGTTTTAAAATCTGAGTTTCCATAAAATCCTGTATAGTAACATTCTTTTCGGTTGCAAAAATAATACTTTTCTATCAATAAAGCATGCAAAAAATCAAAAATGTTACACAAACGGTTCCATATTACCTGATGCCACAGAACAGAGTCCCTTTTTGCGATGCGATAACTCTGCGAAAGGGATTTTTATATCTGTTCGGGTATAATTTTGTTATAATTACTTAAAATTATACCCGTATTGATATAATCAAACGATTTAATACTTATCTTTGTACCCGTTAAGGTATAATGATAATGACTTTATCGGAGTATATTAAGCAAAAAAGGAAAGAAAACGGCCTTTCTCAGGTAGAATTAGCAGAGAGGGCCGGAGTAGGTCTCAGGTTTGTGAGAGACTTGGAACAGGGAAAGCAGACCTTGCGAATGGACAAGGTTAACGACGTGCTGGCCCTGTTTGGCGAATCTCTCGGACCAGTAAAAACTAACGTTGTATGAAACAGGCAGGTATTTTTGTAAACGACGTCTTTTGTGGTATATTGACAGAGGACGAAGAAGGATAACAGGCAACTCAGACATGCACTGCAAGAACTTCTCGCTGATAGATACAGGAGGCGGTAAGTATGCTTTGGCTCCAGCTTACGACCTGCTTGCCGTTTTGCTGGCCGACCCTGCGGATACCGACGAGATGGCAATGACATTTACGGTGGGTGGCCAGAAAAAAGGGTTCGACCGCAACACCTTCATGACTGCTTTTACCCAGAGTGGTATTCCTGTTGCCGTTGCATCTAAAATGATAGATCGCATGAAGCGCAATCTCCCCGTATGGGAAGAGCTTATCAGCCAATCCTTCTTGCCAGATAAGATGAAGGCAGCCTATTGTGATTTGCTACGAAAACGAATAAGCAGATTATAGCTTACAAAGTAGCCTTCATCCAAGCCTAGAACAATCAGAGAGCCATGCCCCAGCGGCACGGCTCTCTTTGGATTATTTCGATTTTGGCCGTATTATTTCTTTGGATTTTCCCAAATCGGCGGATAAACACCTGCCACAGAACCGTCCCCAGACAGGTTCAGAACCGTCCCCTGACAAGTTAAAACCAGCGAGCCCCGCACTCGGAGCCCGCTGGATTTTTTTTATGATACGGATAGTGAACTACTCGACATCGCAAACCAGGCGAACCGAGAACCCGTAGTTGCGAAAGAAGGAATAGGTTGGATTCAGACTGGCTGAAGTGAAGTACGCGCAGTAGGCTCTGCTCGCATCCGTGTAGGGCGACGACGACCAGTAGAGGCCCAACGAACCGACACTGAACAGCGTCGTACCACTACGGTAGCCCGCTGCGGGCAGGAACACTGCGCCATGAGCCTCTAACTTGTCTGTCCAGTCAGCAAGGGTGATGCCGTTTACAGTATAGTCTGCGGTAGTAGACAAATCATAATAGCTGGTACTCCAATCGTCGGGCAACAGAATTACGCCAGCCTTGCCATTCACAGTTGCCTTAGCATAGCGTATGCCAGAAGTTGTTGTGCGGGTGTTGAACAGATATGCCCACTCATCCTTTGTCAGCGTGCGCCAGCCAGTACCCATGGTTGTACCCCAATCTGCCTTCAAATTTTCAGTTACAACGTTGCCGTAACCATCGGTGGCGTTAGTTGCAGCAGAAGAGTTGATACCATACTGGTTTACACCTGTCCAAGTGCTCGAAGCACCTACCCAACCGAAGAGGTCTACTGTGGTCGAAGAGCCAGAATAGCCAGCGACGAACGGAGCTGAGTTTGTAATCTTGGTATTTCCCTCGGCATCGCCAATATAATCCCACTGGTGCTCAGCAAATGCCCATGTCCAGTTAGTACCATCGTATGTGGCCTGCAGATTACCCTGAGAGAACTGTACCTTCTTGGTGGCACTTACTGAGAATACGCCTGCCAATGCACCTGCGGGCAGTACATTTACTGTACATGTGGTCTTAATGCCACTACCATCCTTAGCTTCTGCTGTAATAATGGCTGTACCAGCACCTACAAAAGTCACAACACCATCGGCAACAGTGGCAACGGCTGGTTTGTCGCTGCTCCATGTTAGAGTCTTATCTGTGGCATCATCGGGTTTTACGGTTGCCGTCAGCGTTACAGCAGCATCACCAACTTTCTTGTTCAGCGTAGTTTGGTCGAGCGTAATGCTTGTTACAGCAACGGTAGCAGGCACAACTTTTACATTATACGAAACAGAGGCGGGCTGGTAGATTTTCTTGCCATTCTGGCTGCTGTAGCCTGTAGCGGTGGCGGTGATGGTGGTGGTCCCCTCAGCCTTGGCAGTTACAAGACCCTCGTTGTCAACCGTAGCCACATCGGATTTGCTCGAGGTATATTCCACCACGGCTGTGGTCACCGAGATGGCCTTGCGCCTGTAGGTGTCGCCTACCTTGATTGTTACAGGCTTGTCGCTCATTGAGAGGTAAGCCGGTATGGGATTGTCTTCGCTGGCGAAGATGTCGTCGCAAGCCGTAAAGAGCACAGCCAAGCAGCACATCAGCGATGCCTGCAGCAGTCTTGAAATACTTTTCTTTGTCATAATTAGATCGTTTTAGAATATTAAAATTGTTATTACGTAAAAATTTCTTTGTCATCAGGTATCGGCTACAAAGATAAAAAAATTTTCGGCTGAACCCACCTCCTTCGAGTTAAATTTTGTTAACAAGATGGATTTTTCTAAGTTTCGTAGCACAAAACACCGCCGACATCCCTTTAAAATAAGCAGATATCGGAGAGAGTGTCTTGCCCTGAAAAACGTTGAATAAAAAACAACGTTTAAAATGGAAAAAACAGAAGATTTTAACGTGTTTGAGTTACAAGAGCTTGTAATTAAACACAATTGTGGCAAAAAACACACTTCATTGGCTCAAAAGAGCATGATTGTCAAGTCCCATTTGTTAAATCATGTTCCTTTAGAGCAATTAAGTAAAGATTTTGGCGTTAGTGTTAGGTCTATTCGAAGATGGATTAGTACCTTTGCAGCAGGAAAGGTTCCGCAGAAGAACTCTCCGGATACTTCCTATGTCAAACCAAATCCGTCGATTATGCCTAAGAAGATTCAGAAACCAGTAGAGACAGAGGCCGAGGAACTGGCCCGTCTCAGGGAAGAGAACAAGCGTCTGGCGGAAGCGTTGAAGATGGCCGAGTGGATGAATCATGCCAAGGACGTGATGATAGACGAAGCCGAAAAGATGTTCAACATTCCAATCAGAAAAAAAGCTGGCGCCAAACAGTAACAAAGCTTGCCGCAGAGAAGGTCAAGGGCCAGACCATGGGCCTTCTCTGCCGGCTGTTTGGCAAGAGCTGGCAGGCATATTATCAGTACAGGGATATTCTGAGCAAGCAGAGACTCAAGGAGGAGATGGTGATACAATTTGTAAAGGATATCCGTCAGATAGATCCAGGACTTGGTGGTGACAAACTGCATTATATGTATCGTGACCGCTTTGGAGCCGACTATGAATATATGGTGGGGCGTGACAAAATGGAGGCAATAATAGCCCGTAACGGCTTGAACGTGAGGATTCCCAGGCGTCGTCCCCGCACGACGGACTCCACGCACGGACTTCCTACGTATCCGAATCTGGTAAAGGATATCATACCGATACGCAAGAATCAGATCTGGGTGACAGACATCACGTATATCCCCATCTGGAATCCTGACGGCAGCTACGACTTCTGCTACCTCTCGATGATAACGGACTGCTATAACAAGGAGATTATCAGCTGGTATGTAGGCGAGACGATGGAAGCCTGGTGCAGTGTAGAATGCCTCATGAAAGCTCTTGAGACGCTGCCTGTAGACGAGGTGGTCAACCTCATCCACCACTCGGACCGTGGTGTACAGTATGTCAGCGCTGCATACACCTCGCTGCTCATAGAAGCAGGCATCAGAATCAGTATGACTGAGAGCGGCGATCCTAAGGATAATGCCGTAGCTGAGCGTCAGAACAACACCGTCAAGAACGAACTGCTCAAGGACATCAAATTCCACTCTATGGGCGAAGTGAGGAGGGCTATGGAAAAGGCTGTGGCCTTCTACAACAACGAACGTCCGCACATGTCGCTGAACAACATGACGCCTCGTCAGGCAGCCTCATGTACAGGTAAAATACAGAAAAAATGGACCAGCTACAGAGAAAAGTACCTCGAAAATTTGGAAATTCAAGAAGGAGCATGTACCTTTGCACCGCAAACCCTGAAAACGATTGAACGGCTTTCCGCGGAGTCTGTTCAACAAAAACAAGGGTTTAGAGAGAATGATTCAACTTTTGCCAGGGTTAAGGATTAAGGTATCAAACAAGCATTCAACCTATGGCAGGGTTAAGGTAAAATCCATTCAACTTTTTCTAGGGTAGTACTAATTTTGGTGCTGGTCAAAATGGTCAAGGTCAAAATGGTCAAAATCGAAAAATCAACTGTCAAAATCCGTCACTATAATATAAATATTTATATTTATATATAGTGAGCAAATAACCGCGTTTCCGAAATCGAAAATGACCAAAATGACCTTGACCAAATGACCACGACATTCACTCTAGGTGAGATGACAAAGAGCAGTAGTCATCCCGAAGTGTATAACATCCCTAGCCATGAGGCTATCGCTAACCTTAAGCGATTGTGCGTTTGGCTGGAGGTATTAAGAGAAGCCTCCCCCGGCCCCATTCCCGAGCAAAGCTCGCCTACCCGTTGCCTTTCCAAAAAGAGGGGAGAGCCGATTGTGATTAACTCGGGGTATCGAAGTCCGCAGTTGAATCGCAAAGTGGGGGGAGCCCCCACCAGTAATCACCTAACAGGCTGTGCGGTGGATATTCGCACCAATGGTATGGAGCAGGCAATAGAATATGCAGCCATATTGATAGCCTATGCCAATGAATCGGCACAGGACTATGACGAACTGCTGATAGAAAAGCGCTCGGCTTTGCCGCTTGGCTCGTCCAAGAACCGCTATGGTGCCGTGTGGTTACACTTCGCCGTGCGCCCCAAAGATAATCGTAGAAAAGTGGCGTTTATACAAGCGTAGTATAAATGATATAAGCAGTTATTGCTTATAGGCGGCGAGTTTGTTGAGGCAGTACTGGCGGAAGTCGGACCAGTGGTAGTAGGGGGCGCAGTCGGTGGAGATGGGGAGGGTGGCCTCGACCTCGTTGAGCAGTACTTTTACGAGCACATCCTTATCCTTGGGATTGCTGCGGTAGAAGATGAACTGCAGGTTGCCGGCCATCGGAAACACACTGCTGCACCACCAGCCATGGCCCTCGAGCTCGTCGAGGTTGTCGGTAGAGAAATCAAACCCGTTAACACCTATGAGACATACCAATGGGAGCAGTACGGTTTCGTGACCGAAACGCAACTGTGCACCAGGATCGGGTAGTTTGATGCAGCTGTCGGCATCGGCAATCATCTTCTTAAGCAGGTGGCGCTGCGTGTAAGGCTGGTTGCCACCGTTAAGTTTGCAGGCGCCATGCTGCAGATACCAGTAGGCGTTGTCGACCTGCCACATGCGATACAGATCGTTGGTATTAAAAAGACCAATAAGGTTGGTGTTGCGATTAAAGTTGGTGTTGAGCTGGAAGAGTCCCATCTTCATGAGATAATAGCTGAAGTCCTCCTGGTTTACAAACTCTTCGGCGATATCGGGATTCTTGAATATCAGCTCCATCAGTCGGGTGTTACCCATACGGGTGGCGGTATAGGCGTCTAAGGCTTTCTGAGCCTCGGGGGTCATATAGCTCTTACGTAATTTCTTGTCCTGATAATTCATATACCACTGGGTGCGCTTTGAGGCCTGCATGGTGATGTGCAACTGCGGGCATACCTGCAGCATCTCCATGGCTAAAGAGCCCATCGACTCGATGCAACGGGGCACAACGGTGCTGATACAGGTAACGTTGGCGCCTGGATGGAACACCTCGGGGAAGCGTTCGGCCATGCGGCGACCTATCTTCTGCATCTGCTGTTTGCCATAGCCGGTAAGTTCGCCCCAGCGGCCTTCGGTGTTGCGCATGATATTGTTCATGTGGCGCAGTACCTGCTGGCCTGTAGGTGTAAGTTCGTCGAGACTGTCGGCATGCAGCATCATGAAGTAGGGGGTGTCGAATCCGCTGCGATTGCTGATGTAGCGCGAACCATGGCGACCATAGTGCGAGATATAGAACGGCTTTTTGCCAGCGGGGGCTGGTGTGAGCTTGGCGGTGATGCTATCGGGATACACATCGTAATTGCATGATGCGTAGGATGGGCGCTGCTTAATCAGGTCGATAACACTTTGGGCCACGGACAGCCTACAGCTGCTTACGGCCAGTATCAACAGGAGCGTGTATTTGATTTTGGTGTTCATGAAATGTTATCTTTTTTTGTGGCTGAATCGACGGTTCTCGTAGCGATAGATTTTGCGCAGATAGT
>JAEEGJ010020370.1_pt1 | contig 14440 bp, 13 predicted proteins | sample 8958761 | NCBI WGS metagenome assembly JAEEGJ01 (sample SAMN16246546, study PRJNA631951) | gut metagenome | biome: gut microbiome; feature: rumen; material: RS-attached | host: Bos | place: Iran: Karaj | collected 2018-10 | reverse complement strand
ATATCTTCCTTGGTAGCGATACCGAGAGCAAGTGCATAGTAGTCGTTGCTGAATGTATCGCCAAGGATGTCGGTCGGGAAGCTGAAGTCGAGGATAGGGCAGAGGAGCTTCTTGCCTTTCTCAACGCCAACTCTCTTGGAGAAGCTGCCTGCTGCAACGTTTCTGATGATTACCTCAAGGGGAACGATGGAAACTTTCTTAACGATAGTTTCACGGTCGCTGATCTCCTCAACGAGATGAGTGGGAACGCCTTCCTTTTCGAGCATCTTGAACATATAGTTTGTCATCTTGTTATTGATGACGCCCTTGCCTGAGATAGTACCCTTCTTCTCGCCGTTGAACGCAGTTGCGTCGTCCTTGTAATCAACGATCACGAGGTTAGGATCGTTTGTAGCATAGACCTTCTTAGCCTTGCCCTCATAGAGCTGTTCCTTCTTTTCGATGTTTGACATTTTAAAATTCCTCCTTGAGAATAATAAATGAATGATTGTATATGCAATTCCGCATCATCGCGGAAATTGTAGGCTTAAAATCAATGCATAATGCTTAATTCATAATTATCGTATCGCTTATGCGATATTATTTAAATATGTCACGAAGTGACACCGCGATCATGCATTATGAATTACGAATTATGAATAGTTATTGGAGCAGCATATCTGCTGCTTTGACCGGCGTTTCTGCTATGAAGTCCGCCCCTGCTTCGGTGAGCTCCTCTATTGAGCCGAAGCCCCAGAGAATACCCATGCATTTCAGTCCTGTCTTATGAGCTCCGAGAACGTCCTGTCTGCGGTCTCCTATCATGAGCACAGAGCTCCTGTCGGAAATACCTGCTTTTTCGAGAACGTACTCAATGACCTCGTCCTTGTCGTTGCGTGTGCCGTTTATATTGGCTCCGCCCACTATTTCAAAGAACTGCGACAGTCCGAATCTGTCGAATATGCGCATCGCGTATACCTCAGGCTTGCTGGTGGCGACCATTATCCTTTTGCCGCCGTCTCTGAGCCTTTTCAGCATTTCGGGGACTCCCTCGTAAACGCGGTTCTCGAAGAGCCCCACGGTGGAGTACCTTTCGCGGAATATTCTGACAGCCTCGTTTACCTGCTCCTCGTTCATGCCGCAGAACTCCGCAAAGGAGCGGTAAAGCGGCGGTCCGAGAAATTTATTCGTATCCTCGGGGATATCAAAGCCCATGCGCTCTAAAGCGTATTCAAGGCATCTGACTATTCCCTCGGTTGAATCGGTAAGAGTGCCGTCAAGGTCGAATAAAAGGGTATCGAAATTATCTGTCATGTATCAAGCTGTATATCGAACCAGTCGTCGGTGGTCCTCATTGTCCACTCGATAGCCAGTCTTCGCTCGTAAACTATATCACTGTCGAGGTCTCCCACAGCCCAGTCGCTGTCGACGTGGTTGTGGTGGTCGCAAGCCCAGTCATAGCGGAAATAGAGGTCAGCCATGTCCAGTATCTCGTCAACGCTTCTCAGACTGCACTGAGCCTTGAAATCCTCAAAGCTCTCGCACTGTGAAACGAACCTTATAGCCTTTTCGCAGTCGCATATCTTTCCTGCGTCTGTGATATCGTCTACAAGTCCAAGTATCCAGAACAGTGCCCAGCAGCACTCGTACTCCCAGACTACCTCGACCAGGTCTTCCTTGGAGGCTCTTTTCTCCATGACAAGCGTTTCATACTTGTTAAGACATTCCTCGACGCCGAAATATACCATAAGGCGCTTGAATTTCTCAATGCCCTCGGGATTCTTGTCGCTGAGCTCGATAGCTGACTGTGTTGAGAGCAGAGCGGCTATCGCACGCCTGCATATGTCGTCAAAGCTTCTGAGCTTTACCTCTGAAGCAGGCTTTATAGGTGGGATCTCCTCCTGAAAGCCTATGCCTTTTTCGGTGAGTATCCTCTCGGAATTAGCTTTTCTTTCTTCGGGTGTCATGAATAAACCTCCTTTTGCAGTGAAATATGATGTCGTTTATGCCTTAAAGAGCAGCTATCTGCTCCTGTAAAGCCTTGTCCTTGGCGATAACGCCCTCAGCCATTGCCTTCTTCTCGGCAGCAAGCTTTTCAGCCAGCTCCTCGTCGGCAAGAGAGAGCATCTGTACAGCGAGTACAGCTGCGTTCTTTGCTCCGTCGATACCAACAGTAGCAACAGGTACTCCGGGAGGCATCATAACTGTAGCGAGGAGAGCGTCAACTCCCTCGAGAGCCTTTGACTTCATGGGTATGCCGATAACGGGGAGAGTTGTGTGACCTGCCACAACGCCTGCAAGGTGAGCAGCCATGCCTGCTGCGCAGATGATTGCGCCGAAGCCGTTTGCTCTTGCGTTTGAAGCGAATTCGCAAGCCTCAGCAGGAGTTCTGTGAGCGCTCATTACGCGGCACTCGAACTCTACGCCGTACTTCTTGAGCTCTGTGAGAGCTGATTTTACAACAGGGAAGTCGCTGTCGCTTCCCATGATAACTGCAACTTTTTTAGCCATGATTTTTTCTCCTTATTTATCTTTCTATAGAACGCGAGACGATCATCTCGTTCACGCCGCTTTCCTTACCCCACAGGTCTGTGCCGTATATAGCCCAGAGCTGGTCGGAGCCGTCACTCCATGATATTTCGTCCTTTATGCCCTCGCCTGAGTATTCTATGGGACGCTGTCCGTCACCGTAGTCGGCGGTGAGCTTTTCAATGATCTTTGCATAGCCCTCTGCAAGCTTATCTTCGCCGTATGGGTGTTCTGACTCATCCACATTGCCTACAGCGCCGATGTGATAGCCGCAGCATATGAGCTGTTTGCTCTCGCTGTCAAACTCTGCGAACATATATCCGCTGAGCCCTGTGCCGAAAACCTCATCGGACGCAAAGCTGTAATCGTATTCCATAGAATTGTAGCGCACATCTGATTTGTAGTCGTAATTCTCACCTATTATGGAGAAGACTTCTTCCTCTGTCATGCCTGTGCGGAGCTCCGACAGTACATTTATGCCTGCTGCGGCTTTGTTTTCCGCGGAAGCTTCCGAAGTTGTTTCGGGAGCGGCAGTAGTCGGCTCGGCAGTGGTTTCCTCAGCTGCCTCGGAGGTCTCCTCGACGGTGGTGGTCTCAGCCTCGGTGACTGTTGTGTTTTCCTCTGTCTCAGCAGCAGGATCGTTTATTTTTCCGCAGCCTGCTGTCATAAGCAGAGCGGCTGCGGCGATAAATGCAAGCTTTCTTTTCATATTTTTTCCTTTTTATCAGTTCTCCTGCGGCTCTGTCTCAGGCTGAGCGTCAGGCTGAGCTTCGGGAGCAGGTATTGGATAATCGGGCTTTTCATCGATGAAATAGCCTGATATCAATTTTAAGTCGTCCTCTGAGCTGCCTGTGAACATGATAACAGCCTCATATTTGTCTTTAAGGCGCTTAGGCTTGTTCTCCTCATTCTTGTAGGTGATACCTGTGAGTGCTTTCAGAGTGACCATGTACTGCGGCAGTTTGCCGCTTGACGGTGCTGATGTCACCGTGATATCCGATAAGCCGAGAAGCTTTTTTGTTGTTACCCTTTTTTCATCGGGGAAAAGGCAATGGAAATCCTCCTTTGAGGAGATATCCATTTCGGAAAGCAGATTTTCGGCTTTCTTTGCGTCTCTTTCGTAAGCAAATTCAATGTATTTTTTTACATTTTCGTTTATCTTTTCTATCATGGGCACTGTAAGTCCCGAAGCCTTTACATTTATGCTGTAGTCGCACTTCAGAGCTTCGCCCGTTATAACGGCATTCTTGAAAACGAACACCGAGTTTTTCACAAGATATGTATATGAGCCGCTGCCTGCTGTGACAGTGAGCTCGCCGCTGTTGTATTCGCAGCTGTCCCATGCTCTTGAAAAGCAGGGGGAAAAGTCGCTGTTATAGACGACAGAGGATTTCTTGTCGGCAGCGTGAGCTATGTATATCACGCGCTCGGCACTGGATATGAGGTCTATATTCGAGTAAACAAAGGGAACAACGATATTTCCCTCATAGTCAATGCAGCCGAAGAGCTCCTTGCCGCGGATACGCTTTGAAGCGATACATCTGTCCTTATTGTTGGTGAACCTTATGCTCTCCCATTCGGGAGAGACTATAATACGTTCACTGCTGTCGATGATACCCACAAGTCCTTCGCCATTCTTGAAAGCACGGTTGCCCGAGGAATCAAAGTTCAGCCTTTTTTCGATGTCGTTCTGCGATTTTTGGCTGTCTGCGCTCTTTTCCGTTCTGGAGTAAAAGCGCGTGATAGCCACTGCAAGCACGATGATGCCGATAAATAACAGGGAGACTATGAGTCTTGTCTGCTTATTCATTATCTCAAAGCCTCCTTACGGTCACTTGCTCTCATTTTCGGGAGCACTGCCGCCTGCCTCGGGAGCTGACTTCTGAGCTTCAGCCTTGCGCTGACGGTAGAGGTCCTCGGTCTCCTTGGTTATATAGATAGGACGATTTTTCGTCTCAAGATAAGTCTTTGAAAGGTACTGTCCGAGAATACCCACGCTGAAGAGCTGCAAGCCGCTGAAAAGGAATATAAGGCACAGCATGGTGGGATATCCGTCGGGAGCGTCCAGCCAGCCGAACATTGACCTGATGATAGTGATGACTATCAGCACGAATGCTATGAAGCAGGTGATGATTCCCAGCAGCGAGGCGATAGCCAGCGGAGCTGTCGAGAACGCCATGATACCCTCAAGGGAGTACTTGAAGAGTCCCCAGAACGACCATGAGGAAGTACCTGCGGGGCGCTCTACGTTCTCGTATTCGATATATCGGGTATTGAAGCCTACCCAGCTGAATATGCCCTTTGAGAAGCGGTTGTACTCGGTCATATCGAGGATAGCGTCAACCATCTGTCTGGTCATGAAGCGGAAATCCTGAGCGCCGTCCACTATCTCGGTCTGGGATATCTTGTTCATTATTTTATAGAAAAGTCTTGCGAACCATGAGCGCACCTTTGACTCGCCCTGTCTGCTGACGCGGCGTGTGGTAGCGCAGTCATACTCGCCGCTGCGTACATAGCTGTACATCTTGGGCAGGAAAGCAGGGGGGTGCTGGAGGTCTGCGTCCATAACGACAACGAAGTCGCCCTTTGCGTTTTTCAGACCTGCGTACATACCCGATTCCTTGCCGAAATTACGGGAGAATGAAATATATCTTACCCGCTTGTCACTTTCCGAGAGAGAGCGGAGAATGTCAAGAGTGGTATCCTTTGAACCGTCATTGATGAAAAGATACTCAAAGGTAAGCTCGGGGAAATCCTTTGACATCTGGTCGGTCACCTTGGTTATCTCTTCGTAGAACATGGGCAGGACTTCCTGCTCATTATAGCATGGAACTACTACTGAAACGAGTTTCACGTTTTTTCCTCCTTCAAAGAAGCTGTGACAGAGTTTGAAAAGCTGTTTCCTTATCTGCCAATACACTATTAATAATACAACAAAATCCATGATAATGCAATAGCAAAATGTATGATTTCATAATTTTTTACACCTATGTAAAATAATGACACATAAGGGAGCGGTTTTTGGTCTATCTGATAGTCGGGCAGGAGGTAAAAAACAAAAAAATAACGAAATATGGCGTATTTGCGTATGTTATTATTTGTATAATTTACCTTAAACAAAGTATGGAATTTCTGACAAAAAAATCAATAACGATTTGTTATTTTCACCGAAAATTTTAAAATCGGTATAATTTTTGCGTTCATTTTTGAAGAAAGTGTTGATTTTTTTTGAAATGTCATGTATAATATACTTGTATAGTTGTTCGCGCTGCGGACGCTTCGCAAGGCGTTGATGTCAAATCATTAAGCGAAGCCCTGCGGCGATGTGGGAAATCGGCGTTCCGCTGCCGTAAAAGCGGAATATGCGGCGTTTGCTGCGGTTGGGAGAGAGGAATATGGATATAACACTGGTAACATCTTCGTTTGACAAGCTGGTTCACGGAACCGAAAACGAAAAGAAAACAGGCTGTGGTATCAACCTTCTGAAGCCTGAAAATGTAACTCGTTTCCACAGAACTTCGCAGATGACGGATCTGAAGGAGATAACCTGTGAGAAATGTAAAGCCAATCTGGCTAAAAAGCTTATAAAAGCTGACAAAAAGGAAATGGCTCTTCTTCTTAAAGAAGAGAAAAAGCGTGAAAAGCTCGGCATGAACGACGCAGGAATCGTTCCGCTGGGAAATACTACCGCAAGGATCACAAGAGATCCCGATGCTAAGAGAAAGGAAGAGGAAGCGAGAAAGAAGGCTCTTGAGGAGCAGAGAAAAGCAGCAGAGGAAAAACGTGCTGCCGAGGCTGCTGCCAAAGAAGCCGAAGATCAGAAGCTTTACGATCAGTTCCTTAATAAGGACGGAAAGACCGTTCCGGGCACAGGCGTTCCTATGGACGAAAGCCTTGCACAGTTTGCAATAAATGCTCCGAATAACGAAGCACAGGCACCTGCTCCTGCACCTGCAAACGCACCTGCTGCCGAAGACGATTTCCTCGCACAGTTCGCAATAAACAAGCCCGGCGATAATGCAGCACCTGCTCCCGCTGCTGCCGCTCCTAAACAGGACGATTTCCTTGCACAGTTCGCTATACCTGCTCCTGAGCAGACACAGAATACAGATACAACACCTTATTATAATGCACCTCAGCAGTATAATGCAGCTCCGCAGCAGCCTATGGGCGGCTACGGCTATGAACAGCCCGTTGTCCCCGAGCCTGTACCGGTTCCTCAGCCTGCACACAGCGACGAGGATATAATGAACCTGTTCTCGATAAACAACAGCGCTCCCGTACAGGAAGAGCCCGTATACGGTCAGCCTGTGTACGGTCAGCCCGTCATCTACGACGGCAGCCAGCCTCTTTATGACGCTCAGGGCAACCTTATACAGGGTGTCATAACACCTTTGGACGAGTATGCTGACGCTCCTGTGATGAATATTCCGCAGGATACAGCGTGGGATTATGTTGCAGACCAGTTCTTCGGCGGCGACGCTGCCGCACAGGGAAGTGCTGTAGCAGCTCCCGACGGCTATGAGAACGTTCAGCCCGGTGAAATGGCAGACCTTGATATCCCGACTATAGGAGACATCGCTGCTCCTGTTATCGACGATATCGGCGCAGCTATCGAGGCAGCTTCAAAGCCTTACGGCGGAGTTCCCGGCGGCTTGAATGCACCTGTTCTCGATGATATGGCTGCCCCTGTGAACAGTCAGCCCATTGATCCGAATACAGCTTATATGTACGGAGATATCCCGCTTGTTGAGGATATAGTAGCTCCCGAAAATGACGTGCTCCCGTCTGCTGCAAGCGTTGCGGCAGAGGCTCTCAGCGGAGCTCCTACAGTTGACGATATCACAGCTCCCGAGTTCGATGAGCTGCCCTCCGCAGCACAGCTTGCGGCAGAGGCTCTCAACGGCGCTCCTACAGTTGATGATATCACAGCTCCCGAATTCGACGAGCTGCCCTCCGCAGCACAGCTTGCGGCAGAGGCTCTCAACGGCGCTCCTACGGTAGACGATATCGCAGTGCCCGAATTAGACGAGCTGCCCACAATTGAAGACATCGCTGCACAAGGTCTTGACGATATGCAGATACCTGTGCTTGATGATATAACCGCACCAATCTATAATGCGCCTTATATGGCAGAAGAGGAGTTTGAATTTAACATGAGCGATTATAATAATTTCGATGCTAACGCACAGAATACAGGTGCTGAGCAGCCAAAGCAGGCTCAGCCTCAGATAGTAAAGGTACCACAGTTTGCAGGCTATGACGCTAACAATCAGCCTGTATACAAGTACGTTCCCATGAGACTTATGGGCTATGACCAGAACGGCAAGCCTGTTTTCGCACCTCTCAACGCACAGCCTCAGCAGGCTGCACAGCCGCAGCAGGCAGCTCCTGCTCAGCAGACAGCAGCACAGGCTCAGAGAGCCGCAGCAGCTCCCGCTCCTGCACCTGCACCCGTAAAGTCTATCGTACCTAAGAAGCCTGTTCAGACAGAGGGCGTTCCTACAGCTAATATTTCCAAGATAGCTGTAAACCCACACGCAAAGTCAACATCACAGGCATTCATCAACGCTATTTCCAGCTCAAGAGAGTATGCTGACAAGAACCTCATCGAGACACAGGGACTTCACGCTAACAGCCCTATCCTCAATTCTGTTGAGGACGTTCTCTCAACAATGGGCGATGACTCAGCAAGACAGAAGAAGCTTGCTCAGTCTCAGCAGAACGTGCCTGTATTCGACGAGTACAAGGCTCCTGCATCATCTTCCTACAACAGAAGAAACAATTCTTCTCCAAGACTTCAGCAGTCCTTCGACAAGGATGTTCGCTACATGACAAAGTCCGAGCTCAAGGCTAAGAAGAAGCAGGACAAGATCGACGCTAAGTTCAGAAAGGAAATGAACAAGAGAGGCTTCTGAGTCGGTCATTCACAAATGAAATGAGGAAAAACAATGGCAGAAAACAAGATCCTCGAGGAGCTGAGAGCTAAGCTCACAGGCTCTGACGAGGAGAACAGCAAGTTCCTCCGCGAGGAGGCAGAGCGCTTCGCCAAGCAGAAGAATGTGGAGGGCGTAGAAGCCGCAACACAGCTTCTTATCGAGCTTATGCCGCAGTCGCAGAAGGACGAGATAGAGAGACTTATCACCATTGATGGTGTGCGTCTCGACGAAGTGCATGAGAAGATAATAAAGCTCATAAAGGAAAAGAACACTGTCGAGGCTAAAGCCCTTGCAGAGAGACTTTACAAGAAAATAAAGCTGGATTACAGCGAGGGCGAGGAGAACAAGTTCGTTTCTCTAAGAAATCCCTTTGAGGATAACCTGTATCAGCTCAGATACAAGCCCGAGAAAACTCTTAACCGTACTCCCTTTGATTTCGCAACGTTTATCACTACATACGGCTATCTTATGGTGGAAACAGGCTCTGCCGTTGACGCTATCCCGATACTTGAGGACGCTATCGAGTACAATCCCGTTGATGTGGGACCAAGATTCGAGCTCGCAGAGGTCTACAAGCTTCTGAAAAACAAGAGAATGACTCTTGAAACATCGAGAGAAACTCTTAAATGTGCTTCCTCACCTGTGGCAATTGCGCGAGTTTACGCCAATGTAGGCTATATCCTTACAGATATGGGCGAGTATGACGACGCAGTGGCTTTCTATACTGCAAGTCTTATCTTTGCACCGCACCCTGCCATACAATATGAACTGAGAGACATCGCAAACCGCAAGGGCAGTCATATTACCAAGCCCTCACACGAGCAAATGGTCGAGGCTTTGAAGAAATATGACTTTGAATTCGGTCCTAACGAGGACGTTGTCTCCGTAGCGGCTCAGCTTTCCGCGAATTATCTCATTGAACAGGACATACCGAATGCGCTTAAAGCTCTGAAAATGACCTATAACCTCACCCGTGACGAAAAGGTCAAGGAAATTATCCTCAAATATGAGCCTGACGCTAAAATGGCAGTTTCTGTACAGGAGGGCGAAAAGCCGAATATCACTCAGACGGTGAACGATTCACCCGAGGAATAATGAATAATATCTCATCTCCTGCAGATAATAGCTGTGGGAGATGATTTTTTATGAGCAAAAACAAGAAGATCCCCGTGCCCGAGCCTGAAAGCGACGATGAATATATCTGTCCTGCGGCTTCATGGGGCGATATGACAGGAATTATCCCGTATTCCGCAGAGGACATGATGGAGCGAGCCTCCTATGACGAGGTCTATCCGTTCCTGCCCGAACATGAGGGAGACTAAGCGAGGACGTGAGATATCACGTCCTTTTTTGTTGGAATATTGTAGGGGACGGCGTCCTCGACGTCCCGAGTTTGAAAATGTAAATACCGTATGTAGGGGCGAGTTCCGCTCGCCCGTGATGATAAGGCGATAACCGAGAAACTCCATAGGGGACGTCCTGCAAGAAAGAGCGTTCCTTAATGGGCTGCCGAGGACGTCAGCCCCTACATATGAACCGCTTTGTTTATATGCACAAATTTCCTACGCTGATTTATGCACTTGCAACAAAATTTGAAAAATGACTTTATTTATCACTTAAAGCATGATATAATATATCTTGTTAATTTAAGGCGAGATCTTTGAAATTTCAGTATTATAAGCTATAGGCAGCAGCTATAATTACTTAAAAAGAGGTGGCATATGAAAAACGGAGTTAAAATGCTGGACATTGCAGAAAAGCTGGGCGTCAGCGTTGTTACGGTCTCAAATGCTCTTGCAGGGCGCGACGGAGTAAGCGAGCAGATGAGAAAAAAGATCTGCGAGACAGCCGAGAAAATGGGCTATAAACCTTCAAATACCAAGAGCGAGAGAAAACGCCTTTCCATGTCCAAGGTCAGCAAAAACGTGGGTATACTTACCTCCGAGCGTTTCGTTGGCGCAAGAGGTACTTTCTACTGGGAGCTCACCGCGAGTATCTCCAATCAGCTTGCACAGCTGAATATCTGCACGGTCTATGAATGCGTGACCGCAGACAGCGAAACTAACGGTATACTGCCGAATATGGTCACTGACGGCAAGGTGGACGGCGTCATCGTTATCGGACAAGTCCACAGGAGCTACATAGAATGTCTGAAAAAGCTGACTATACCGCTGATGTTCGTGGATTTCTACGATAACAGGTACGATATTGACTCGGTAATTTCCGACAGCTTCAACGGCGGCTATATCCTCACGGACTATCTGGTGTCAAAGGGACACCGTAAAATAGGCTTTTTCGGCACGCTGAACGCTACCAGCAGCATCAATGACCGCTATCTGGGCTATGTGAAGTGCATAATGGAGAACGAGCTGGAATTCCGCAGGGAATGGATAATCGGAGACCGCAACGAAAAGGGTATCCTCAACGAGAAGATAGACTTCCCCGAGGAAATGCCCACGGCTTTTGTGTGCAACTGCGACGAGACCGCATTCCGCGTAATATCGGCACTCAAGACCAAGGGAGTCCGCGTTCCCGAGGATATCAGCGTTGTGGGCTACGATAATTATACCGTTTCAAGTATCTGTATACCTACTATAACGACGGTTGAGGTAGACCTTACCAAAATGGCTGAGGTCTCCGTGAAGATAATGGCGAAGAAGCTGGCTGATCCGAAATACAGGGAGGGACGCCGCATAATCAGCGGTAAACTCATTGAAAAAGAAAGTGTGCTTGATATAAACGGAAGCTACAGTGAGGAGCGTCCAAATGCTTATTGAGAACTTTTTCGGACACCTGCGGACTGTGCTCCACCACCGTCATACGGTCTTTATCCACTGCGTAAAGGCAGGTATACCGCTGAGGGGCTTGTTACATGACCTGTCGAAATTCTCGCCTACGGAGTTTATCCCCGGAGTGAAGTATTATCAGGGAGACCGCAGTCCCAACGAGCGTGAGCGCGAGGTGGACGGCGCTTCAAAGGCTTGGATGCACCACAAGGGCAGGAACCGTCATCACTTCGAGTACTGGACGGACTACAACATGAAAACGAAACGGCTCGAACCCGTGAAAATGCCCGATATATTTATATTTGAGATGTTCTGTGACCGTGTTGCGGCTTCAAAGACCTATAACAAGGAGAAGTACAACGACTCGATGCCGCTGGAGTATTTTCTCAGAGCAAAGCCGCGCCGTATCATCGAAAAAACGACGGCGGCGAAGCTGGAATTTATGCTGACGATGCTTCGTGATAAGGGCGAGGACGAGGTGTTCCGCTATATCCGCAGACAGGTTAAAAAACATTAACTTTGCTGAGCGTATGAACGGGATTCCAAAGGGACTGTGTTCCTTTGGCAGAGTCCAGAGACAGCGTCTCTGGTGGGGTGTGGGGCAAAGCCCCGCAGTTACGAAGCGCTTCGCAAGGGGTGAATCATAAAACAGTCCAGTGGACTGTTTTATGAGAGGGGATGCCTTGCAAGTGAAGGCGTCCCCTTGATTTATTGTCAAAATGCTTTAGAATTCCATTCTTGGGTTTTGCTTAGTTTTATAGAAAGGGGAGATTTTATGAATCCGAGACTGCCGTATCTGCGCGAAAAGACCGCTAAGCTGACAACGTCCCCTGGGGTGTACATCATGCGCCGCAAGGACAGCTCCATAATCTACATCGGCAAGGCGAAGAATCTCCATAACCGCGTGAGCAGCTACTTCCGCGAAAATCCCGACCACGCGCCAAAGGTCGCAGCTATGGTCTCCAACGTCTACGACTACGATTTCATCGTTACGGACAGCGAATACGAGGCTCTGCTGCTTGAATGCAGTCTCATCAAGCAGCACAAGCCGAAGTACAATATCCTCCTGAAAGACGACAAGGGCTACCACTATATCCGAATTTCCGACGAGGAGTACCCTCGCATAACCAACGAAAAAAACACCAAGCAGAGCGGACGTTACCTCGGTCCCTATACCAGCGGCTTCATCACAAAGGAGGCTGTCAACGAGGCGAACCGCGTTTTCATGCTGCCCACTTGCAGGCGTAAATTTCCGCAGGATTTCGGCAAAAGCCGTCCCTGTCTGAACTATCACATAAAGCAGTGCATGGGAGTATGCCGCGGCAGGATAAGTGCCGAGGATTATCAGGCGGCAGTCGAGCAGGCTGTGGAGTTCATAAAGAGCGGCAGCGCCCAGTCCGTTGAGCGCATGGAGGCGGAGATGAACGAGGCTGCGGAGGCGCTTGAATTTGAGAAAGCGGCTATGCTCCGCGACAGGATAAACGCCGTGAAAAAGGCTTCCGAGAAGCAGAAGATAATCAACAGCGGCGTGGATTCCGCGGACGTTATCGGAGTTGCCGAGTACAGCGGCGGTCTGTATATTTCCGTGCTGATGTACCGCGAAAACAGGCTTTTCGACAAGGCTGTTTTCGAGTTTCCGCTGCCTGACGAGGGCGACGATATCCTCAGTCAGTTCATGCTGCAATTTTACTACAAAAAGCCAGATATACCGCACTCTGTCATCGTCGAGCGCATACCCGAGGACTCGGAGCTCCTGACAGAAATGCTGGAGGGGCAGGCAGGGCGAAAGGTGAAGCTCCATGTGCCCCAGAAAGGCCGTCAGCTGGAGCTTCTCAAGCTGGCAAAAAACAACAGCGCTGAGTATGCTGCCATAAAAAATGACCGCACAGGAAAAGAAGTTCTTGCGCTGGAGCAGCTGGGGCAGAGCCTGGGACTTGCCAAGCCGCCGCGATATATCGAGGCTTACGACATATCCAACCTGTCCTCGGAATCAATGGTGGCAGGGATGGTGGTATTCGAGGACGGCAGACCGCTGAAAAAAGCGTACAAGCGCTTCACCATAAAAGAGCAGGAGCTGCAAAACGACTACGGAAGTATGCGCGAGGTGCTGAAAAGGCGGCTCATGCATATCGTGACAGGGGAGGGGGACGAGTACTTCACAAGGACTCCCGACCTGATACTCCTTGACGGAGGAAAAGGTCACGTAAATGCCGTAGCACCGCTGCTTAGGGAGCTCGGGCTGGACATACCGCTCTTCGGCATGGTCAAGGACGACAAGCACCGCACCAGAGCTATTGCAACGGGCGGCAGGGAGATACAGATAAACAGCCTGCGTTCGGTGTTTGACTTAGTGACGCGGATACAGGACGAGGTGCACCGCTATTCCGTCAGCTTCATGCATACAAAGCACAAGAAAAAGACCTACAGCTCGGAGCTGCTGAAAGTACGCGGAATAGGCGAAAAAAAGGCGGCGAAGCTGTTTATGAGGTACAAGACCATAGCGAAGCTGAGGGAGGCTTCGCCAGATGAATTAGCCGCCGCGGCAGGAGTGAATATGGAGACTGCGCAGGAGCTCTGGAGGGCTATCCGTGAGATGTGAACGGCAGTAAGAATATTCAGCAAATAATACCAGTATATTATAATAGTATACGGCGCCTGAAATTTAAAAACGGGGTAGCTATAGTAAAATAAATGAACAATAATGTAGGCTTTGTCGTATTTTTTTGTATAGTTGTACTCGAATCTTTGGACATAACGGTCAAAATGACTAAATTACCAATATGCAAATTGCCGCAGTTTACAATTCTGTAAAAATTCGTGAAAAATATGAGCTTTTATGTTGCAATTTAAAAGCGGGTGTGATATAATTATTGTGGAAGTTTAACAATGTTTGGTATCAGTGTGCTTATACCTCATGTTGTGCTGCCTTTTTATATTGTTTTTCGCAGAATAATAGCCGTTTGGACGTCTCGATATTACCGATGGTATAAATCTTGGTAAATATTGATAAAAAACGGTAGATTATTTATGTCAAAAAAGCGATTGAAAAGTAACACTATAAATGTTATAATTGTTATTATTAAGGCAGTGAGAAACGTTCATCACAAGTAATTAATTATGGAGGTGGTTTCATGAAGAGTTTTTCCTATGTAGCTCAGGACGCAAGAAGCAGACAGGTCAAGGGAATCATGAATGCGGAAAATGAGC
>JAEEGJ010020369.1_pt1 | contig 14440 bp, 11 predicted proteins | sample 8958761 | NCBI WGS metagenome assembly JAEEGJ01 (sample SAMN16246546, study PRJNA631951) | gut metagenome | biome: gut microbiome; feature: rumen; material: RS-attached | host: Bos | place: Iran: Karaj | collected 2018-10 | reverse complement strand
TCACATCCTGGGGCTGGAGCAGGTTCCAAGGGTTCGGCTGTTCGCCGATTAAAGTGGCACGCGAGCTGGGTTCAGAACGTCGTGAGACAGTTCGGTCTCTATCTGTTGTGGGCGTTGGAAGTTTGCGGAGGACTGACCTTAGTACGAGAGGACCGGGTCGGACCAGCCTCTGGTATACCGGTTGTGGCGCCAGCTGCACCGCCGGGTATCCACGCTGGGTCAGGATAAGCGCTGAAAGCATCTAAGCGCGAAGCCGTCTCCAAGATGAGTTTTCCTTACAGGGTCGTGGGAGACTACCACGTTGATAGGCAGGAGATGTACGCACAGCAATGTGTTCAGTCGACCTGTACTAATCGCCCGAAATCTTTTGAGTAGCCAGACTGAATGCCGGGATCAGTGAAAGAATCACTGAATTTATCTCTCTCAAGTAACATACTGCGGCGGTTATAGCGGTGTGGAACCACCTCTTTCCATCCCGAACAGAGAAGTTAAACGCACCAGCGCCGATGGTACTGCCCCACCAGGTGGGAGAGTAGGCCGCTGCCGCTTTTCGGAAGCCTCGAGTCCAAAAGACTCGGGGCTTCTTTCGTTATAGTTCGTCGGTGATGTTATAGTGATTGCGGTCGGGGGCGGAGCGGGCGACCATTTCGCCGATGAAGCCGGCGAGGAAGAGGATGACGCCGAGGATGACGGCGACGAGGGCGAGGTAGAATAGCGGCTGGTCGGTGACGGCGCGGAACTTCAGGCCGTGGGCCTGGCGCACCAGCTTCTCGACGATGATCCAGACGGTCATCACGAAACCGACGAAGAACATAAAGAGGCCGCTGTAGCCGAAGAAGTGCATCGGATCCTTGCCGAAGTGCGTCAGGAAGGAGAGCGTCTGCAGATCCAGGAAGCCGTTGACGAAGCGGCTCATCCCGAACTTGCTCTTGCCGTATTTGCGCTTGGCGTGCTGCACCTTCTTCTCGCCGATCTTCGTAAATCCCGCATTCTTAGCCAGATACGGAATATAGCGGTGCATCTCGCCATAGACCTCGATGCTCTTGACGACATCGGCGCGATAGGCCTTCAGGCCGCAGTTCATATCGTGCAGCTTGACGCCCGTGATGCAACGCGCCGTGGCGTTGTACAGCTTGGACGGGAGATTCTTCGTCAGGGCGTTGTCCTTGCGCTTCTGCTTCCAGCCCGACACGAGATCATAGCCCTCCTCCTTGACCATACGGTACATCTCCGGAATCTCGTCGGGGGAGTCCTGCAGGTCGGCGTCCATCGTGACGACGACGTCGCCCTGCGCCCGCTCGAAACCGCAGTAGAGCGCGGCGGACTTGCCGTAATTGCGGCGGAAACGCAGCCCGTGGACGTTCGGGTCCGCGGCGGCGAGCGCCTGCACGGCGCCCCAGGTGCCGTCCGTGCTGCCGTCATCGATAAACCACAGCTCGTAGGAAAGACCGTGCTCCTGCATCACGCGGGCGATCCAGGCGGACAGCTCGGGAAGGGATTCGCACTCGTTGAAAGCGGGAATGACGACGGAAAGGTCCATAAACTACTGTTCGTCAATGAAAGGATTCTTCGAAGAGACGCTGCGGGAGAAGATCGCCGCGAGGACGGTGCCGAAGAGCCAGCACCAGATCAGGTTCACGAAGAAAGAGATCGTGGGCATCTTGGGCATCATCTCCTCGATGGCCGCCATCGAGTTGGAGTCCATCATCGGATTGTCCTCGAGCACGCTGAGCGCGTCGGCGAAGGTGTCCGGCGCGATGAAGCTCACGTAGGCGAGGTGGAAAGCCGAATACAACAGCGCCGACAGCAGCGCCGTCAGCATGCCGAAGCGGAACGCGCGGTTGTTGTCCACGCTCGGGTCCTTCATCGCGAAGCGCAGGATGAAAAAGCGCATCAGAAAGATGCAGGCGCCGAGCTTCACGATCCACAGCAGGATGTTCACCATACCCATCAGGAAGACGGCGGTGCCCGCTTCCGCAGCCTTGCCGGTCAGCATGGTGATCAACATATAGAGGATGGACACACCCCCGAGGACGAGCCCGGCCTTGCCGGCATGCTCCCACATACTATTCTTCTGTTCTGCCATAACAGGACAAAGTTAGCAATTTTCCCGATATCCCGCCGCCCTTCCCTCGCGGGCGGCCGGAAATTATTTTTCGTGCAGTAGCTCGAAAAACCAATTTCCGCTCCGCCCTCCACAACGCCAACGCACGGGCGGCAAGGTCAAACCAGGCCTTTTTCCTTCGCGATGGAGACCAGCTCCGCGGTGTTGGCGGCGCCGAGCTTGGCGCGGAGCTTCTTGCGGTACCAGCCGACCGTCTCAGGGCTGAGGCAGATCAGCTCCGCGATCTGCGGATTGGTCTTGCCGTCGGCGATCAAGCGGAGAATCTGCGACTCGCGCTCGGTAAGGGTCGCGCCGCCCGGCTGCGCTGCGCCGAGCTCGCCGATGGCCTCGTCCAGCACGCCGGCCGTCTCGGCCTGCACGCGCTTGCTGCGGCGGATCCGCTTCGCCAGCCACACGCCCAGTGCCACCAGCGCCAGCCCGACCAGCACGCCCACCAGCCGTCCCAGCATCAGTTTCTGCCGCGAGAGCACTTCTTTCATGAAATCCAGGTTCTCGGTCCGGAACCCGGGGCTGTCGTCCGGGTGCGCGGCATAGTAGGCATCGGCTTTCCGCAGGTAGGACAGGGCCTTCCGGGGCTTGTTCCGCTCCAGGTAGAGCCGCCCGTAGCCCTTCCACACGTCCACGATCATCAGCGAATCACCGGAGGCCTCGGCATAGCCCAGCGCCTTCCCATAGGCCTGGGCGGCCTTTTTCAGGTCGCCTTCGTCGATCCAGGTCTCCCCTATATTATAATGGAGGATGGAGTTGCTCTCGTTCCAGCCGTGCTTCTCGAAGAGCGCCCCGGCCTTCTCGTAGTACGCCATCGCCTGCGGGATGGAATCCATCATGTTGTAAAGGTTGCCGATGGAGCCGTAGAGCGACGAATAGGCGTCGTCCAGCTGCTCCTCGGAGTAGCCTTCCGGCTCCGTGGGCGACGTGGCCCCGCCGGCCATCCGGTCCGTGGCGGCGAGTGCCGCCCGGTAATAGACCATTGCGCTGTCGTACTGCTCCCGGCCATAGAAATGCTGCCCGATGTAGCGGAGCGCATTCGCGTCGGCTGCCGCCCACCCCTGTGACTGACTGATGGAGAGCGCCTTGCGGGCATAGAACATGCTCTTCTCCCCGTTCAGGACGTTATAGCCTTGCATCAGGTCGCGATAAGCGCGGTTCAGCTGGATCAGCTCGTCCGTGGAGGCCTTGTCCACGGCGTCCGGCGTCCAGCGCGCGACGGCGCGCTCCAGCGAATCCAGGTTGTACCCGCGGTGGTCGGTATACCCCGCGGCGGGCAGCACGGCCAGGACGGCCACGCACAGCAGCAAGCACTTTTTCATACCGCGAAAATACAAAAAATACTATATTTACGGTATGAAACGATTCTTCCTTTATCTCCTTCTGGGCGGCGGCATGCTGCTGACCGCCTGCAACTGGACGCCGGGCCAGCGGCAGGGCCAGGACAGCCCGGACGCCGAAGCGGTGGAGCCCGGAGGCGGCGAACGCGACGCCGATTTGCCTGACCTGTCGGGCCTCGAAGGCGTCCTGAAGAAGCTGGGCGGCCTGCTGGAGTCGCTCGAGCAGGCAGAGGACCAGGCGCGGGCCGACGCGGACCGGGCGCGCTACGAACAGGAAGAACCGGCCGCCGAAGAGCCTGCCACCGAAGACTTTTGGTACAACCACGACTTCGCGCTGGTCTACGTCCAGCACAAATACGCCACCGCCACACGACCCACACCCGACCTCGACGAGACCTACCGGATCACCCGCGTTGGCGACAAGGTCTACCTCCAGTACTCCCTCAAGGGGGTCGTCCAGAAGACCAGCGTCTACGAATCCATCACTGAGGGCTACAAAGAAACCATCTACAAGCGGGGCAAGGTGGACTGGGAACACACCTTCGAGGGCAACAGCCTCAACGGCGAAGTCCGTTATCTCCTGCGGAACAAATATCCTGTCGCGGTGGACCTCCCCGAAGGCGTGGACCTGCGCCGCGCGAAGGAAGGCACCTGCCTCGGCCGTCCCTGCCGGATCGCGGAGCTGGAGGAGGCGCAGGGCACGACCACCTACTATATCGACAAGGAATACGGTTTCTTCTACAAGGCCACCCAGGTGGGCCCGGCCGTCAACATGACGCCCTTCGAGTTGACCTACTTCACCGACAGGCCAACGGCCAAAGACATCCCGGACACCAGCCGGTCGGACAACCCTGCGGACCAGCTCAAAAAGCAGCTGCAGGGCCAGCTGGACGCCATCCGGCAGTAAAACACCCTCATTTCCACCTTTTAAGGGGGTAAAAAAATCGGAAACGTGGTATGGAAATTGTCTGCGTTTTTCTATATTTGTGTGTTTACACGATAATAACCAAACAGATTTTGCATATGAAGAGAATCGTTTTGTTGGCGCTCGCCCTTCTCCTGGCGGGCAGCATCGCCTCCGGGCAGAACATCCTGCAGCGCCTTGGCAACCGCGCCAAGAACGCTGTGGAGAACAACATCGGCAACAAGGTCGAGCGGGGCATCAACGATGTCCTGAACGGAAATGTCGGCAATAACAACCAGAACAATCAAGGCAACAACCGCCGCAACAACCGCAATAACGAAGAGGTCGAAGAAGCCCACGAGCATGACCACGCCGCCGAAGGCTGGACCTGCCCCGAGTGCGGCCATGAGGGCAACACCGGCAAGTTCTGCGAGGAGTGCGGCGCGAAGCAGCCGACCGGCGAAGTCGCCACCTGGGACTGCCCCGAGTGCGGCCACAAAGGCAACACCGGCAAATTCTGCGAAGAATGCGGCGCCCAACAGTCTACTGTAGCCAGCGCCAAGACGGAGGAGGTCAAGAGCGACTTCGTGCGCGGCAGCGTCGTCCTTTTCCAGGATACCTTCGAGAACGAGCAGGTGGGCGAGTTCCCGTCCAAGTGGGACATCCAGGGAGAGGGCAATGCCGAGACGGCGGTCATCAACGGCCAGAAGTATCTGCACCCCACGACAGGTTACAATTTCGTGGAGCCGCTGATGGAGAATATGAAATCCTATCTGCCTGATGTCTTCACCCTCGAGTGGGATGTTTTCTGCAGCAAAGCGGGAGATCTTGGCGCGTCCAGCCTGGAACTGATCTTTGATATGGGTCGGGATGACCGGGTCGGACTATTCGAGTTTGCATACCGTTCCTTGAATCCTGATTACTGGACACAATATAGTTATCAAAAACCTAACAGCGAAGATGACGTAAGTGGATCCAATGATTATAATGCTCTTAAGTCGATCATTAAAGAGGGCCAGTGGAACCATTTCGCCGTGTCGTTCAACAAGCGCGCGCTCAAGATCTACATCAATGACAACCGCATCGTCAATCTGCCGAACGTGCAGGCTCCCGAGCGCTTCAAGTTCTGGTCCAACGGCGAATACAAGTATGTAGGCTTTACCAACGTGCTCCTCTGCGCCGGCGCCAAGGAACTCTATGAGCGCGAGACGACCAACCTCTCCGAGGCCGCCAAGGCCGTGGAGCAGGCCATCGCCCAGACCGGCAAGTTCGTGACCAACAACATCCTCTTCGATACCGGCAAGGCCACCATCAAGGCAGAGTCCCAGCCGGAGATCGAGAAGGTCGCCGAGTACATGAAGGCCAACCCGACCGTCCGCTTCGAGGTCCAGGGCCACACCGACAGCCAGGGCTCCGACGCCGTCAACGACCCGCTCTCCCAGCAGCGCGCCGAGGCCGTCGTGAAGGCCCTCGAGGCGCTGGGTGTGGACGGCTTTAACCTCCGCGCCGTCGGCAAGGGCTCCCACGAGCCCGTGGCCGACAATAGCACCGATGCCGGCCGCGCCCAGAACCGCCGCGTCGAGTTCATCAAGAAATAAAGGTTTGATCCATAATCTAAAAGAACCGGACGCTTTTTTGCGCCCGGTTCTTTTTTCCACCTTTTCGGGTAGTGGTATTTCCCGAAAAAGAATGCTACATTTGTAGCATTAGCATAGACTGAAACCCATTTTTACAACAGGAATAATGAAAAAACTGATGATCATCGCCGCAGCTGCGGCACTCTTCTGCGCCACCCCGGCACAGGCGCAGGGCATCCTCGGCCGCATCGCCGGCGCCGCCGGCAAGGCCGTGGGCAGCGCCATCGGCAAGACCGTGGGCGAGGCTGTCAACGACAAGGTCAAGGACGCCGTCGACAAGAATACCCCGGACGAGCTGAAAGAACTTGGCAACATGGCCGAGAACCTCAACACCGGCGTGACCGGCGAGCAGGCCTTCCCGCCACGGCGCTATAGCACCTTCGGCTGGGACGGCGTCGTCACGCCGTCCAGCGCCCAGTACCCCGTGCCCCTGATGAATGAATTTCCCGCCGTCCCGGCGGCTGCCGACCTCGTGAACCCGGTCGAGGAGAAGCAGATCGCCTACTACCAGGCCATCAAGCGCGTGACGCTGCGTGCCGAGGAGCTCAACGAGTCCAACACCTGCGACGACGAAGCGACGCTCGCCTGGCGCGAGAAGACCAACGGGATGCTCAAGGAAATCTTCGGTCTCTCCGACGCAGACATCGCCCTGATGGCGAAGGAGGAGCGGACCGAGGCCGAGGACCAGTATCTCTCCGAGAAGATCGCGAAGGGCCTGCTGGGCGAGGACGTGGACCTGGACAAGCTTGCTTCGGAAGCGGAGGACTACCAGGGCATGTCGTCCAACGAGATCATCGCCGACACCTACACCAAGACGGAAATCGCCGTGTTCGCCGTGTATGACGCCCACAACGCGGACCTCAAGAAGTACACCGGCTTCAGCGCCCAGGACTACAAAGACGCCTACCACCTCAACATGAAGGACGAGAAGGCCGGCGCAGCCCGCAACAAGGAGATGGAAGCCGCGCGCAAGGATTTCCTCAAGGGCAAGGACGCCAACTTCCAGAAAGAGGCGAACGCCTTCCAGAGCTCCATTACCAAGGAACTCACGAAGGCAGCGCTCGGCGGATCGGGCACCGGCATGCTGGCCGGCGGCATCATCAACACCATGCAGAAGGCCCAGCCGCTGATGGACATGGAAAAGAAGCTCGTCAAGTACTACCAGGACATCATGGCCGCCATCCCCAAGTCGCAGGCTACCGCCGTCGATGCCGCCTTCTCCGCCGCCGAGCGCCAGAAAGTGCTCGACCTCAAAAAGCGGATCTATGCCACCGAGGACCATAAGGTCTACAATCCCCTCTACCTCGAGGCGCTGGAGCTCATCATGAGCTACCGTGAGCGCGCCGCCAAGGTCTGGGTGGCCGACGTGCAGAAGCGCTTCGACGAGCAGAAGAACGCAGTCGCCAACGTGACCAAGATCAACCGCCAGGCCATCGAGGACGAACTCCTGCCCGAGTGCGCCCTGTACCGCTTCCCGCTCAACATGGTCATCACGGCCGGCGACATCCTGGCCGAGGCCTACAGCGAGTTCCCGTCCAACTACCCGAAGATGTATCTGGAGGAAGTCCAGCGCGAGATCACCCTCTCCGACGGCCGGATGCCCTGGTGGCCGGAGTGGACCGTGTTCGGCGACCGCTATTTCGACGACCTGCTCGCGGGCAAGTACATCTTCTGTTCCGACAAGAACGGCAAGGTGTACCAGTTCAACAACGGCGCCTGGGCCGAGCTCGGCAATAGTCGCGTCAAGGAGCTGGAAGGCATGAAGAAGACCGCTGCGCCCGCCAGCCAGAGCTGGACGTCGCAGGACGGCAAGCGCAAGGTCATCTACAACGCCGAGGGCGGATTCTTCCAGCTGCCGGAGGGCGACCTCGCCTATCCTGACGTCTGGAAGGTCGAGGGCAACAAGATCCAGTGGATCCACGTGGCCACCGAGGACACCGGCAACGGCAACTTCAAGTACCAGCTGGTCCTTTGCACCTACAAGCTCTAATATCGGCTTTTCTCCTGTTTGCAGCGTTCCCGCCCGGGGGCGCTGCAAGCCCTTATGACCACGCCGCCGCCTACGACACCTGGCGCTCCTTCGACATCGACCCGATGATCGCCGAGGCAGTCGTCTACCCTGAGACCGAGCGCTACAGGCGCCTGCAGGACGTGCTGGAGACGACCGCCGTGGCCGGCACCTACATCGCCTCCGGCGCAGCCGGTTTCGATTTCTCCCTCGGGCCCTTCCAGATGAAGCCCTCCTTCGTGGAGGAGCTGGAGAAGGCCTGGATGCACAGCGGCCTGCCGCGCCGCTACGAGCTTTGGTTCGACACGGCCGACAACGCCACCGCCCGCCGCGTGCGGCTGTCCCGCCTCCAGAAGGAGGAGTGGCAGGTCATCTACGTGGGGGTGTTCCTGCGGCAGCTGTATGCCTCGTACGGCTCGTACGACAAGAACGGCGAATGGACGCAGGACGGCCTGGAGACCCTCCCGGCCGAGGAGCAGGTGCGCCTGGCCGCCACGGCCTACAACCGCGGCTGCGTCTGGCCCGCTCCGGGCTACGGCGACCTTGACGACTTGCGCGCCCATGCGCGCGAAAAGCATTTCCACTACGACCTCATCCCCGGGAGGCGCACCCGGCGCTACTGCTATGCCACCCTGGCCCTGGCCCGGTACAAAAAGATTACGAAATGAAGAAACTGATCACCCTCATCGCCTTATTCCTGCTACTCGCGCCTGCGACGCACGCTGCGGAGCCGGAGGACGGCACCCTGCCCCCGATGTCCGTGGGGCAGCCCACCATCGACCGGCTCATCCGCCAGTGCGACAGCCTCTACACCATCGGCTTCTCCTTCGCCGCCAAAGGCCTGAACCGCATGGCCGACTGGTACATCGGCCAGAGCGTGGCCGCCATATCGTCGCTTCGCGGCGCCATCACGGACCTCTATATGGCCAAGAAGGGGGTGCGCGAGGACGAGGAGTTCGTCTCCGACAACGAACTCCTGAAGAGCGAACTCGGCATCGACCTGTCCGGCCTCATGGACTTCGCCAAGGCCCTGCAGGGCGTGGCGGAGAAAATGGGCGATGCCGTGGAAACCCTCATGCCGGGCGCCGAGATTGGCCGCGAGAAGAGGCTGTGGTGGCCGATGCGCGAGTCGGTCAGCCTCGTCTCGCCCTACGGCCCGCTCTTCCACGGACTGGTCCTGGAGTATAAGGGGAATAAGGAGGAAGCCGCAAAGTACTATGCCACGGCCATGCTGAATCCCTACCTGGATCCGCGGATTGTTGATTTCGGCTTCCTCGCCGATATGGAGATGGAGGATCTCTTTGCCCTCTCGCGCCAACTCTCCGGCCGGGAGAACGACTATCGCAACGTGTTCAGTGGCAATGACTTCTATTTTGAGCTACCCGCCTATCTGCCCTGGTCTGCCGAATACCACCGGGCCATGGCCATCGCATGGCTCGAAGGCGAGAATCCGAACTACTATACAGCGTTCCACTACCTCGAAGCCGCCCTGCATACCGATCCCTTCGACATCGTCAATTACGAGAATCTCGCCCGGATGTGCGTGGCGACGGGCAACTACCGCGACCTGGCCACCTACGTCACCGAAGGGCTCTCCATCGACCCGGACAACGCCTTCTTCAACGGGATGGCGGATGTTTACAAGAAACACCATAAGTAATAGGAGGACACGACCATGAAGAAAGTATTGTTTACCCTGCTGCTTGCACTTGCAGCCCTGCCCTCCGCCCGGGCCCAGTTCGCTCAGATAGAAGGAGATCCGGTCGACTACAATTTGATTTATATCCCGCGCGACAGCCTTAGCGTGCCGCTCGACTTCGTCATGGAGAATCCCAACTTCCACGGCGTGGACATCATCAATTATGCGCTCGGCCCGGAGAACGGCGGTGCCCCCATCGACACCTCGGTGGTGGGGTTCCGGCATATTGATTTCAAGGGAGAACTCCGCCACACCAAGAACATCTCTTCTGAACTCATCGAGACAGCCGTCCAGCTTGCCCTTGCCAAGACCCGCCTGACGCGCAGGGAGCTTGCCACCCTTTCCGCCCAGATTGACCGCTATGCCGAAATCAACTACAATATAGAGAATTTCAAGGATGACATGGCCAAATTCGTGGCAGCCAGCCTCAATCTGGCCGGCGTGCCCGGTGAGGTGGGAGATGCCATCAAGCTGGCTCGCGAGAGCATGGTCACGGGAAAGTTCTCCTATAACACGGGGGGAGCGACGCTGGACCTGGCCCAGGAAAAGTTTAACCGGGTGATTGAGGATATGCTGGAAAAGCCGACGTCCAACTCTGACGTCATCTTCACTTCCACGGAAACCATGGGGCTCCTCGGCAGTATCCCGAAAGTGATCGGTACTGTAGAAGACCTTCAGACGATCGGGGAGATAACCCTGGATGCTTATGCACGTGATATTCAGAAATGGGACAACCGCGTGGCCGCTTCCGCATTCTGGAGATATATGTCATTCTACAACTGGGCCAACTACTATCTCTGCCGTCTGGCCCGCCAGCAGGGTGATGACGCCTGGGTACTCATGATCACAGAGCGCAGCCAGCCCATCCCCATCGAGTTCTCTGGCACGCACAACAGCGTGACCTGGACGCTGAGCGCTTTCATCGTGAAGGTCGCAGACCTCCCGCCGCTGCCCCACCGGCTCCCCTACGACCACGAGGGCTACTACGTGGGGGTCATCAATGCCCACGCCGACTACGACCTCTCCGGATTCAAGAAGGGTTTCGTCGGGACAGAGATCAAGAAGGTCATCATCAACGACACGGAGAATCTCTGGAAGATCTTCACCAAGGAGGACGCCACACCGGGCCTCGCGTCGCGCAGCGCCGCCATGCAGCTCGCCAACACCGCGCCCATGATGGGCGGCAGGCTGGACAACGCCTCGGCGAGCATCTCCCTCAGCATGGACTTCCACACGCCCGTGTACCTCGAGCTCCTCGAGGAGGGCCGCACGTTCGACGGCGTAGCCACCTTTGACTTCACCCACCTCGCCCAGATGGACAACGCGGTCTTTGACAAGCTCGCCATCGCCCAGGCGTTGGGAATCGCGGAAGCGGATCCGGAGAACACCACCAAGATCCACATGAGCATGGACTGCCGGGCCGAAGGCATCGAGGAGCATTTCCCGGGCCAGCCCGCCGTGCCCCTGATGGTCCAGGAGACCGTCGATGGCGACAAATACCATTTCACCATGCGACATGGCGGCACGCTCCGGCGGGAGACCGCCTCGACCTTCGAGTTCGTGAGCGGGTATTTCCCGACCATCATGCCTTACGGCGAAATCCATATCCATGTCGGAGAGATGCTGGAGCCGACACCCGTCCCCTCCCAGCCCAACGACCAGGCCGACCGGGCCAAAATCCTCAGCAAATACTTTAAGTAGTCATCTTTAACCGCCATTCCGGGCCGGACCCGGAATCTCCAAACAAAGAAATATGAAAAAACTGATTACCACCGCCCTACTCCTCCTGCCCCTGATCTCCATGGCACAGGACCGGCTCGTCGTCCAGGGTGTCGGCGAGCTCGTCGGTGACGATTTCGCCCCCCGCTATGCCGTGTTCACGGAAAAGTACTACAACAGTATGGATTGGATGGAGCTGAACGAGAAGATCGACCGCTACATCTCCGCGCACGCCTTCGACGACGAGGTGGAGGACGACGACGCGCTCTTCGACTGGAACGGCTACATCGCCAACATGGAAGAGGCGATTGAGAATTTCACCAAGGAGGGCAACGAGGAGATGGCGAAGAACTACCGGGAGTCGCTCGAGGAAGCGAAAAAGTACAAAGAGGAGATGGAGCAGACGATCGGAACACTTAAGGCCGAGGCTGCGGAGAACGCCGACGGCCTGGACCGCAAGGAGCTTCTGGACGAAGTCCTGAAGCACGCCGTCGGCGGTCGGCTCTGGTTCTATGCAGAATCGTACGGCGACGGCCGTTTCGCGGCGGTCCGCGAGAAATTCATCGACGAGCAGGAGAACGCAGTCGGCCTGATGGACGCCCGGGGCAAGATGGTCATCCCTGCCCGCTATGAGAGCCTGTACATGCGCGACTGGGCTAAGGACGGCAAGAACACCGTGCTCGCTTACAAGGTCCTCTCCTGGGAGAACGACAAATGGGAGGTCAGCGTGTTCCGCGAAGACGGCACGCGCGCTACGTCTCAGACCTTCGCCGCCGCGAAGATCATCGACCAGGTGGAGCTGTTCAGCGTCCGTTTCCAGGACGGCAGCGGCTGGGGCGTGATGGACGGCAACGGCCGCGTCGTCACCCAGCGCAAATACAAGAAGATCGACTGGAACTCCAACAACCTCGTCTCCCCCGAGCAAGGCTACTTCGTCTACGGCGAGCGTGACGGGGTCAACCACATCATCTCCCCCACCGACGGCTCCGAGATCGGCACCTACCGGTGGTACAGCGATGCCCGGGGCGACCATCACGATGTCAATTACTATCCCGGAAAGAATCCTCGATGAAAAGAATAATCTTTCTTCTTGCAGCTTTGCTGCCGCTGGTGGCCGGGGCGCAGGAGCGCTACAGGACGCTGAGACTGGAGCCGGTGGATGCGGCCGACACGCTGCTCGTCGGCTGGATCGACGTCAAGGCTCCGAACGCGGAGCGGGGACTTGCCCTGCTGAACACCTATGCCAATCTCTACGAGAAACGGGCGCGATACCTGGCGGCCCTGGCCGAGGCGGGGATTGGCGATAATGAGGAAACGGCCAACGCCCTCAATGAGGTGGACGCCATGTATGAAAGCATGCGCAAGGAGTATCAGATGATGCTGAAGCAGGAAGGCCTGGATGCGGAGAGCCGCAGGAGCCTGCAGGAAGCGCTCGCCAACATTGACAGGGACAAGGCCGAGGCGCGGCGCCAGATGCAGGGGACCCTGGACGGAATAGCCGCCGAGGGGCGCAAGGTCGTCGCCGGGGCGGGGGACCCGTCGGAATTCTCCGACGAACGTCTCCGCCTGATCAAGAACAACCTGCAGAAATACCTTCTCGGCGGCCGCCTGTGGGGATTTTCTGCGGCGCGGGATTTCCGGAACGGTTTCGCCGCCGTGGCGCGCCTGGACAAGAACGGCGATGAGCGCTGGGGCTTCGTGAACCGCGCCGGCGTGCTCGCGATCCCCTGTCAGTGGGACGAGGTGTTCAATTTCAACAACCAGCGCTACTACAAGCTCAGCGTCTGGGACGACCCGGAGGACGATGACGACCGGCCCTGGACCTCGGTCTGCCGGGGCAGCCGTATCGGCATGATCGACACGACCGGCGTCGCCCGCATTCCGCTCCGCTTCGGCCGGCCCTCCCGCGCCCAGATCGTCTTCATCAAGACCGCCAAGGGCGAACTCGCCGCCGCCAAGGACCCGCAGAGCGGGAAATGGGGACTGATCGACCGCAGCGGCAACTGGTACAAGCAGCCCTTCTCCGCCGGGGAGCTCGACTGGGACCGCGCCAAGGGCGTCTTCATCGACGCCGACGGAAAGGAGATCCAGCTTTGATCAAAATTATCTGGGGAGCGAAGGTGCCGTATAGGCGCCCCAGGATGGCATTCCCTCCCTTGATGGCGGTCTGGGGCCGGGATTAGGGGAGCGGATAGGCTCTCTACGCTACTGGGAGGGGCATTCCCTCCCTTGATGTTTTTAAACAACGCCGTTCGCCGCGGGCCGGCAGTTGTTAGTCCGCGGCAGCCGGTGCAGAGGCGCACGTTGGCCCGTGTATTTCGTAGCCGTGACGGCGGAACAGCCTCCGGAGGACGTGTCCACCCCCGGACACGGGTAGGGGGAGGGGCCCGTCGGCAGCAAGTTATCGCGTAGCGATGACGCAGATGACGATGAGAGGGGCCGGAATGCAGGACGCCGAAGGCGGCCGAATGGAGTTCCTCCGGAGGCTGTTCTGCCGCCAGGATGAAAGACGCTGAAGGCATTGTGCGTTATGGCAAAAAATGTTATCTTTGCAGGCTTAAACAATATTAACGCGATATGTTGACGATTGCATTCACCGATGGCACCATCCGTCCCTGGGAGGACGATGAGGCGAAACACATCTTCTGGCACTCTTCCGCGCACCTGATGGCGGAGGCGCTCGAGGCGCTCTATCCGGGCGTCAAGTTCGGCGTGGGACCGGCCGTGGAGACCGGATTCTACTACGACGTGGACCTGGGCGACCGCCAGATTTCCGACAGCGATCTCAAGGCTGTCGAGGACAAGATGATCGAGCTCGCCCGCGCGAAGGAGACCTTCGAGCGCAAGGAGGTGTCCAAGGCGGATGCGATGGCCTACTTCAAGGAGAAGGGAGACCAGTACAAGTGCGAGCTCATCCAGGACCTGGAGGACGGCAAGATCACGTTCTACACGAACGGCGCCTTCACCGACCTGTGCCGCGGTCCGCACGTCAAGCACGTGGACGACATCAAGGCCGTCAA
>JAEEGJ010020365.1_pt1 | contig 14442 bp, 10 predicted proteins | sample 8958761 | NCBI WGS metagenome assembly JAEEGJ01 (sample SAMN16246546, study PRJNA631951) | gut metagenome | biome: gut microbiome; feature: rumen; material: RS-attached | host: Bos | place: Iran: Karaj | collected 2018-10 | reverse complement strand
CCGTCAGCACACCTGCACCGGAATAGGATATCACACTGATCTGGTACCCCTTGAGACAACCATGACCGTTGTTGCCCGTCTGTTCTCACTCATGACCGAGCACGGTTATGAGAACTACGTACCGTCATGCGTAACATCGTTCGGCGTATTCACCGAGATGTGCCATATGTGGCAGGAGCATCCCGAGCTCTTGGAAAAGACCCGTGAGAACCTCTACAAGGCCTGCAAGCGCGAGTTCAACATACCCAAGAACATAGCCCACCCGTCGGACGTGATCTATCATTTCCGCAACGAGTTGGCCCAGAAGATGAAATACCGTCTGGTAAACCGCTTTACCGGCCGTCCTCTCAAGGTAGTTGAGCACATAGGCTGCCACTACGCCAAGATATTCCCCGACAAGGGTGTGGGTAAGGCTGAGTTCCCATACGTTCTGGCCGGTATGATTGAGGCCTGGGGCGGTGAGGTTGTGGATTATCCCGAGCGCCGTCACTGCTGCGGATTCGGGTTCCGCCAGTATCTGGTACAGGAAAACCGCGGCTACTCCGTATCCAACACCAAGAAGAAACTGGAGTCCATGGAGCCCTACGAGCCTGATTTCATTGTATCCAACTGTCCCGGATGCTCCATGTTCCTGGACCGCTGGCAGTACACCATCGCCGAGATGGAGCACAAGACCTATGACCGTGAAGGCTACGGCATACCCGTACTCACCTATGAGGAGATGGCCGGTCTTCTGCTTGGTTATGACCCGTGGGAACTGGGCCTGCAGATACATCAGGTACAGGCCGAGCGCCTGCTTGACAAGATCGGCATACCGTATGACCCCAAGGCCAAATACAGAGCAGCCGACGGCAAGATACTGCGTGCCCCGGAGAAACCCGAGAACCTTTTAGTCTAAGTTTGATTATGAAAAAAGTCGCTATAATAGGAGCCGGCCCCGCCGGTATAGAGGCCGCATCAGTACTGGCCCGCAACGGTATTGAGGTAACCCTTTTTGAAAAGTCCGAGACTCCGCTCAAGAACATCCAGGACAAGGCATTCCTGTTCCCCAACTTCCAGGCTGCCCAGGAGATAGCCGATGATCTGAGCGGTAAACTCCTGGCCGACGGCATTACAACCGTATTCGGTGTAGAGATAACAGACCTCAAATGGCAGGGAACCGAGTGGAAACTCATTGACAGCAAGGAGCAGACTTATGTGGCCGATGCAGTTCTCGTTGCCACCGGTTATCAGGTATTCGATGCCCACCGCAAGGAGGAACTCGGATACGGAATCTACAAGGGTGTAATCACATCACTGGATATGGAGCAGATGATCAAGCACGGCAAGATCCTGAACGCCAACGGCGATGAGCCCAAGCGCGTAACATTCCTGCAGTGCGTAGGCTCCCGTGATGAGAAGAGCGGCAATCACTACTGCTCCAAGATATGCTGTGTAACTGCCGTAAAACAGGCCATCGAGGTCCGCAAGCAACTGCCCAAGTGTGAGGCATCGGTCTTCTACATGGACCTGCGTATGTGGGGTCAGGGATTCGAGGAGATGTACCGCACCGCCCAGGAAAAGTACGGCGTAAGTTTTGTACGCGGCCGAATATCGGAGGCTGCCGCCACATTCGACGGCCGTGTCCAGCTTAAGAGCGAGGACACCCTGATGGGCCTGCCCCTTAAGATGACCACAGACCTGCTGGTTCTCATGGTAGGCATGGAGGCATCGTGCGGCACCAAGGCCCTGGGTAAGTCATGCGGCATAAGCGGTGATTACGGTTTCATCAAATCCGTCAACCCCCACCTCTATGACAACGAGACCGGCAAGCCCGGCCTGTTTGTAGCAGGCACCTGCAAACGCCCCATGAGCATATCAGACTCCATAAACGATGCCCGATCGGCGGCACTTGCCATTAAAGATTATCTGGAAACGATATGATAAAAAAAAGAAATCGGTCGGATTTGTTTCCGACCGATTTCTTTTTATAGTGTTTCTTATTACTTAAGAACTTTGAAGGTTATTCCTTGTGAATTGACGATATAGGTGCCTGCAGGCAATTCCTCAATGCTGAATGAAGCAGTGCCGTTCCTGTCGGCCTTGCCGGTGTTCAGCAGGCGTCCGTCGGCCGAATATACATTCACCGGCGAATCCTGAGCAAGACCGGTTACGGTTATAGTATAACTGTCTATCAGGAACCGGATATCGCTTTGTTCAACCTCCTGAACCTCTGTGGGAGGATTACCCGGATTCTCGCTTGTGGTAAAGGTAAACTTGGCCAGGTTTCTGATCGGATAGATCACCACGTAATCCTTTCCGTCGACAATAGCGCTGAACACCACATCGTTTTCGGTAAAGGTTATTACCGGCTTGTACTTGAAAGCCAATTCGGCTACGGTACCGTCTTTAAGGTGGGCCACCATTACGTTTTGGGAACGCATGACTGCCGGAGCAGACAGTAGCAAAGTCACCAGAACAGCAAGAAACCTCCTCATAAGTAATTAATTATTTAAAATCAACCTGAGCCCAGGGGATCCACTTCTGAACTTCCTTGTCAGCCAGGGTCTCGTCAACGAACTGGATGATGGTGTTGGCATCCTCCTTACCGAGCAGGAACTTGTCGATGAAAGCCTCTACCTCAGGATACTGGCTTCTGGGAAGCTGGCAGTGACCGTGCTTGCCCTGAACTGAGAATCCCATACGGTCCTCAATGCCGAACTTCTTCCATACCTCACGGGCAGCTACGCATGATACGTAACCGGCCTCATCGGCCAACCACTCGTAGTCTGTGTTACCAAGTACCAGGAGAGCGCGCGGGCAAACCAGAGCGCAGAGTTCATGGTGGTCATACGGGAGTTTTGATACGTTCTCATCCTTCCAGTCCCACATTGACTCCTTAAACCAGTGGTTATCGGTGTTACCCAGGGTCTCAACATGACCCAGAGTCTCTGAAACACGCCATGCAGCTGCGCCACCACCACCGGGCTCCTGAGCGATTGTCAGAGCAATACGCTCATCGAAAGCACCTGACCAGAGGGCCATCTTACCTGCGTATGAGCAACCGGTAACACCGATGTGCTTCATATCAATCTTGCTGGCAGCACCTACAATCTCCAGACCGTCAATGATACGGCTTACGCCCCAAGGCCACATTGCATATGCGCCGTTCTCAACCAGTTCGGGATAGATCTTGTTGATGGGCTCGCTTCCGCGCTTCTGCTGATGAGCCATAACCTGACCCATGTTGAAGTTCATTGTAGCGATGTTACGCTCGGGGAAGAAATTACGCGGCAGGCTGATACCTGACATACCTATCATCAATGGGAACGGGCCCTCACCCTCGGGATAAGTGATCTTTGAAGTGATGGTCAGGGTCTCACCGTTGCGGTGTACTGTTACTATAAGGGTGTTATCCTCAAGCTTAGCCTCGATATCCTTCTTGTCAACCATGGGCTTCTCACCAACCTCATAGTGATAGAGTTCGTGGATAATCTCAGCACGACGCTTTTCCCAATCCTTGAACTTCTTGACCTGCTTCTTGCTGTTTGAGAACTCAAACGGGTTGGGCAGGGTCTGCAGGGTTGTAGCCTCTTCAACTGAAGGATAAGCCGGTTCTGCATACTTGGCGCCTGTGAACTCCTGGTCGTAAACCAGAGGAATTGATTTCTGTGCCATTGCGGGAACAACTGCCAGGACTAAGGCAGCCGTAACGAATGATCTGATACTCTTCATAATGCTATTGTAAGTTTTTAGGTTTAAGTATTCGGTTCGCAAAAAGTTTTCAAATATAGTCTTTATTTCCGAGATAACTCAGAAACCCACAACTATTTTGATTGGAAGATGGTCGGAAAAACCGCCCTGATACCGGCGGCCGTTATATGTACGGAAAGGTTTAACTCCGCCAAAGCCGTCATCGTCCGTAAGAAGGAAAGGCAGGGACATGTATTCCGCACCGATAAGTTCAGTGCACCCCAGCCCGTTTGTAAATGAGCCTGACATGATGAACTGGTCATATTTATCCCACACTCCGTCATATTTGTAACTTCCGTCTTCCAGCCTATCCATGACTGTCACAAGTTCACGGTCACCGGCTTGAGCACCTTTAATAAAGGGTTTTGCGCCCAATCCCTGGCGTACTGCGGGATCATCGGGCCCCTCATTCAGGTCACCCATAATTAATATATAAGGTTTGCGACGGACGTTAAAAACGCTGTCAACCGATGCCCGTACCCTGCGTGATGCACACATCCGCAACGGCTCGCTCTGCTCCACCCCTCCGTATCGGCTTGGCCAGTGGCAGATATAGACATCAAGAGTATCAAGGTTTTCAAGTACTCCGGTTACATGCAGTATGTCACGTGTGGATCCTCCGCCGTAAGGTTTAAGATTCACACGGAGTGACTCCTGACAAACCGGACGGAAATAACTGCGGCGATAAAGGAGCGCCACATCTATTCCGCGACGGTCGGGTGAGTCTGTCATAATGAACCTGTAACCTGCCTCACGCAGCGCGGAGTGCGCCGTAAGGTCAGTTATCACCGACTCATTCTCCACCTCGCAAAGGCCCACCAGTGCAGGTGCCTGGTCCTCATCGGCCGCCACTATTATCTTGGCTACGGCATCCAGCTTGTCACGGTAACGGGAGCGGGTCCAATGATAGATTCCGTCAGGGGTATAGTCATCATCGTCCTTGAGGGGATCATCCTCAGTATCAAACAGATTCTCGGAATTGAGGAACATTACAGTCATGCGCTGTTGCGAGCATAACGTCAGGGGAATCAGGTTGCAAACAATCAGGAAAAGGAGAAGTCGTTTCATCTGTTACTCTAAAGGTTTAAATTGGAAACATCCGGCATCGGCCCCCACCGGAGGTCTGGGCACTCCCGCCAGGTCAACCGGCCACACGGCCGATAATGAATCGGCAATGCCGCGTGCAGGTGACAGGGAATCAAGCATGAACACGGAACGGTAGCCCCTGATGCTGTTATCAACAAAATTGTACGGACCGAACACATCAGCCTTGCGGTTCTCAAACACCACATTGCTGAAGCGGGTATCTGCTGTATCCCTTACCATCAGAAGCGAATTGCTGACGCTGTAGGGAGCGGTATCCTTTACCGAATCGGCAAACTGCGTAATGAGTTCCGATTCATGACGGCCGGTAATTATGCAGTTGCGAAAGTTTGCACCCAGGAACGGGACTGCCGTCCTGCCGCGACGGTCACTCAGCAGCACAGCCTGGCTGCCTATGCTCCAGAGCGAGAATCCGGCTATGGTGCAGAAGGTGAATTCGGACCATCCGCCCGTGATATCCACGCATGTCACGCCGGCATTGGTAATCTGTGAGTTGGCCACCCTGATACGGCATCCTTCGGCCTGGATTCCGTTTATCCGTACGTTATGGATGACGCTTGAAACGATGCTGATTTTCAGTTGACCGGCATCGGCACTGTCAGCAAGCACGCCCCAACTGCCGCCGTGTATGTCACACCACTGCAGCAGGTTGCCGTAACTTGAATCGCGCAGCCTTATGCCGCCCCACTGTCCGTCAAGCACATCATAGGAAACATCCGGCAGCATAAAGTCCAGGCGGTCACCGCGCATCACTATCATGCTGTCCATGCTGCCCTGAGCCATCAGACGGCCGGCCACGTCAAGTACCGCATCCTTATGGAAATAGAGCCTTGTACCGGGAGAAAGCGTCAGAGTAGCCCCCTCGGCCACATACAGGCTGTCATAAACTATGTAAGGCAGGCGTGAAGTAAGAGTCTCATCGGCCTCAATCCTTCTGCCCTTAAGTCTCACCGCATTCTGTCCCCGGGCCAACAGGCGCACGCACTGCACCTCACCGCTTTCCAGCACAAAACGTATTGAATCAAACGCGCTGAACACCTCGGTCTGATCAGTCTGTGTGATGTTGACCGATACAAAGCAGAACAGGCTGTCACCGGCAGGAATCTCCAGGCCGGCTATCGTGGCGCCGCCCTCACCGTCCAGGTTCATACGGAAAGCACTTGCCGCACCGCCACCCATCAGGGCGTCAAACCTCAGGCCCACGTCATTGGGGTTGTATATCCTGAATTCGGCCGATGCCGATGCCACCCCCGTAAACACGGTGTCAAAACACACGGTATCGGCCGAAAATCCCAGCACATAACCGGAGTCCGTGCTGAATTTCCAGTCATCCGTGCATGAGCATAAAGCCAGCAGCGGAAGCAGCATATTCACTAACCTGAAGCGTCTCATGTTGTTTTGGTGCGCTAAGTTAAAACGTAAATCACAAATAAAAAGTATCTTTGGCGCCCGAAATGAAAAGCAGATTTATCAAATTCCTCAAGGACTGGATGCTGGTGATAGGAATGATCTCCGGTGCGAGCGCCTATCTCATATACGCACAGATTCCCTCCATACATACCGCCGGACCTGTTCTGGAGGCCATATGCCGGCGCACTCAGCCCATACTGCTTTTCCTTATGCTGTTCATCAGTTTCAGCCGCATAGAGCCCCGTCAGCTCAAATTCAAACGCTGGCATATACGCAACCTGGCATTACAGGTCTCCGTCTTCCTGATTCTCTGCTTCACGGTAATATGGGCCATGCACAGTGACACCTCCGCCGCATCCTGGATACTCCGTCACCGTGTTCTTTTTGAGACAGGCATGCTCTGCATGATATGCCCCACCGCCACGGCATGTGCTGTAGTCACCGGCAAACTGGGTGGTGATATGGCACAGGTGGTCATGTACACCATAATCATCAATCTGGCAGTATCGGTTGTGGTACCCCTCACCGTACCGCTGCTCTATCCGCAGGCCGGAATAACGTTCATAGCCGCATTCAGCCGCATATTGGCCAAGGTATTTCCGCTGCTCATCCTGCCCTGCCTGGCAGCATGGACGGTACGCTGGCTCATGCCCCGGTTCCATAATTGGCTGGCATCCATGATAAACCTGAGTTTCTATCTGTGGAGCGTAGCCCTGACACTGGCCATACTTATGAGCACCCGCGCCATCATACACAGCCGCTGCAGCATGCTCACCCTTATCGGCATAGCTCTTGTCTCACTGCTCTGCTGCATATTCCAGTTCGCCGTTGGACGACGCACCGGACGCAGGGAAGGCAGCCGCATCGAGGCCAGCCAGGCCTTCGGACAGAAGAACACCGTATTCGGAATCTGGATGGGCTACACCTTCTGGAATCCGCTGGTATCGGTAGCAGGCGGCTTCTACACCATCTGGCACAACATCCACAACACAAGGCAGTTGTATAAAGCCAAGAAATAACTACTTTTGCAGTGATGCAATTCACGGATAAGGTTAAGGAGTTCATCAGCAGCAACGCGCTACTGAAGGACGGCGCACACGTAATCGTGGGCCTGAGCGGAGGTGCCGACAGTACCGCCCTGCTCATGGTATTGCTCCGCCTTGGTTACCGCTGCACGGCTGTCCACTGCAACTTCCACCTGCGCGGAACCGAGAGCGACCGTGACCAGCAGTTCGTAACAGAGCTGTGCAAAAAGGCCGGAGTCGAACTGATTATCTGCAGTTACGACACCAAGGCATACGCAGCAGAGCACGGAATATCCATAGAGATGGCCGCCCGTGAACTGCGTTACGATGATTTTGAGCGGATCATGAACGATACCGGGGCCGATGCCATCTGCATAGCCCACCACCGCGACGACTCCGTAGAGACCGTCCTGTTAAACCTCATCCGCGGCACCGGAATCAAAGGACTGACCGGCATCAAACCCCGCAACGGCCACATCATCCGCCCGCTGCTGTGCGTATCCCGTCAGGAGATTGAGGATTGGCTCCATAAGGAAGACCAGCCCTACATCACCGACAGCACCAACCTTGAAACCGATTACACCCGCAACAAGATCCGTCTTCAACTGCTGCCCCTGATGCGCACCATCAACCCCGATGCCGACAACGCCATCGCCACGACAGCCGCCCACCTGCAGGAATCATACGCCATCTACCGTAATACAGTTGACAACGCCCTGGGCACCATAGTCACAAAGGCCGATAACGGATTTGCAATTGACATCCCGCAACTGGTCAAACTGCCCTCCGTCAGCGCATTCCTGTTTGAGATCCTCTCACCCTTAGGGTTCAATAGCGCCCAGATTAATGACGTGGCAGTATCAGCCCATGCCCAGCCCGGACTCAGTTTCCGCTCAGCCACTCATGAAATCATCAAAGGACGCAATGAGTTCTGTGTCCGTGAGCTTTCATCAGACAGGTTTGAGCCTATTGTAATGGAAATTCAGCCCGGCAACTCGGTTATGCTGCCCGATGGCCGAACCTTAAGCATCAGCACAGTTCCTGCCGAAACACCCATATCCAAAAATCCTGACATTGCCACATTTGACGCATCCCTTCTAATGGGAGGCAGTCTTACCATACGCCCCTGGGCCGCAGGTGACTCATTCATTCCTTTCGGCATGAAGGGACGCAAACTTGTGAGTGATTTTCTTACCGACATCAAAATCAGCCCCGCAGAACGCAAAAACCGCCTTGTAGTATCTTTTAACAAAGATATCATCTGGGTATTGGGGTACCGCAGCGACAACCGCTACAGGGTTACTGCACAGACTGCTACACAACTCGTCCTGAGCCTTATTTAAGCCAAATAGGTACAATTTTTCAACAATTCGTAATATTAATCTAAATAAATATTACGTTATATTTATAAATTGTTAACTTTGCGCCGCAATAGTACTAAAAGGGACCAATAGATGGACTATAATTCGAAATATCTCAATTTCATTCAACCTAATTTTTTACAAATCATTTTATTTATGAAACAGAAACTGTTTGGAGCAGCCTCTCTGGTTGCATTCATTCTGTTTGGAGCATCATGCTCAAAGCAGGAACAGTCAGAGTTCAATCTTGACTCTGTTAAGCAGGAGGTAACAATCTCCGCTACAGTAACTTACAGCACTGGCGTTGATGTAAACGCCACCAGCTACTCAATCATCAACTCCAAGCCCGCCGCAGGCAGGAAGGTATTCATTGAGGTTCCCTATGCACAGTATGGAAACGCTGCTGCCGTAGGTAACAAGATTTTTGAGACAGTAACCGATGAGGCTGGTAAGTTCAGCATCACAATCCCCACAAAGAGCACCGGTATCAACGCCACCATCCGCATGGAAGAGTTCACCGATGTTTACCGCACTTATGAGAAGATGGGTGCCGACGGCAAACCCGTATTCAAGTCAGAACTCCGCAACTATTCATTCTCTGTTGCAGCCAACGCTCTTATGCCCGGAGCATTCAGATTCCCCGAGGAGATCGTTTATGCAAGTGAGAAGATTGACGTTGACCAGTTCGCAAATGAGGTAACAATGACCGGTAAGGTTAATCTGGCTTATGAGACAGGTTTCCGCAAGGGTGCCTTCAAGGCTGCCGACAAGGCTACCGTAGAGTTCACCGTAATCTATGACTACGGCACAACCGCCGCTCTTGAGCTCAAGTTCGGTACAGTAACCGATGCACAGGGTAACTACTCAATCACCCTGCCTGTCAAGTCACTTGCTGACGGTTTCCACATCACAGGCCTCAAGGTTCTGGGTATTGGCGACAGCCAATTCACACACTTTGACTCAGACACAACCTCTGTTAAGGTATACGGTGCATATGAGCTGATGAACTTTGGTAACACTGCAGGTGTAGGCGGTCTCAACTTCGCCAACATCATTGACGGTGTAACATACAATCTGGGTGCACAGAACCTTCTGTTCACACCTTATTACAATGCAAGCATAACCGATGCCGATCAGGCCCAGCCCGATAACTGGGATGACAATCTGGTAGGTTGGGCTGCAGGTATGCCCGGTTTTGACGAGTCATATTCAAAGACCGCAACCCTTACAGGTAAGATTTACATGCCTTATCTGACATCATTCGGTGAGGGTGCTTACCGCAACGAGTCTCAGACCATCGTTCTGACCGCTGCAGCTCCTTACAACACCGGACTTACCGTTATCACTGACGCTCAGGGTAACTTCAGCGTTGACATTCCCGTTCAGGATGACAATGCCCTCAACTTTGGAGTTAAATTGGCCGAAGAGGTTCAGCCTTTCGAGTTCATTGATTCCAAGGGTAAGAAGACAGTTCTCCGCGAGGGTAAATACAACGGCAAGACACAGATCAAGAAGGATGATGCACAGTGGTTTGAACTTGGCGACTTCTATTTCAAGTACAATCCTGCCGTAGCAGAGAGTCCCGACGAGTGGAACGCCAACCTGATTGGCTGGTACAGGAGTTCAATCTTTGACAAGCCCGTACAGGTTAAGGGTAAGATCCTCTTTGCCGTTGAAAGTTCATACGGTATTGGTGAGTACGTAGCCCAGACACGCATTGTCAATGTTCACGATGGCACCAACAACCGTGATTTCGCCATCAAGACCAAGGCCGGTGGTGCTTATGACTTCATGATTCCTCTGCAGGATGAGAATGACCAGCCCAATATCGCCATTACTTCCGATGAGTATTATACTAATGAGTATGTACACTATCCCAAGTACAACGATGACGGCACCAAACTGTTGGCCGGTAACTACACAATCTACAAGACTGTTTATGACAGCAAGGATGACAAGGAGGCATGGAACAATCTGGGTACCCAGTACATGTACATCGATGATACTGACCTTGATCACGCCACTTCAACCTACAATGACAACCTCGCAGGCTGGTATGTTAAGGCAGATGGCAACGATGTAGTTTACACAAACAGCACCAAGGCTACAGGTAAGGCTCTCAAGGCTGAGGAGACCGGCTTCCTGACCGGTGAGTACAAGCCCGCCAAGGGACAGCTTGTAATACTTACCGTTTACACTGAGGACGTTGCTGTTCTTGCCAACAACAGCGGTGTATTCTCATTCAACGTTCCTCTCAAGAACACTGGTGATGAAACCAACGTCACAGTTTCTGCAGCAGCCATTGACGTTGAAAACTTCAAGCACTATAAGGACGCTTCAGGCAAGACTCAGATTCTTGAAGGCCAGTACACAGGAGAAAGCATAGTTGAAACCGGTTCCGCATGGAATGACTTGGGAACCGTATACTACAAGTTCGCTCCTAAAGCAGGTTTTGCAATGTGGAACAACTACGCCAAGTACATTGCCGGTTGGGCATACAAGAAGGGTTTCAATCTGACACAGGCCGTTACCGGTTCAGCAATGCTGGCTGTTGAGGACGGTTTCCGCGTAGGTCACTACGCTGTTGCCAAGAATCTTCCCGTAAAGATTACCGTAAACGGCGTAACCTATGTTGCTCCCACCAACAACGAGGGCAACTGGACAATCAACGTGCTGATGCAGTTTGCTGACGATGAGTACGTAGCAAATTGGGACAACAGCAGCTTTGACATTGAAGACCTTGGTCTCACATTCACTCACTACCGTAACCCCGGATCAGACGCTACCATGGAACTTGAGGGCGACTATGTCTTTAATGGTGATGTCAATCCTTCAAGCAAGTGGTATGAGAAGGGAACCCGTTATTACATCTTTGATGCTGACGGCACACCCAAGAACTGGGAAACCGACCTTTGCGGCTGGGCCGTTTGGGCTGCTGATGAGAAGACCACTCTTACAATTGAGGGTATCATCAAGAAAGCCGGCGAAGTTTGGAAGTCAGGTTCTGCTCAGGAGACTTGGGTAAATGCAGCCAACGCTCTTGCTGACATATCTGTACTTGGCAACACATACAAAGTTGCCACCAACGCCAGCGGTAAGTTCTCTATCCAGATAAAGGTTAAGGAACAGCCCGATGACCTGACAATTACAGTTGCACCCGATGATATCACCGAGAATGCTTTCCAGCACTGGACTGACCAGTTAGACAACGGCTCCAAGAAGGCCGTAGGCGGAACATTCAAGCGCGTTACCTCACCTTCATCTGTTAACACAAAGCTCATCACCAAGACCGGTTCAACAACCAAGTATGAGTTCAAGCCGTCAGCCAAGATGTATTTCAAGCCCACCGATGGTTCTCTTACCGGATGGGGCTCATACGATTGGTCAGGCAAGTATGACGACGAGGAATAATTTGTCATTCTAACTATAACTTTAAAACGATTAGTTATGACAATAAAGAAAATAACAGCTCTACTGATGTTGTCAGTGCTCCCTCTGGGAGTTCTGACAGCTCAGGACGAGAAAGATTACCTGCCCAAGGCCGGTGATCTGGCAATAGGAATTGACATGCAGCCCGTGTACACCTTCTTTGGCAATCTGGCCAACGGTGATGCCGGTAACACACTGGGTCAGTTCGGAGGTGAAGATCCTCTTGGAATAACAGGTCTGTCAATCATAGGTAAATATATGCTTGACAACACAACTGCTCTGCGTTTCAACGTAGGCTTAGATAAAACTGTCAGCAACAATTACACATATCAGATTGATAATGAAGCACGTTTCATCAACCCTCTTTCAGAGGCTAAAGTTGAAGACCTCAACCATCGCAACCGCGCATTCTATTCAATCGCTGCAGGTATAGAGTTCCGTAAAGGAAAAGACCGTATCCAGGGCTTCTATGGTGCCGACCTCATTGTAGGCATTGAAAAAGACCACTATACCTTCAGTTATGGTAACGCTGTAACAGATGTCAACCAGATTCCCGCACGCACCAACTATAACGGATTAGGCGTTGGAGTTAACAATGTAGGTTACTGGACAAGGACATATGCTACCGAGTCTTATCAGAACTCTATTGTTGCCGGTGTTGCCGGTAAGCTGGGCGTTGAGTACTTCATTGTTCCCAAACTGTCATTCGGTGGTGAGATGTCCCTCCTGATTGCAAAGCGTTTTGACAGAGGCTCATACAACAAGTCAGAGGGTTACAACCCCACTTCAGCTCAAGTTGAGACACATACTGAACTTATTGCTCCCTCTTCAAATGCTTTCCATATCGGAACAGAGAACCTGGGCGGTAAGCTCTTCATGATGTTCTACTTCTGATCAGGAATAAGTCTAAATGCGAAAGCGGACCGTCTTCTTGAAGGCGGCCCGCTTTTGTTTTATTGGGCAGTTTGCAGTATCTTTGCCAGCCTATGACAAAGAACAGCGAATATACGGTTCCAAAACAGGTTTTGCAGAGGCGTTTCCTGCTTCGCTCAGTACTGTTCGTGTCCCTGTTCTCGATGCTGTTCATGTCATTGTACCAGCCGTCGTTCGCCTATTCGACAACGTGGTTCGGGTTCCACTCATGGAAACAGGCCGGTGTCACCGCCTTCTTTTACGCCGTAGCCATTTCAACTCTTATCGTAAGCAAACTGCTCCTGTATCACTTCAGCCGCAACCACAGCGTAAGCGGCCGTCGTATGATAGTCTGGCACCTTATAGAATTCCTGGCAATCGCGACCGAATATTACATCTTTACGGTCTCTTTCAAACTGGGTTCCGTCGAGATACCGCAGCTGCTGTTCAGGATACCTTTATGCGTTGCGCTGATACTTGCCATCCCCTACTCCATAATCTGGTTCTACGCCCAGTATAAAGCCAAGAAGGAGGAACTGGAACTCTTCAAGATAACCCATAAGCGTGAGATAATGGAGTCCGATCACCGGCTCATCCAGTTCCGTGACAGCCAAGGTAAGCACAAGATGTCACTTAGTGAAGATTCCATCTTCTACATTGAATCGCAGGACAACTACGTTCAGATTTTCTATGACCTGGAGGGCAAGCTTTCAAGCTATCTGCTCAGATGCAGCACCCAGAGAATTGAGGAGGATCTGGTGGGAACATCGATAGTAAGATGCCGCCGCTCATTCCTAGTGAACACTTCCAAGATTGTCCGTTACGGAAAAGAAAAAGGCCATTTCACCGTAACTTTGGATCATCCGTCGGGAAAAACCATCACGGTTACCCCCGCCTATTACCGCACAATCCTTACACAGCTTGACCGCCGTTCGCTCTGATTCGTCCGATGAAATCAGCGTTTTTTGTCGTTCTCTTTAAAAAATACGGCAAACAGCGCCGCCACGGCCACCATGTATCCGGCAAACACGAGCCATGCCGAACTCCAGTCCGGCATTGAATTCATGAATACATAACGGTCCATTACCGCCCCGGCTCCCATCATTCCGATGGTTGCACCCACTCCGTTTGACATCATCATAAAGAGTCCCTGAGCACTGGCGCGAATGCTCTTGTCTACATTCTGCTCCACGTACAGAGAACCTGCTATATTAAAGAAATCAAAAGCGATTCCATACAGTATGCAGCTCAATATGAACAACAGCACGCCCGGCATATCGGGAGTGCCTATACCGAACAGGCCGAACCTGAGTACCCATGCAATCATGGACATGAGCAGCACCTTCTTTATTCCGAACCGTTTCATGCAGAAAGGAACAAGCAGGAAGCAGAGTGTCTCCGATATCTGCGACAGTGAAAGCAGAGCGTTCGAGTTCTTGACTGCAAACGTATCGGCCATAGCGGGATTG
>JAEEGJ010020364.1_pt1 | contig 14443 bp, 10 predicted proteins | sample 8958761 | NCBI WGS metagenome assembly JAEEGJ01 (sample SAMN16246546, study PRJNA631951) | gut metagenome | biome: gut microbiome; feature: rumen; material: RS-attached | host: Bos | place: Iran: Karaj | collected 2018-10 | reverse complement strand
GTTTATAAAGGCCGCCCAGTTTTGATAAACTCCCTCAAAACGCAAAAAATAAAGTTCTTCTTTTGTATTATTTTCAATCGTGAATTCTTTTTTGTAAAAACCGACAGAAGACTGATAGAGATTTTTTGTGTCATAAATCAGCCAGTCGTGAGGGATTGAAACTTTACTGTATTCCAGCTGATTTTTTTCTTTTTCATTATAAAAATCTTTTGGTGAAAGAAGCTTCTGATTTTCTGATTCTGATAAAATTCTTTTTGCAAAAGTCCAGTCGTCGTTGAAGAGTTCACGCATATTTTTTTCCTTAAGAAGGGGGCGAAGAGCTTTTTTACAAAGCAGGCCGCCCCATATTTTTAATTAAACTAAATTTTTACTTTCTGAATTCTTTAGCCTGTCTTTCAAGTTCTTTTTGAATGTCTTTGATTCCGGCACTTTCAAGAGCAGCTTTCATTTCAGCAATTGTTTTATCAACGTCTTTTACAAGGCCGTTCACCAGAGGATCGTAGTAGTTTCCGAGTGCTGCTTCAACTGCGGCAAACTGTGTTGAAACTGGTGTAGAGTCAAAATTAAATCCGTCGTAAATAGTAGGCTCCATAACGTTTTTCTTCCATGCTTCCTGAAGTTCGTCTACTTTTTTATCAAGTGCAGTCGGATTTTCAAGGTATTCCTTTCTCTTGAGGTCCTGATTGTTCCAGCCCCAGTTGCAGTTTGCATCAATTCCATAACCGCTTTCATCAATAATTCTGTAGCAGTCGTCTCCTACAGCTTCCCAGTGTTTTCCTTCAATTCCGTAGGCAGCAAGATTGTTTACAGTTTTATTTGTGTAGAATTCGTTCAAAACCATCATTGCACGTTCTTTTTTCTTACTGTTAATATTGATTGCAACACCGTTATTGATATAAGAATTTACAGATTTCGGCATGGCACTGTTAGGATCGCAGATTGTAACCTGCCATTCAGGGTGAGAAGCGTTTGCTTCTTTTGCGTAGCGGGCACAGGTTCCAAGATTCCAAATCATGGCTGCTGTTCTTCCTGAAAGAAGGCCCGCCTGTCTTTCTTCGTTTGAGTTCAGAATATCAGAAGACCAGGCTCCCAAATCTGCAAGACGCTTCATCTGATGGCAGTATTCGCTGAATCCTTGCCAGTCGCTTGTGTAAATCAATTCAGGATTTTTGTCGATTGTGTGATTTAAGAAAAGTTCTCCATTGTGAGGACAGCCTGCTGTATCTGCAAGGCCTTTTGAAAGGAAATACTGATACCAAGGGCCTCCAAGGCTGGCATACTGACCGTCTTTTGCGCATGCCTCATAAAATGCCAGAAGCTGGTCGTAAGTAGTGATGTCTGTAAAGCCGTATTTTTTCATCAAATCTCCGCGAACGGCAATAACATCATTTTTGAATTCCATTGAATAGTTTGGAACCATGTAGATTTTTCCGTCAATTTTTGCCTGTTCCCAAGCAACTGCCGGAACTGTCTGCCAGATTTCCGGGGCATATTTTTTGATAAAATCTTCTTTTAATTCTGCAAAGCCGCCCAGCGATACTGTCTGTTCATAATGACACCAGCTTGAAGCGGTAAAAATAAGGTCAAAATCTTCCTGACTTGAAAAAAGCAGTGAATATTTTGTTGCGTGTTCACCCCATGAAAGAAATTCAACCTTAAGCGAACAGTTGAGTTTTTCTTCGAGAATTTCATTGATTTTTGCATAAACTTCATCAAAATCCTTTGTTCTGTCACCAATCAGGTACATTGTAAGATCCTGATGCTTCGAAACGTCTACTCCGTGGTAAGTTTTTCCAGCCACAGTTTTTCCGCTTCCAGAACTCTGGCTGCTTTTATTAACGCAGCCTGTCGCCATTGCCATGGCCCCTAAAAGGCCAAGCCCTAAAACCGTATTTTTTACGATTTTTCCAATTTTTTTCATTTTTTTCCTCCTGCGGAAAGATTATTTCTTTCCAAATATATTTTTTTTTATTTAAAGACCTTTTGAACCGCTTCTTGCATAGCGGAAGACATTTATTGATTCCAGCTCTTTTCCGTCAAAATCAAAAAGAGCCTGGTTGTCCCATGTTCCGCCGTTATATTTATCCTTGATTTGAGGATCATATTCCTTTGCATAGCTTGCAGCCCAGCCACAACCGTATTTTTCCCAGGCAAGCTGATTTGCCTTTAAGGTTTCCCTTGCGTTTTTTGATTTCGGGTCATAGTGATTTACAGGAATCCAGGCCGGCTCCCAATAAAAGATCCCGATTCCATCTTTTGCATTTGAAACTGCTTCAATTACATCCCGGATTGCGCAAGCCTGTCCCTGAACCGTAAATTGATAGTTGAAAACCAAGTCTTTTGCATATTTTGAAACGACATTTGGGTAGCCGTCTCCGTCCTCGCTGGTGAAGGTATAGGAAGTTTCTGCAACCATAACTTTTTTTCCGTAACTTTCGCTGATTCTCGAAAGAACCTGGGTTAGGTTAGTCAGGTTTCCATGCCAGAAAGGATAATTAGAGGTCGCAAAAACATCATAATCAACAGAAAAATTTTTTAGCTTTTCTGCCTTGTTTTCCAGATAGCCTTCTTTTTCGGGCTCGGTGTAATGAATTACAATCTGAATTGACGGATCAAATGAACGGACAGCCTCGCAGCCAGCTTTTACAAGGGTGTAGACTCTTTCATCCCTGCTTTCACCGCACATGCCGGTATTGATTTCGTTTCCAACCTGAACCATTTTTGGTACAATTCCGGCCTTTTTTCTTAATGTTTCAAGGCTGTCTTTTGTGAATTTTACAAGGGCATCTTTTTTCTGGTCTAAAGTCAGAGTTTCCCAGGCTCTCGGAACCCTTTGTTTTGCAGGATCTGCCCAAAAATCTGAATAATGAAAATCGATAAGAATATCCAGTCCTGCCTTTTTTGACCTTTTTGCAATTTTTACGGCCGTCTTAATGTCGTTGTTGCCGGCACCAAAACCGTTGCCGTTTTTATCAAAAGGATTGTTCCATACTCTGATTCTTACGCAGTTTGCGCCGCCATTTTTTAAAAGCTCCAGTAAATCTGCCTTATTTCCATTTTTGTCATAATATTTGCAGCCTGCGTTTTCAAGCGAAATCATTGAAGAAACATCTACTCCCATTACAAAATTCTCTTTGAGATTTTTTACGGGAAGAATCGTGATTTTTTCTTCTGAATCTGCAAATATTCCTGCTGCCATTGCTGTCATAATCACTCCGAGAAAAAATAATTTTATTTTTTTCATAGTGCCTTCCTTTTTTTTATCCCTTCACCGCACCAATCGTTATTCCCTGAACAAAGTATTTCTGTACGATAGGGTAGGCAAGAACAATCGGTCCTGTAACTACGACGGTCAGCGCCATTTTTAGGGTCTGGGTCGGAAGGGTGATGTTTGCGGCAATTGCACTTGATGCGTTGTTTTGCAGGGCCTTTTTATAGCCTTCAATGTTGTTAATCTGCTGGTAGAGAAAATATTGAAGCGGATATTTTTCCGGCGTTTTAAGATAAAGCATTGCATTGTACCAGTCGTTCCAGTAGGCCAGGGCAATAAAAAGTCCGACGGTTGCAAGAGCTGGCGTGATTAGCGGAAGAATTATGTGCACCAAAGTTCCTGCTACTGAACAGCCGTCAATTTTTGCAGCTTCAATAAGTGAATCCGGGATTGCCGAAATATAGCTTTTCATAACCAAAAGGTTATATACGCTGAACAAAAGTGGAAGAAGAAGCGAAAGATAGCTGTCCTTAAGCCTTAAGGTGCGGGTCATCAAAAGGTAGTAAGGAACAAGTCCTCCTGAAAACAAAGTCGTAAAATAAAAGAAGAAGGAAAACTGATTGCGCCATTTAAAATCTTTTCGGCTCAGAACATAGGCTGTTGTTGTTTGGAGTGCCAGTCCCAGAAATGTTCCTGTAAGAGTCAGAATAATTGTTGTAAGGTAGGCACGGGCAACTACTGCAGGTCGGGCAAAAATCGTTTTATAGGATTCAATGCTGAAATCTTGAGGCAATATTTTAAATCCGTTTTGAACGACAGCGTTTTCTGATGAAAAAGAGCCAGACACAACCATCAAAAATGGAATGAAACACAAGAGTGCCACCAGAATGCAGAATGATTTTGCCAGAGCATTAAGAATAATATAATCTTCACCTTTTCGTATTTTTGACATAAAAACTCCTGTTTTAGACGGGGGTGCGCAAACGGCTGAGCACATCCCCAAATTTTTTTTAGAACAATGCAGTTTCGCTGTATCGTTTTGCAAGCCTGTTTACACAAATGATTGTGATAAAACAGAGAATTGACTGATAAAGACCGATAGCAGCAGACATTCCGAAATCATTGCTTGATATGAGGGCCCTGAAAGTCAGGGTATCAATTACGTCAGTGTAGTTGTATAAAAGTCCGTTTGAACCGACAAGATTGTAGAACATATCAAAATTTCCCTTAAAAATGCCTCCAACGCTCAAAAGAACAAGAATTATCATTGTCGGACGCAGCATAGGAATCGTTACCTTAAAAATCCTCTGAAAAACATTTGCTCCGTCGATTGTTGCGGCTTCGTAAATTGATGTATCAATTCCCATTATTGCAGCAAGATAGAGAACCGAACCGTAACCTACGTTTTTCCAGAAGTTGAAAAAGAGAAGAATCCAGGGCCAGTATTGTCCTTTTGTGTAAAAAGAAATCCTTTCACCGCCCATACGGATTACAAAGTTGTTCAAAAATCCGTAGTCATAGCTCAAAAAATTGAATGCGATAATTCCGACAACAACCCAGCTGATGAAATAAGGAAGAAACATAACAGACTGAGTAATTTTTCTGAACCAGACGCCTTTTATTTCGGTAAGAAAGATTGCAACTGCGATTTGAATTACAGTATTTGCAGCAATAAAGATAACGTTGTAAAGAACTGTATTTCGAGTTACAAGGCCTGCCTGTCCTGACTTAAAGAAGAACTTAAAATTTTCAAGTCCGTTCCAGGGACTTCCCCAGATTCCGCCAGCGTAATTGTATTTTTTGAATGCCATCACAATTCCCGTCATTGGGTAGTAGGCAAACAAAAGGGTATACAAAAATGCCGGAAGCAGAAGCAGAATGAATGATTTGTTTTTGTTCAAATCTTTCCAGAAATTACTTTTCATTTTTTATACCTCGTTTTTTTATTGATCTTCACGCTTTCTGATTTTCAGCGTGTAAGGAACTACTGTCTTATTTGGAATTTCATTTCCCTTCAGAAGCAAAAGCATGTTGTCTGCGGCCGTATGACTGAGTTCAAAAGAATCAATGCAGACTGTACTGACCGGATAATCATTGTCGTTAAGACTGATGTCATCTTTTCCTTCGTAAAATGAAATGAGGGTTATATTTTTTTTGAACTTTATTTTTTTTATATGAAGAACGTTCAGAACGTGCTGGATGATTGCGTTATCTGTTGTCGCAATGCATTCTACGTCACTTTCTGCAATTTCCCTTAATATTTTTTCTGCATGTATGTCTGAATCAGTCCATACATCCCAGAAAATTTTTGCATTATCAAGTGAAATATTTTCTTTTTTGAAGGCATCTTCAAAACCGCTGACCCTTTCTCTGTTTACCGGATAGTCTTTGCCGCCGGCGAGAAGGGCAATTTTTGTAATTCCGCTTTGGATTATCTGTCTTGTAAGGTCGCAGCTTGCCAGCCTCTGATCAACATCAACCTGAAAAATGTCATTGTCTTTTACAGATCCTATTACAAGATAAGGAAGCTCGGTGCCTTTCACGTATTTTAGAATTTTATCTTTTTCCAAGGTTCTTGTAAGAATGATTCCGTCAACCTTTTGATTTTTCACGATTCGCTCAATTGATGAAATGTCATCTCCGTAATCTATCGCAGTAATTGTGTCGTAGCCTTCTTTTGCAATAGTTTCTGCAATTCCAATTAGACACTGCTGAAAGAAAATGTTGTCAGCATTTTTTGGAAGCACTACAGCAATATTGTGGGTCTTTCGTTCAGCAAGGCTTTTCGCAATTGAATTAGGCGTGTAATTATTTTCAGCGGCCCATTCTAGAACTTTCTGTCTCATCTCTTTTCCAACTCGACCTTTTCCGCTGAGGGCCCGTGAGATTGTTGTCTTTGTAACGCCGAATTCTTTTGCAGCATCTGCAAGGGTTTTCAAATCTTTCTCCTTAAAGTTTGCTCAATCGGTTGAGCAGCTAAAAACAAGTATAATTTACACGTGTTGATTTGTCAAATAAATTTTTGTTTTTTTAGAAAAAAATTATCCCTCCCATTTCTGATTGCTACCTTTATGCTTTTGTTGTATAGGCTTATCTAATTTACAGCATCCCTTGGGGGATGCTGAATTATTATTCCAGTAAGAGTTTTTTTTTATGTCTGGTTTTAAGGCGACTATCATTGCCTGCACCAATCCCAGAAGAGGGCGAATGGGTACAGGTCGTACACTCCATCCGGATAACATGGCTGCAGGTTCAGCTTCTTACGGATTTACTGATACTTTGATTAAAAGAGCTCCGTGAATAAACGGGGCTCTTTTTTTATTCCTCGTCCTTCTTATTAATTTCCTGAACAAGCTTAAACGTTACTGAAATTATATAAAGCAGAATATGTCGTTTATACTCAATAAGGAAATCTATAGAGTGACTGTAAAAGTCCGGCTTGTAAGTAAGGAATATGATATTTAAAAGCCGGTCCAGTCTTTCTTTTAAGAATTCATTTTTTGCTAAATCGCAGTTATAATCCAGTCTGCTTGCTGGTGGCAGTTTATTTGAAAATTCTTCGATTGCTGCGCTTGTAATTTCCTTTACCTCATAACCCTGTATTTTTAATATTATTGAGGCAAGAGTCTTGCATTCGTTTTTTATATAATTCTTGCATTTCTCGTAAGATAACGGAAGGTTCGCAAATCCTCTTTTCGTTGAATCATTCTTGTATCTTTCAGGATCCGTATCAAGGTAAGTCAGAATGTCTGCAAGAGTAAGGAGAAGGTCTTTTTCTTTATTAGCTTTCAGTAATTCCTTTATAGTTCTGTTTGAACCTTCGTGAACATAGACGTTTCTGTCCAGATAAAGATAACGGGTAAACATTGCAATTTTATTTGATTCCCTGTAATTCTGTCTGATACGTTCTTTATCATCTTTTTCCAGAACTACATCAGACTCCTGGAATAATTTACAGTTTATGATATAACGGCATAGCAATTCTTCTTTATTATTTTTTTCAATTGCTTCTTCTGTGTTAAAGGGGAAAATACTCTGATATAATGAAGCAATCCAGAATCCACTGTCGATAGCCTGTATCTTTTTCTGATTTTCGATAGCTTCGGGATTATAGGCTTTGATAGCTGAATCATAATATACAGGAAAAAGTGCCTTTTGTGTTTCCCTAAGATGATTAAGCATTGATATGATGTTTTCCTTAAACTCAGGCTCAATTCTTGAAAATCTGAAAAGAAGTTCGACGATAAGTGATGTGTCTTTTATTTCTGAAATATCAATAATCTGATCAAAAAAGTTTTTATTATCTTCAGAGTTCAAATGACTCTTATAAGCATGCCAGTTCAGGATACTAATAAAAGTATTTTTCCACCAGAAAGGAACACGATATTCAACAAGTTTCTTAAATGAAATACCTCTTGTCATTATCATTTTTTGCATTTCAACTTTAGTTAAGTCATCTTCAAAATTCACAAATGGATTTAACATTTTATCAAATGATAAGGAAGAATCATTAATGATTTGAGTGTCATGAAGTTTTTCTTCAAGAGGGTTTTCCTTACCCTTTGTTTCTTGATTTGAATATCCGCAAATTTCCCAATACATGAAAAAGAGCATCTGTTCAAGAAGAGTCTTTTTATTTTCTTCAGTACTTTCTTTGCTCTGAATTTGTATTATGCCAGTATCCCCAAGCAGATGATTTTTCAAATTAAGAATCACGTCTGAATCTTTAGAATTAGAGAAAATCTGTTTAACATCATCAAAGGACATTTCTTTTAAGAGCATATAAAGACAGATTGCCACACCATGTTCAAGATTAAGAGTGCCCTGATAGATATTGTCCTGACCAAAAAGATTTTTCCCTGATTCCAGCTGGTCTTCTTTTTCTATTGTCTTAAAAATAGAGATTGCTTTTGTAAAAAGAGAAAGGGCACTTTCATTATGAATTTTTGTACTTTCTGGAATTTTAAAAAAGCCGTAGGGAGTTTTGAGCATCAAGGCAATTTCGCTTTCCTTTTTTGAATTTTCTTCTTCCAGTCGTCTACGGTTATAAAAAACGCGTTCAAATAAAACCAGCCTCATTTCATTTTTCTCGTTTGGATTCAAGATATTATCCAGAGAGAGAAGAAACTCAATACTTTTTGAAACGGTTTGAAGTTCAGACCGTATTCCAGATTTTATATTGAATATTATGGGAGCTGAATTTTCTGAGACTATTTTAAATACTCCCTTATCAGGTTCCTTTTCTTTTTTTTCTGCAATTTTTGAATAGATAAAGGGGAGGTCGGTATATAAATATCGTCTCTCCGAAAAATCAACCTGAATATATAAATTAAAAGATCTTTCTATTTCAAGATTAATACGATCAAGTCTGTTTTTCTTCGGGATAAGAATATAATAGTTAATCAACTCGATTAATGAATATGCATCCATGTCTGGAAAATCATAAAACATTCCAAGGATATTGAAATATAATGCAAAGCAAATTGTAAAGTTATTCTCTTTGAAATAACCGCTTTTAATTGAACGAAGATTTAAAATAATATTCTTGTATTCAGGATAATTATCTGAGCAAAAATCAGTGAGAAAAGTTTGAGAAAAATCAATCTCATCCATAAAAGAGAGGTTGTTTCCTTTACTTTCCAAACCACTTTCTACCATTTTAATAATATGATTCATATTTTCATCGAAATAGTTTTTACCATCTTCTTCGATGACTTTACAGAGTTCTTTTTTTATTTTTTCCTCGCGATAATGTTTTGTTAAATATGCAAGTTGAGACCCCAGCCCTAAAAGCAAAAGCTTTTCAAAATAATCATCAGGTTCATCATCTTTGTAGATTGTCCAGATTTCATTTACATATTTTCCCAATTTATCTTTATCTGCTGAAATGATTTTTGTACTGATATTTTTAAAAAAGTTTAACGATGCTTCTGTCATTCTTTTATTCTATTATCTATGATATAATAAAGCAATGAAAAAACTACTGGGGCTTGAAGTTTCATTATGTTCTGATTTGTGACTGTTTTCTCCTCAAATTGTTCTGATTTGAAACTGTTTTTTCGTTTTTTGTTCTGATTTGTAACTGATTTCTGTTCTGATTCTGTACACCTTCTCCTGTAATATGGACATACAAATAAATAAGTTCATTCGAGGAGGAAATAAGAATGAAAAAAATGACAAAAGTATTCACAATTTTAATGTGTGCAGTACTTGCTTTCTCTTTCTGGAGCTGCGAAAACCCTGCAAACAGTAACACCAGTAATAATGGAAATCAGAATTCTGATGCAGGAAAAGGTACTACTGCAACGGGAACTCAGGGAACTGCAACTACAACTGTAGATCCACTTACAATCCCGCTTACAATTGAGGTAATTTCTGCAGAACATATATACGTAGTAAATCCCTGGTCTACATTGAAGTATAAAAAGAATGGTGGAGAAGCTGTAAGAATAATTGCAACTGAGCCGGATGTAAATAATCATGGTATGCAGGCCGTTTTAGATGTTGCAGCTGGAGACAAGCTGGAATTTTTTGCTTATGGTTCAGAAAATAAAACCATGGAATATCCATTAACTATCTGGTGTCGTAATGGTACTCAATGTTATGCTTATGGAAATGTAATGAGTCTTTTGGATTCTGTAAATTATGCAACTCTAAAGGAGATTAGAGATGAGAAGGCTTTTAATGAATTATTTAATAGCAGCAAAATTCTAACTCATCCAGACAAAGATATTCTTCTTCCAGCTACAACTCTTAAAAAATCCTGCTACTCGGGAATGTTTTATGGAGCTTCAATATCTAAGGCTCCTCTTCTTCCAGCAACAACTCTTGCGGAAAATTGTTACAATAATATGTTTTCAGTTTGTTTAAATCTTACACAAGCGCCGGAACTTCCCGCACAAGTTCTGGTAAAAAATTGTTATGAATATATGTTTTATTATTGTCATAGCTTGAATTACGTAAAATGTCTTGCAACAGACATTTCTGCAGAAGACTGTACAAGTAACTGGTTAGGCTATGTTTCTGATACAGGAACTTTTGTAAAAGCTGAGGGTGCAAACTGGTCAAGTGGTACTAACGGCATTCCCGCCGGCTGGACAACAGAATAACATAAATGGATATAAGAAAAATAATTATCCTGGTAATATTGCTGGTAATGCTGATTATGCAGTTACTTCTGATGATTCGTACAGGGTAATGAAAAATTAAAATGGTTCTCCTTCTCCCGGGGTTCAGAAATGAGGCTCGGGATTTTTATTTCTGAACTTTTTTTTCAAGGAAAGAGACTTCGCTTTCGGCCCAGGAATATTGACTCATAAATTCACCTGCGAAAGCTTTAATGGCAGAAGAATCTCCGGCAAGAAAATCATAATAATCACAGTGTACAACTTCCGGGTTAATTCGGAAATTGTTGTATTCTGTAATAAAGAAATTACGGATTTCAAGATCTGAAAGAGTATGCTTAATATCGGAAATCAGGTTTCTGAGGTTTGCTCCATAACGTGAAGAATCAGCATGCTCTCCATATAAAACGGTAAGAAGTTCTTTAGTCTGGACTGAGCTTCCGTTTTTATAAATCAGATAGGCAATGAGTTCAATTGATTTTGAGCGTTGAAATTTCACAACCTTATTTTCATAGAGGAAGGTAAAATTACCAAAGGTTTTTGCAAAAAGATTTTTCTTCTGTTTTTTTAGTTTGAGAATTAATTTTTTTTCTGTGCTTCTTTTATAGTGGGCAAGGAAGATAAAAATTCCTGTGATTAGAATTGTATTCATTAAACCTGTCAGTCCAAAATTATTGAAAATTTCTGGAAGCATTGGGCCAAGGCCTGCAACGGCGGCTATACAAAAAATGATTGTAGAGATATAAAAGGAAGACAGGGCAATAATAAAAACAAGGAATAAAGTAAGAACTCCATTATAGTATTGCCTTAAAATCATGAAAATATAAAGTGATGAAAAGATTCCGCATGAAAACAAGAGATAAAAAGAAATGTTTTTTACAATGTATGCTTTTTCCCTGGCAATATGTTTTGAGCATATGGAATGGAAAAAGGTAAAAAGACTTATAACTGTAAATATAGAAAAATACAATATGGAATAAAAATGCTCCTGCAGATTATCCGGATATTTTATGCAAAAAGCAGCTAAGCCTGTAATACCAAAAATGAAAAATGCAATGCTTACGTAATTAGAATGAATGCGGTTGGTTTCAGAAGGATCTGCCAGATCTAATGGAGAAATATGATAGAGCTCTTTATAAACCTTAAATGGATTTTTCATTTGTGTGATTATAACATTCAAAAGCATTCTATGCTATAATATCTCTATGAAAAAATCCCCAAAGCTTTCCAGTCTCATCGACAAAGCTGTTTTTGATTATCATCTCATAGAAAAGGGCGACCGCATACTTATTGGGGCCAGCGGCGGTAAGGATTCTACTGCGCTTATCAAATATTTTGCAGACAGGGCACGACGGCCAGACTGTGCTTTTGAATACAAGGCTCTTTTTATAAAAAGTGATTTTGCTCCGGATTTTCCGGAGGGGATTTTGTCGCTCTTTCGGCAATGGGAAGTTCCCTTTGAACAGTTGAATGTAAATGTGCTTGAGCGCGTAAAGCCTGGTCAGAAAATGAGCTGCTGGTGGTGTTCTACTCAGCGACGAACTGAGCTTTTGAATTACGCCATTTCTAACGGCTACAACAAAATTGCCCTTGGCCATCATATGGATGATATTCTTGAGACTTTAATAATGAATATGCTGAATAAGGGTGAACTTGCGAGCATGCCGCCAAGCCTAAAGTATGATAACTTTCCGGTTACTGTAATCCGGCCTCTTTGCTATGTAAGTGTTGAACGGTTGATTGCAGAGGCGGAGCAGGGCGGTTATGCCGGCTATACCTGTACCTGCGACTATCAGGATAATTCTGGCCGCAAAGAGGCGAGGGCAAAACTCGAAGCTTTGACAGATGGCGACCAGGCAAAAAAAGAGCGGCTCTTTGCTTCGATGCGAAACATACAGCCGCTGTATTTGCCGTGAATACGGTGGTTGAGTAGCCGCTGTCGTATCGAAACCACCGCGGAACTCAATGAAGGTGGTTTCGATACGACACTACGTGTCACTCAACCACCGGAGACTTCTCTACCTTATATTCTTTTCTATAAAATCTTTCTTCAATTCCATCAGTTTTTCTGTGAGCGATACCTTGTAGATATGAGGTTTCAGAATTCGCTTGTATGATTCATCGAAAGATTCCAGCTGGCTCTGCATTGTTGTGCGGCTGATCTTAAGCTGTTCTGAATCCGGCAGACGAGGGCTTACACGCTGGCCTTTTTCAAGACGCTTTTTCAGAAGAGGTTCAACCTTTGCGGCCTTACAGGTGAACTGACGGTAATCTACCATCGGATGGTGGTAGCGGTATTCCTTACCGGTTTCGATAGTTTCACCATCAAGAGCAAGAATATCTGCAAGTGCCATTCCATTTTCATCGTAAAGACGGAATACATTTTTGATTCCAGGGTTAGTTGTCTTTGCAGGGTTATCAGAGAACTTCATTGCAGGAACCATCTGATTTGTTGCCTTATCGTGGCGGGCTGCAAGTTTGTATACACCAGTGAATGATGCTTCATTTCCACCTGTAACCATGTGAGTACCAACACCCCAGCTGTTGATTGGAGCACCGCTTGCAACAAGAGTAGTTATGATTTCCTCTGTAAGTTCGTTTGATACAGAGATTTTTGCCTGAGGATAACCAGCGCGATCCAGCTCTTTACGAACTTCGCGGGTCAGATAAGAGATGTCTCCCGAGTCAAGGCGGACACCAAAGTTGTAGCCTTTTTCTACAAGTTCACCACCGGCAATAATTGCGTTCTTAATTCCAGAGTGAAGGGTGTCATAAGTATCAATAAGGAAGACTGAATTTGTCGGATAGATTTTTGCATATTCACGGAAGGCTTCAAGTTCAGAAGAGTGGGACATAATCCATGAGTGAGCCATTGTTCCCATAACAGGAATGCCGTATTCTTTTCCTGCCAGAGTGTTAGAAGTTCCGGCTGCGCCACCAATGTAAGAAGCACGGGTAGCGCTCATTCCACCGTCTGGTCCCTGGGCACGACGAAGGCCGAATTCCATAATAGGAGCCTTTTTAGAAGCCAGCCAGATGCGGGCAGTTTTTGTAGCAATAAGACTCTGGAAATTTACGTGATTCAAAACAAGTGCTTCGAGAATCTGTGCTTCAATAAGATTTGCATGAATACGTACAAGCGGCTCCTGAGGGAAGATAACAGTTCCTTCATCCATTGTGTAAAGGTCGCCTGTAAACTTAAAGTCTTTAAGGTAATCAAGGAAGCCCTGTTCAAAAATCTTCTGTTCGCCAAGATACTTAATGTCATCTTCTCTGAAACGGAAGTTTGTAATAATGTCCATCAGAGTTTCGTTTCCGGCAAGAATAGAGAAACCGCCGTTGAAAGGATTCTTTCTGAAGAACATATCAAAAACAACTTCCTGATTCATGTTCTCCTTCCAGTAGCCCTGAGCCATTGTAAGTTCGTAAAAATCTGTAAATAAAGCACTGCTAATCATAAATATTTGTCCTCTTTAAAAAACAAAATGGTAAAGCTAAAAATTGCTTTCGCAATTTTTTTAACGCTTTGCTATTTAACACCGGCCGCCAGCGGCCTTACACAGGAGATAATAAAAAAATGAACGCAAAGTATATTATTTTGTATAATCCACTTTCTGGGAATAAATCGGCTAAGCAGGAAGTTTATAAGCTTGATGATATTCTGGCTAACAATGATCTTGAGTATGTAGAGATGACTCCGGACTTTGATTACAAGTCTTTTATGAAAAAAGTAAAGGCAGACGAAAGAGTTGTCCTTTGTGGTGGTGACGGAACAATCCACCGCTTTATAAACGAAGTTGATGAAGAAGATTTGAGCAAGCCTGTTTTCTATTTCCCGTTGGGAAGCGGTAATGATTTTAACCGCGATGTTCACGGTAAGCTTGATAATACCCTTATTAATCTTAACAATTACATGAATAATCTTCCTTTAGTTAATGTTAAAGGAAAAACAATGAAATTCATAAACAACGTAAGCTTTGGAATTGACGGATGGTGCTGCGAAGTTGCAGATAAAATCCGTGCAAAGGAAACTACAAAGCCTATCAACTATACTGCTATTGCTGTAAAGGGCGCTTTGTTCCAGTATAAAAAGACAAATGCAACCGTT
>JAEEGJ010020363.1_pt1 | contig 14443 bp, 9 predicted proteins | sample 8958761 | NCBI WGS metagenome assembly JAEEGJ01 (sample SAMN16246546, study PRJNA631951) | gut metagenome | biome: gut microbiome; feature: rumen; material: RS-attached | host: Bos | place: Iran: Karaj | collected 2018-10 | reverse complement strand
ACATTATGGCTTACAAAATCACAGACAGCTGCGTTGCTTGCGGCACATGTATTGACGAATGCCCCGTGGGCGCTATTTCAGAAGGCGACATCTATGTCATCGATCCTGACACCTGCGTTGGTTGCGGAACCTGCGCTGGCGCTTGCCCGAACGAAGCAATCGTTGAAGACTAATAGAATCAATGAAACTGCATTAAAAGTAAAAAAAGCCTGCCAAAAACAGGCTTTTTTTTGATTTTTTTGTCAGTTTTGAAAAGTTTGGCAAAGTATTTGCTATCTTTGCCGCGTTCTTTGAAAAGAAAACACATTTAAATCAATAAACTCAAGTTTAACTAAACAAATCAAAAAAATGAAGAAATTAGCTTTAGCACTTGTGTGCTTCGCCAGCGTTGCTTTCTTTGCAAGCTGCCAAAAAGAAATCACCAACCCCGAACCCGCCATCTCCGTCATTACTGACGAAGGTTTTGTCAAAAACGGTGACGTGGTCGACGTCGAGCAACCGTTTGTCTATGGTTTCCAAATGGCTTCAAACAGCCAAACCAAGAAGGAACTCAAGCAACTCACCCTCACTACCTATTTCGTTGACCTCGAAGGTACTGAAGAACTGCAACAAGAAGAAATCATTCCTTTGACTGGCAAAACTGAGTATCGTTTCGTTGACACCGTTTACTATGAAGTCACGACAAGAGAAGTCATGGGCTCCATCAAAACTGTGGCCACTGTCACCGACGTTGATGGCAAAATCAACACTGCCACCCTCAACCTGAGCCTCAACGAGCCTGCTGAACCTCTGGAAGAAGCTGCTTTCACTTGGTTCAGACACGGCAGCAATCCTGCTGAAGGCCTTGAAGAATTCGGTCTCGAATGGACTGGCAACGGCAAGGAAGTCTTTGCTATCCTCAAGCCCGTTGAAGGTGCTACCCTGTATGGCTTTGGCGTTGGCTCTGATGTTTGGAATGAAGTGACCACCGATGTTGAAAAAGTTGCTGCTTTCACCGAAGGCTTGCATTCGGTCATGGATGATTTCCGTGGCGTTTCTGCATGGAACACAAAGGACTATGACTACGTCATTGGTACTCTTTACAAAGGTGAGTATCACCTGATTCACATCACTCACGGCCAGGTTGACAACAACGGCAGCGCTGGTACCGACATCACCATCACTGGTAAAGCGAAGTAAGAAAACAAATCATTATCAAAAAAAGTGCGTCGAACGGCGCACTTTTTTTGTTGTTATTACTCAGCCAAGGCATGGCTGATTTTCCGATTGATTTGCAATAGCCGCTTTTCGTCCAACTTGACGATTGCGCGATCGTAGGTCATCAACCCATTGAGCTCGGTTTCGCAGTCGGTGGTCTGCGTGTAGACCGCAGCCGAAAAGCCTTGGAAAGCCATCTTGTACAACTGATTGGCATATTCCACGTAGGTGTCGGTCACCTTTTCCTCAGTGTCAAACTCCACATAACCCCAACCTTGGTCTTTCACCCAGGTATGTCCATCCACCTTGCGACCAATGCCACCATATTCACCCAAAACCGTTGCACGAGTCGGGTCGAAAAGCACCATCTTCGGCTCGGGATAATGATGCAGGTCGAGAATATCACCACACAGGTAGAAATTACCGCCCGAAGCGGGATTCACCAAACGCGTCGGGTCGAGTTTCTTAGTCATCTCCACAATCTCAGGCGTCTTGAACTGTCCCCACGACTCATTGAAAGGCACCCAAACGCCAATGCAAGGCACCGATTTCAAACTATTGATAATCTCCGTCCACTCCTTCTTATAGCATTCCTCGGATTCAAGCGTGCGCATACTCTCAGGACCTTGATAGTATTGCGTCGTCTGCCATTCCGGGCCACGACCACCACTGGGCATGTCCTGCCAAACTATGATTCCGATACGGTCGCAATGGTAATACCAGCGTGCTGGTTCCACTTTTACATGCTTACGAATCATATTGAAGCCCAAATCCTTGGTTTTCTGAATGTCGTATGCCAATGCTTCATCAGTGGGTGCAGTGTAGAGTCCATCGGGCCACCAACCTTGGTCGAGCGGACCGAAATGGAAAATCGGTAGGCCGTTCAAGGTGAGACGCATGATGCCATTGTCGTCGCGCTGGGTTCCGAAGCTACGCATGGCGAAATAGCTGCCCACCTCGTCAATCACCTTACCTTTGCGCAACACCTTGACTTTCATGTCATACAGGAAAGGATGGTCGGGAGTCCAGCGCAGGAAGTCCTCAGGCATGTTCACCTCAACGGGCTGTCCATTGATGGATTTCCCCGTCGCTACAGGTTGACCCTCATACGTTACCTCCACTTGATAGAGGTCGTCTTTCGTCGGGTTGGAGAATTCCACGTCCACACTGACCGTTGCCTTATCGAAATTAGGCGTAGTGACCAAGTTTTGGATGTAATCCTCTGGCACATACTCGAGCCAAACGGTTTGCCAAATGCCTGTCACAGAAGTGTAGAATATGCCATGTGGCTTGATGACCTGTTTCCCGTGAGGGATATAGCTGCTGTTGGTCGGGTCCCAAACGCGAACTACCATGTTGTTTTGTTTCCCTTTCAAAGCTTGCGTTACGTCGAAGGTGAAAGGTGTGTAACCGCCTGTGTGCGAGCCCACTTTGATGTCGTTGATCCAAACGTCCGTCATCCAATCCACCGCACCGAAATGCAATAGGATACGACCATTTTTCCAGTTGCCAGGCACAGCAAAGGTCTTCTGATACCATAAGGCGTTGTCGGGGCCTACCTCTTTCTGCACGCCTGAAAGGGATGACTCGATGCAGAATGGCACAAGGATGTCGCCGGTATAACGTTTCGGGGCCTTCTCCCCCTTCGTCGTGATGGCATACTGCCAAAGGCCGTTGAGGTTTTTCCATTCTGGACGCACCATCATCGGTCGCGGATATTCGGGCAAGGCGTTTTCAGGCGCCACTTTTGCCGCCCATCTTGTTTTGATTTTGTCGCCAGCAGGGGCATATTGCGCCATGGCGATGTTTGCTAAGAGCATTGATAAGAGTAAAAGTTTGATTTTCATAAAGGTAGATAGTATTAAATCGGGCCCTTCGACAGGCTCAGGGACCCTAACTCATTCGTCATTCATTTCCTTTGTAAACGCCTCTGCGGCGGCGATGAGACTGTGGAGGGCACGGGGAACAAGTTCCTCAACCTGTGGATTGGCATCCAGTACCTGCTCGAAGCACATCCATACCGAAGCCCCACTATCATGCTCATCCTCAAACTCATAGAGCACCGCTTTCACCACTTTATAGTTCCAATTGACATTGTTACAAGCCATGATGGCTTTGGCATAGTTGTCGTCAGTCACATCGAAAACGCCGGGCAGAATCAATCTGAAAAACAGCGGGTCGTCGGCATCATTCCAAAGGAGGAAATTCCAGCCTTCGTAGGTAAAATTCAGTCCCAAGTCGTTCTTTTTCGGAGCGATTCCTTGCGACTTCAAATACTTCGACACCAACCCTTTAGTGTTCATATCAATCACTTTTTATTAAAACCGATTCGGGTCTTGGTGGAATAGGTCGGGTTTTTGTACTTCAGCACGTCGACAAGGATCTTTTGCGAAATCGGTACATCATTGTAGGCAGCTGTCATCGCAGCCTCGTTGACGGCCTCGGTGATATCCCCAGCGTTGAAGTCGTCCGACATCTTGGCCAATTCGTCGAAATCGAGTTCTTCGCAGGGACGGTCTTTCAAGTGATTCATGAAGATGTCCTTACGTGCCTCGAAATCAGGCTGCGGCACAAAGAACACGCGGTCGAAGCACCCGATGCGCATGATGGACTGGTCGATGAGGTCGGGACGGTTGGTGGTGGCCACAACGAGAATGCCTTTCTTGGAGCACTCGTTCATCATACCGTATAAGGCTGAAATCTGTGGCGTCACATTCTCCTCGCCCTGTGCATTCGGATTGGGCGCCAAAAACTCCAGTTCGTCAACACAGATAACAAAAGGCGCCTTGATTTCAGCTGCATCGAAGACTCGTTGCAAGTTGTCGAGCACACCTTCTTGATAGATATGTCCAAATTCAGGCCCTCTGATAATGGTGTAATTGAAGCCTAATTCTTCCGCAAAACTCTCAAGCACAAGGCTTTTGCCGCAGCCAGGAGGGCCATAGAGCAACACGCCGTTGATGGTCGGCAACTTGTACAATTTGGCTTTCTCAGGATTCTGCAAGGCGAAAAGCACCTCTTTACGCAGCTGTTCCTTCAGTTCATCGCGACCCGTCACATTGTCGAAGCCACTGCCAGTACCTTTCTTGTAGGTAATGACAGGGCCGCTATTGTCTTGACTTGGCTGTTCGGCCTGCGTTCTTGCCTCTTCCTCCTCCATGCGTTTCGCCAGCTCAGGCATCACCTGCTCATATAAGGCTTGGGCAAATTCAGCCGCCGAAGCAAAACGGTCGTCAGGCTTTTTGGCTAAGGACTTCAGCAGGATAGCCTTCATATAATCAGGGAGTTTCACCTCGTCCGTCTCCAAAACGAGGTCTTGTTTCCTCGCTTTCTTCACCGTATCGGCGATTTTCTGCTTGTCGCCATCAAGGACTCTCAAGTCCGGTCCCTCCCACGGCGACTTGCCAAAGATGAGGAAATAAAGAAGTGCGCCCGTCGAGAATATGTCGCTCTTCACCGTGTATACAGCGCGGAAAGTCTCGGGGGCACGGAAATACGGCATCAAGTCTTCATCGACGAAGGTCGGGCGGCCTTTGACCATGTAGGAGATATGTCCCAAGTCGATGATGGTAGGCATCAGCATACCGTCGTCCAGTTCCTGAAGCATGATGTTTGACGGACGTATATCATTGTGTATCAACGCACACGAGTGGATAAACGACAGGCCACCCAAGACGCAAAGCGTGATTTGTACGGCATCCTCAAGGTCGAAGCGACCTTCCTGTCTTACAGCATCCAAAAGCAACACACCACGATAGAACTCCGTGACCAGATAATGATAGACCGCATTACTTTTCTTCACTTCGCCGTTATCAACATAACGGACAACGTTTTGGTTCTCCTCCGTATTCAGTTCCTTGCAGAGTTGGATTTCGTAGACCTCCTTGCCCTCGAAGAGCTGCTCACGAGGGATGCTCCTGAGGTCGAACACCTTCATGAAGTACATCATGTCGTCGGGGCCGAGCACCGTATATGATTCAGCGACAATGCCTTTCTTAATGAACGAGTTGATGACATATTTGCCAATCTTCTCTCCTTTTTTGAATGTTTGCATAGTGAAAAATTTATTGGGCAAAGGTCACGATAATATTTGAAATGTGCAAGGGTTGAATAAATTTTTTATTTTTGCACACTCTTTCCGAGAATGATGAAAAGATACCTTATTATAATTATAAACACCTTACTGGCATCGGCATCCTTGCATGCAGTACAATCATCGGAGAGTGTAGGCCTGACTCAAAAAAAGTTGGAAACCGAGCAACTACCCGACCTCAATATCCCACGTTACGGCCATTGCACCTTCATTGTCAATGGCGAGCTGACGGTCATCGGGGGGCACACCACAGGCTTCGTTCCAACGACCACGGCTGAGTATTTCAGCGGCGGCATGTGGCATACGATGCATACGGTCTATGCGCACGACTACGGCATAGTTATTCCCATGAAATCGGGCAAAGTGCTGGCTTGTGGCGGTGCCAATGAGCCGTTAGGCATCGGGCAAACCTACCCAGCAGAATGGTACGACCCTACTACCCACACTTTTGAAGGCTTTGGCAGCATGGACATGAAGCGCTGCAACTTCACCGCCACCGAAATCGACAGCGGACGTATGGTGATTTCAGGTAACTGGTTTAGCGATGACTGCATAGAACTATTTGACGGCCACTCGACTTTTGTTCGAGTCAAGGATGTGGCTGCAAAGCGTTCTTGTCCCTATATTTTGCGCACAGCCAAAGACAATGTGATGATATTCAGCAGCTTGGATACGAAACACACTAGTGGCATTCGTCCTGACAGCATCATCGTTGACCAACTATGGGGTGAGCCTTTCCACGCGCCTCTGCTTGACGAATGGCGTCCGTTGGCCTACGACATTCCCCGAATAAGCGATTTATTTTTCATCGGCGACGAGACTGCCAGCGACTACGCTTACTTGCTGCCCGTGAAAAACACCGAAAACCAAATAGGCTTCGTCAAGACCTGTGGCACCGACTTCAGCCTGCTTTCTACCACATGCACGGTGCCCATGATGTTCCAAGGCGACAGCATCCAGTATCATTTTCCCGTGGTGGACAGGCAGCGTGGACGGGGCTATTTGGTGGGCTTTAACCGACAAAGCAAACAGGTCTATGTGTTGCGCGTGGATTATACGGAGAATCCAGCACCATTGACGTTCTATTATACCGACCCGCTGCCCAACATTGGCCTCTGTTGGCCTGTCCTCAACGATGACGGCAACCTCATCCTTGCCGGTGGCCTCGACAATTCCAACTATTATCCACTCAAGTCTGTAGTGGTGTTGCGTATCAATCCAGAGGCCCCAATGGTTGTTGCCCATGCATCGTTTTCATGGCTATGGATTGGGGTTGGCTTGGTACTTTTAGCTGCATTTATCGTGTACCTTATTATTCGCGCGCGAAGGGCTACACAACGCAAGGATGACTTGGAGGAAAAGGCTGACGAGGCCAACGAAACGGAAGAGCCGACTGCCTCCATGACACCAACAAGTAGCGTTACAGATGACGAGCTGTTGCAGCGCGTTTGCCAACTGATGGAGGAAGAGCGTCTTTACTTGAACAGCGGACTCAAAATATCCGATGTGGCAATGGCAGCAAGCTGCAACCGCAATGTCTTGTCGGCTTGTATCAACAACCTGCGCAACTGTTCGTTCAGCAAATTCGTCAACACCTATCGCGTGGAACATGCCAAGCAGTTGCTCAGCCAGCCCGACACCCGTGCTTCGGAGGTATGGATGGAGACGGGGTTCGCGAACGAGACGACCTTCTTCCGTGCTTTCAAGGCCATCGTCGGCATGACACCTTCCGAGTGGAAAAGCAGCAATCATCCATAAACTTGCTTACAATATATCATTTGTAAGTCCATTTTGACGATTTGTAAGTACACATTCTTTCTCGTATTCCGATTTTTGCAACGTTGTTGCGGACAGCGTTTTTATTGTCTACAAATTTGAGCAAATATTAATCTTTAAATTTACACCAATATGAAAAAAATGATGAAGGCAGTAGCAGCCGTAATGCTAATGACGGCGGTAGTATTTACCGCAGGATGTAACAAACCAGAAGATGAACCTAATAATGACGTGACCGTAACGGTAACGGTTACCACTATCACGCCTTCTGACATCACTACAACAACCGCGGTTTGTGGAGCTGAGGTCGTTGTAAGCGAGGGAGTTACACTTGAGGAGTTGGGCGTATGCTGGGGTCTCCAAGAAAACCCAACGGCAAGTGAAGAGCATCTTTCCACCGCCCAATGGAACGAGCCTTTCACCTGTACACTTACTGAACTGAATCACAATACGGTTTATCATGTGCGCGCATACGCCAAGAAAGGCTCTGACTATTATTATGGTGCGGATAAAACATTTACCACTGAGAAAAAACCGAGCGGAAATGGGACTTACAACGGGCACGATTACATTGACCTTGGTTTGCCAAGTGGAACATTGTGGGCCACCTGTAATGTATATGCCGAAACACCTGAAGGCTTAGGTAGTTACTTCGCATGGGGTGAAACTACGACAAAGGCTGATTACGATTGGAGCACTTACAAGTATTGCAACGGCAGTGAAAACACATTGACCAAGTATTGCAACGACGCCAACTATGGTTACAACGGTTATTCTGACGAACTGGTCGTTTTGCAACCAGAAGACGACGCTGCCACGGCCAACTGGGGCACGGGCTGGCGAATGCCCACCATTGAGGAATGGGAAGAACTAAAGAACAACACCACCAGCATGTGGACTACGCAAAATGATGTGTATGGTAGACTCTTCACTTCGGAAAACGGCAACAGTATTTTCCTGCCTGCCACCCACACCTTCCTCTATGGTCAGTATTGGGGAGGCGGTTATTGGTCGAGTTCGCTCTTTTGGCACCCGGATTGTGGGAATCGATTGAGCTTCGGTTCGGGCGCTGTTGGCACTGGCGGCGAACCTCGCTACGCAGGTCTTTCTGTCCGTCCTGTGCGTTCTCTGTGAAATAATCCCCATTGAGGCCCATAACAGCGGAAAACACACTAAGCCATCCTCTAAAACTCTGGGATTCTGTGTCATCGGAAGGAGTTGAAGGGTGGCTTTATTAAATTAGGCATCAAAAAAAAGGAGAACCATACGGTTCTCCTTTTAAAATATTCATTTGAATTTCAACGATTAAGCGTCGATATTCGCATAAGTAGCATTCTGCTCAATAAACTCACGGCGTGGGGCCACTTCGTCACCCATCAGCATGGAGAAGATGTGATCGGCCTCCATGGCATTCTCGATGGTCACTTGACGTAGGGTGCGGTGAGCCGGGTCCATGGTGGTTTCCCAAAGCTGCTCAGGATTCATCTCACCCAAACCTTTGTAACGCTGCACGTCGTAACCGCTCACTGTGCCGTTCTTGGTCAACTCAGCCATACTGGCAAAGCGTTCCTCGTCGGTCCAACAGTAGCGGATCGGCTTGGTGCCACGCTTGATGAGATACAAAGGCGGCGTAGCGCAATACACATAACCATTCTCAATCAACTCGCGCATGTAACGGAAGAAGAAGGTCAGAATCAGCGTGGTGATGTGGCTACCGTCGACATCAGCATCGGTCATGATGATGACCTTGTGGTAACGCAACTTCTCGAGGTTCAGAGCCTTGCTATCCTCTTCGGTACCAATGGTCACGCCTAAAGCGGTGTAAATGTTCTTGATTTCCTCGCTGTCGAATACACGGTGCTCCATGGCTTTTTCAACGTTCAGAATCTTACCACGCAACGGCAGGATAGCCTGAAAGTTACGGTCACGGCCTTGCTTGGCGGAACCACCTGCAGAATCACCCTCGACGAGGTAAAGCTCGGTCTTGGCGGGGTCACGTTCGGAGCAGTCGGCCAGCTTGCCTGGCAAACTGAAGCCTGACAGAGCACCTTTGCGCTGCACTTTCTCGCGGGCGTTGCGCGCTGCTTGACGAGCTTGGGCTGCCAAAGTCACCTTATCAAAGATGGTCTTGGCCTCCTTGGGATGCTCTTCCAGATAATCAGACAATTGTTGGCCCACGATGGAGTTCACAATACCCATGACCTCGTCGTTGCCGAGTTTGGTCTTGGTCTGACCTTCAAATTGCGGCTCCGGCACCTTCACCGAAATAACGGCGGTGAGGCCTTCGCGGAAATCGTCAGGCGAAATCTTCACCTTCAGTTTCTCCAGCTTTTCAAGTAGACCGCTCTTCTCGGCATAGGCGTTGAACGAACGCGTTAAACCTGAACGGAAGCCTTGCAAGTGCGTACCACCTTCAATGGTATTGATATTGTTGACATACGAGTGTAAGTTTTCCTTGTACTCGTTGTTGTATTCCAAAGCGATCTCAACCGGCACATTGTTTCTCTCGCCTGAAATGTAAATCGGCTCGGGGATGAGTTTCTCGCGGTTGGCATCGAGGTAAGCGATAAAGTCAATAAGACCATTCTCGGAATAGAAAGTATCGCTGCGATACTCACCATCTTCTTCCTTTTGACGTTCGTCGGTGAGTTGGATAGTAATGCCATGGTTGAGGTAAGCCAATTCACGCATACGGTTGGCCAGCGTGCTGTAGTCGTATTCCGTAGTCTGGAAAATCGAGGCATCAGGCTGGAAGGTGATGCGGGTGCCGTTCATGTCGGTCGTACCCACCACTTTCACGTCATAAAGCGGCTTGCCACATTCATATTCCTGCTTAAAAATCTGGCCTTCACGATAAACCTCTGCAGTGAGATGCGTCGAAAGGGCATTCACGCAGCTGACACCCACACCGTGCAGACCGCCAGACACCTTATAGGAACCCTTGTCAAACTTACCGCCAGCGTGCAGCACGGTCAGAACCACTTCCAATGCGGAGCGATGCTCTTTGGGATGCATACCCGTGGGGATACCACGACCATTGTCCAATACGCTGATGGCGTTGCCGGGCAGTATGCGGACGTCAATCTTGTCGCAATAGCCTGCCATGGCTTCGTCGATGGAGTTATCGACTACCTCATATACTAGATGATGCAAGCCGCGAAAATGGACGTCGCCGATATACATGGCCGGACGCTTACGCACAGCCTCCAAGCCTTCCAAAACCTGAATCTTACTGGCACCATATTCTTCACTTGCCAATTCTCTTTTCTCTTCTTCAGTCATTTTCTGATTTTTAGGTTTTTTTAATTAAAGGTGCAAAGGTACGGATTTTTTCGGCACGACGCTCAAAAAAGTTGAAAAATTTGTTTTTTGTCCAAAACGGCTCTACGGGGCTGAAAATGGGCAAATTTTTGAAACACCAGAAAACCATCGCATGAGGAGAAAAGAAAAGCCCCATCCATAGGAAAGGGCTTTTCAGAGCGTTTTAGGCCGTTTTCGCTTTCATCAGAGGAAGCTACTGCCTCCAATAAACTGTCGCAACATGGAGGTTGACGGAATCTCCTTGTCGGAGACGGGGATGAAATAGTGCAGGAAGCGCAACAGACGGTGTGCCTCGGTGTACTCTGGGCAGTTGTGCGGTACCGTGGCCAAGATACTTTCGGCATGGTTGCGCATGACGGCGAACTCCAAGAGATAAGCCGAGTTGAACATCACATCGGCGTTTTCCTGATAGGGATTGATCCACTTCTCCTCCGCCTCACGCACGCTATGCCACTGGCTGATGGTTTGACGCGCAGTGAACGCACCTTTATTATAATCGCGCACGATACGGCGCAACAGGCGGTTGTCGTCGGTCGGGATGACATTGTGGTCGTCCAAAGCCGTGCTGGTCAAGGTGGAGATGAAGATGCGGAACTTGGTCGATTCGGGAATCTGTTCCGTCAGCATGGGATTCAAGGCATGAATGCCTTCCAGCAACAAGACGGAACCTTTCTTCAGCTGCAACTTCTTCCCGTTGTACTCACGCATGCCTGTGACAAAATTATACTCTGGCACTTCGATTTCCTTGCCATTCAGCAAGGCAATCAAATCGCGCTCAAGTGCGGCATGGTCGACGGTCTCGAAGTTGTCGAAGTCGTATTTGCCATCAGGCAGTTTGGGCGTGTCCTCGCGGTTGACGAAATAGTCGTCCGTCGAAAACGAAATAGGCTTCAATCCGCAGGCTTTCAGTTGGATGCTGACACGGCTACAGAACGTGGTCTTGCCGCTGCTGCTCGGTCCGGTAATCAACACCAAGCGGACAGGGTTCTCGCTATGATAGCGGTGGTCTATCTCTTCGGCAATCTGCACAATCTTCTTTTCCTGCAAAGCCTCGGCCACCTGCACCAACTCGCGTGCCATCCCGTTTTGGCAGGCATGGTTGACATCGCCCACCGTACTCAGGCCCATAAAGTCGTTCCACTTCAGACTCTCCGAAAACACTTCGAAAGTCTTGGGCTGGTCTTGCATTTCGGCCAGACGGTCGGGATGGTCGCGGTCGGGAATGCGTATCAGGATGCCGTCGCGATAGGTTTCGATGTCCCAAATGTTCAGGTAGCCCGTCGAGGGCACCAAGCGGCCGTAATAATAGTCTGTTGTGTCATCCAAGGTGTAGTAATCGGTATAGGCTCTGCCGCTGGTTTCCAGCAGTTTTACCTTATCTTCAAGTCCCAACCCACTGAACATACTGATGGCATCCTCAATGCGGGCTTCATGACGGTGAAACTGGATATCGTCGGCCACAATGGTTCTCATCCGCAACCTTAGTGCGGCGATGTCGTTGCCATCAAGGACCTTGCCGTCGCTTTTCTTGATACGACAATAAAAGCCTTTGGAGATGGGATGCTCCATGTTCAGTTTGCTTCCAGGAAAGAGGTCCTGTGCTGCCTTGTAAAGCAAGAAACCCAGCGACCGGAAATACACCAGACGCGCCGTATGATGCGTCAGGTCGAGAAATTCGACGTCGCGGCTGTTGTAGACGCGGAACTTCAATCCCTGTGAGACGTTGTTCACCTTTGCAGAAACGATGGGATAAGGCCTGTCAAATTCAAACTCAGGCAGCATTTCAAGCAAGGTCATGCCTTCAGCGAACTCCTTGGTAGTCTTGGTATTGACGCAATAGACTTGAATCATAAGATATTGGTTTTTAGGTTATTCTAATTCCTGATTCTGGATGCGGTTGATGGCATCGATAGCCAAACGGTAGTCAGGTTGGGTGGCAAGGACATCCTTGTAAATCTCAGCCGCCTGAGAATAATTGCCCATCTGTTCCAATACACGGCCTTTATTGTATTTGGCATCCAAATACTTCGGGTTGACCTCCAGGGCCTGGTTGAAATACTTCAAGGCTTCCTCGTTGTTTTCGAGATACACATAGTTGACGTAGCCTTTGTTGAACAGCACGATGTAATTCTCGGGCTGCTGCATCAGCAAGGTGTCATAGTGCAACAAAGCCTCTTCTGGTGCGCCGTGACTTTGCAGGTAAAGCGCCAACTCGTAGCGTGCTGTAGGAATGTCTGGGAACTGTTGCTGCGCCTTGCGGATGTAGTCGAGCGCATACGGGGGCTGCTGCACGGCATAAATGCGGCTGATTTGTTCGACAGGGTCATAGAAACTGGCATCCTGTTCCGAAGCCAATTGGAAGTTCTTCAGCGCATTGACAGTATCTTGTTTGGCCGCCATGAAGCACATGCCTTTCACAAAATAGGCCCTCGGATTGTAAGAGGACAAGCCCAAAGCCTTGTCGACATAGCCGATGGCGAGATTGAAGTTCTGCTGCAACAAGTTCAGCTCGGCCAACTTCACTAAAGGACGTGCATCCAATGCGTTGATTTCTATGGCACGATTAAGCGTGGAAGCAATGTTATCTTGGTCGCCCAAGGCATAATACACATCAGCAAGCAAGAGATAGGTGTCCATGTCGTTGGGGTCGAGTTGCAGCGACTTGTTGATGTCAATCATCGCCTGCCCGATTTGTTCGTTGGCGAAATAGGCCTTGGCCCTGGTGAAATATAGGCGGGCGTTGGTGCTGTCCATGGCGATGGAATCAGAGAGCAGGCGGATGGCCTCAGTCACCGTAACGGGCGCCTTAGGCTCTTGGGGGTTATCGTTCGTTTCAGGTTTCGGCGTATTGTTGCAGGCAAAGAGGGCGAGCAGCAGGCCGAGGAATAGGAGGTTTTTCTTCATTGTCAATTGGTTTATCATTATTATTGCCGCTTTGCGTCATTGCGAGGAACGAAGCAGTCCAGGAAACAAGTCTTCTGGATTGCTTCGTCGTACCTCCTCGCAATGACGGCAACAATTGGGATTACTCTTCACTCTTTTCCAAAGCCTCAAAAATCTTGGCCGTCAGTTCGTCGGCGAGTTCCGGGTTGTCTTCGATGAGTTTCTTCACGGAGTCACGGCCCTGGGCAAGCTTGGAGTCGCCATAGCTGAACCACGAGCCGCTCTTCTTGATGATGCCCATCTCCACACCGAGGTCGACGATTTCGCCCGAGCGAGAGATGCCTTCACCATAGAGGATGTCGAATTCGGCCTTGCGGAACGGAGGGGCCACCTTGTTTTTGACGACCTTCACCTTGACGCGGCTACCCAACACGTTCTCACCGTCTTTGATTTGGCTGATCTTGCGGATGTCGATACGCACGGAGCTGTAGAACTTCAAGGCATTGCCGCCCGTGGTGGTCTCGGGGTTGCCGAACATCACGCCGATCTTCTCACGCAGCTGGTTGATGAAGATACAGACGCAGCCCGTCTTGTTGATGGTGGCGGTGAGCTTACGCATGGCTTGGCTCATCAAACGGGCCTGGAGGCCCATCTTGCTGTCGCCCATCTCGCCTTCGATTTCGCTCTTGGGGGTCAGGGCAGCGACGGAGTCGACGACGATGACGTCGATGGCACCGGAGCGGATGAGGTTCTCTGCGATTTCGAGGGCTTGCTCGCCATAGTCAGGTTGTGAGATAAGGAGGTTCTCAACGTCCACGCCGAGTTTGGCGGCATAGAAACGGTCGAAGGCATGTTCCGCATCGATGAAGGCGGCGATGCCACCCTTCTTCTGGGCTTCGGCCACCACGTGGAGGGCCAGTGTCGTCTTACCCGAGCTTTCGGGGCCGTAGATTTCGATGATACGGCCTTTGGGCAGACCGCCCACGCCGAGGGCATAGTCCAGGCCGATGGAGCCGGTGGAGATGCTCTCCATCTTCTCGGCCTCAGCGCCAAGGCGCATGATGCTTCCCTTGCCAAAGCTCTTCTCGATGTTACCTAATGTGGCTTCCAAAGCCTTCAGTTTCTCCTGCCTCAGTTTTGCAGCTTCTTCTTGTGTTTTTTCTGTAGTCATGA